>Ga0265297_10000611_pt1 | contig 102237 bp, 91 predicted proteins | sample Munlanlwell13791_FD_192502 | JGI IMG/M metagenome (GOLD analysis project Ga0265297, IMG submission 192502) | Leachate microbial communities from a municipal landfill in Southern Ontario, Canada - Leachate well 137-91 | ecosystem: Engineered > Solid waste > Landfill > Unclassified | place...
CAAGGGGCAAAACTTACTACATTAAGATTTCTATACGTAATTGATAAGAATACAAAGACAGCAATTACAGTGACTACAGAAAAAATGCAGGAATTTTTAAAGGAACGAAATGATTTATTGACACAATTCAATAATGAAAGCAAGAAAGATGACGAACAGGTTTTCATTAAATATCTGAAACTCCTTAATGAAAATTAATGACCAATGTATTCTAAAAAACAGGTGCTAACAGCGTATTTATTGTATTTGGGCTGATGACGCATTTGGAGTTCTTAACGCTTTTTGGTAGCTTTACTAACGTGGGACAAGAAAACGTTTCAAACTCCCAAACACAACAAATACGCGAACCGTTAGGTGTTATTGAAAACAGACAAAATCTACAACATGAAAAAACTCATAAGTATTCTAATTATTTTAAGTTTCGTTAGTTGTAATAGGAAACCTAATTGTTCCTATAAAATACCGATTGACAAAAATGATGGTTTGAAAGTATCAACACTTGAAGAACACAACTTAGACAAAAAGGCATTTGAGAAAATAAATAGCGATATATGCAAAGGGATATACGGAAACATCCACAGCGTACTGCTTATTCACAACAATGACCTAATCATAGAGCAGTATTATAATGGATGGAAAAGTAATGAACTTCATTTTTTAGCTTCTACAACAAAAAGTTTCAGTGCAATTATGACCGGCATTGCAATAGAACAAGGAAAAATAAAAGATGTAAACCAGAAAATGCTTGACTTCTTTCCAGAGTATTCTTCACTTGCAGAAGATACTTTAAAAAGTCAAATAACGATTAGAGATTTACTGACCAATACATCTGGTTTTAAATGGAACGAGCAATCACTACCTGTTAATGACCCCAATAATATGGGCGTGCAAATGGATAAAATGGATAATTGGTTGAAAGCATCACTGGAATTACCAATGGACACCATCCCAGGAAACAAATATGTATATAGCGGACCTAACAATATTATTATTGGTGAAATAATTAAGAAATCAACTGGACAGAATATTGCGGAATATACGGAAGATAATCTTTTCAAACCTCTTGGAATAAAAGATTACAATTGGTTTTCTAAAAATGGAATTTATGATGTTGGTGGTGGCCTAAAACTCAAATCAAGGGATATTGCTAAATATGGATTATTATACCTGAATAAAGGAAAATGGCTTGACAAACAGATTGTATCATCAGAATGGATGGAAGAAATATTTAATCCATTTATTGAAATCAGACATCCTTTATACAGTTGCTTTCAATGGCAAATGGTAAAAACAGAATACGGATTTAATTCTTGGTTTATTCCAGGAGATGGAGGACAAATCATAAATATTGTTCCAGATTTAGATTTAGTAATTGTAATAAATGCGGACAACAGAAAGATTCCGAAAGAAAAGCGAACACCTTTAGAGTATTTAATTAAGGATCTAACGAAAATACATCCCAAACTTAAAAATGAATAACAACAACACCTAACAATGTATAAAAATAATAGCCGAGATAGTAGTAAATTCAAGGATTGTAGCCCGCTTCAACTTGTGTGTAACTTTATAGGTAATCGCCCGCAATCCGCTACGTTTCATACCGCCAAACGTTGTAGGCTATTGAAAAACTCATACAAAATAATAAATTAACTAAATGACAACATTAATAGTAGGTGCGAGCGGCGCAACAGGAAAACATCTGGTAGAACAATTGTTGAATATGGGACAAAAAGTCAAGGTGATAGTACGTCCTACTGTAAAAACAACTGACACTTGGATAAATAATGACAAAATAACAATAATCAAAGCCAATATCTCAGAGATTAGTGTGGATGAAATGATGAATTATTTAACTGATTGCCAGTCAGTAGCTTCTTGTCTTGGTCATAATATAACTTTAAAGGGTATTTTTGGAAAGCCTAGAAAATTAGTAACTGATGCCGTTAAACTGCTTTGTATGGCAATTCAAAAGAATTCACCTGATAAACCAATCAAGTTTGTGTTGATGAACACAACTGGTAACAGGAATAGAGATTTAAATGAACCCATTTCGATTGGAGAAAGAGTAGTAATGGGGTTAATCCGCTTACTTGTACCACCACAATCAGACAATGAAAAAGCAGCAGATTTTCTGAGAGTGAATATTGGGCAAAAAAATGAATTAATTGATTGGGTAGTGGTACGACCAGATACATTAATTGACGAAGATAGCTCGACCGGATACGAGTTATATGCTTCACCTATAAGGAGTGCACTTTCTAATCCTGGAAAAACCAGTCGAATTAATGTTGGAAATTTTATGTCTAGACTAATCGTTGACAATGACTTGTGGGATAAATGGGAAGGGCAAATGCCTGTAATTTATAATAAAGAAACTTAGTTGAATGAAATCAACAGCCTACAATAAATAAAACTTCATGTGGTATGCAGTGCCCGGCATGAAGTTCCGGTTAAACCGGGATTCCACTCGGAACATGGCGTTGACCTGCGCTATATACAGTCCATGCCGGGACATGAGAGCAGCAAAACCACTGAAGTATATACCCATATTACCACTAAAGGTTTCGATAAAATAAAAAGTCCATTAGAAAATTTGGATATTTAAAATATTTTTATATTTGTAAGCGAAAAACAATAGATAAATGCGAAATAACTGCCATATGGTGGTTACACAGTCGTTGGGCGTCATATTTATAAACGCTACTGCTAAAAATATTGAGTTAATTTTAATGCTCTAATATTATGAAATGGTACAATCTTATTTCATGTTTTTTTTTAGGTGTATTCTTAGTAAATTCAATACCTCATTTTTTTCATGGAATGTCAGGTGATTATTATTCTACACCATTTGCTAGTCCCCCATTTAAAGGACTATCTTCTCCATTTTTGAATATCATCTGGGGATTGATAAATTTGTTATTATGCCTTTTTTTGTATATTGCATCTAAGATATCCATTACAAACAAATGGACAATAATAATATTTGGAATAGGTTTTATTACAATGTCAAGTTTTGCATTTTTATATAAAAGATAAACAGTAGAATCGAAGACTTTAAAACTTAGGTTTATGATAAAAAATTATTATTATTTGATAGTAGGAGTTTTAGCGATTCTTTTTGCATTCACTCACGCAATAAATGGACAGACAACAGTCTTACCAGTGCTCAATGTAGATACTATTGATATAAACACTAGAACTGTATTTTTTTATGTCTGGCACATTATTACTATTGAAAACTTTATTTTTGGAATGGCATTTATTTTTATGGCATTTTATAAAGATTTATCAAAAGTAAGATTTGCCGCATGGATGATTGGTATTATTATGATTGCCCGCTGGATAGTAATTTCCGGGAGCATGGTTTTTAAAAATAAAATTGGTCTTGGAGACATTTTAATAGATACAATTGCTATTATGATTGTTGTTGTGTTAATAATTTTAGGGACAAGAGTAAAGAATAAGATTTCTGAATGAGTATTGGTAGAAATATGATATATAAAATGATAATAAGATTTGAGATTACTTAAAGTTTTAAATAAAGCTACTTTTATGTGATTGGAATAAAATACTAACGCCCAACAAATGGTATAGTGCATGCGGGTTTCAGAGGTTTGCGAAGCTTTTTGGCTCGTAAAAAAGTCGGTGTAAACTGATAAGAAAGTAGCTTCGTAATCCCGCACGGCACCATACCATCAGCCGTTGGCTGTAATGTTCAAAAACCACACAACGATAAGATTATGAGACTTATAATTGTTTCTATATTAACTGGATTAATTCATTTTAATGGATTTTCACAGATGGATTATAAAAGGATTATGATTTCAAAAGATATTGAGTTGATTAAATTGTCGGAAAACGCATATGTACATGTTTCTTATACGGATTTGCCTAATTTCGGTCGGTTCCTTTCAAACGGATTGATTTTTATAAATGGTAACGATGCTTTTCTGTTTGATACGCCGGTTACAGATTCATTAACTATGGATTTAGTTTCATGGATAAAGGACTCAATGAAATTAAAAATTGTCGGATTTGTACCAAACCACTGGCATGTTGATTGTATGGGAGGATTGGGATATTTACAAAATCAAAAAATAGAATCTTATGCAAATCAAATAACAATTGATATTGTAAAGACTAAAAAATTACCAATTCCAACACATGGATTTAAGGATTCGTTGCAATTGCAGCTTGGCGATAAATTGATTAAATGTTATTATTTTGGTGCAGCTCATTCACTGGATAATATTGTTGTTTGGATTCCTTCAGAACAGATTTTGTTTGCTGGTTGCATGATTAAAAGTGCCGACTCAAAAGATTTAGGAAATATTGTCGATGGGGATTTAATAGCTTATCCAAAAACAATTGATAAATTAATTGATAGATTTCCAAAGGCTAAAATTGTAATTCCAGGTCATGGACAATTTGGCGGATTTGAATTGATTAAACATACAAAAGAATTGACGACTAAATGATTGAAAAATAAAACACTACAGCCAATAAATAGGACTTCATGTGGTACGCAGTGCCCGGCATGAAGTTCCGGTTGAACCGGGATTCCACTCGCAACATGGCGTTGACCTGCGCTATATACAGTCCATGCCGGGACATGAGAGCAGCAAAACCACTGAAGTATATACCCATATTACCACTAAAGGTTTCGATAAAATAAAAAGTCCATTAGATAATTTGGATATTTAAAATATTTTTATATTTGTGAACAGAAAGCAATAACTAATCACGAAATAACCGCCATAATGGTGGTTATACACTCGTTACCGCCAAGTGTAAGGAGACAGACAACGACATAGAGAAATTGAAAAGTAAACCATTGTGAAAGGACAGAAAAACGAAATATTGACAAGACCAGAAAGCCGACACTCAAGCCGACCCGATGTTTTTTATTTTTTTCCCACCGCACATTTTTTAAAACAATTTCCGACCCACATTGCACACATTGCCAAAGCCCCACGAGCTAACGCTGAAACCAAAGCTTTGCCAAAGAGTGCAATTTTGCCATATTTGTTGAATCATTTAATAGTTATTAAATAATGTCAGATTTTAAGGATATATTATTACGTCAATTTCGTATTGACTTATTCGAAAGAGAAAAGAATCCCATTTCAGCTTTATATAAACTGAAATATAATTATGATTATTCAGATATATGTTTTATAGTTGATAATCTTAATTCAAACAACAAAATTGAGCAATTAATATATGGGTGTACAACTCCCGAAACAATTAGAAACTTAGGTGATACACAAGTTATTTTTGGAGATTCAAATGATGAGCTTGAAAAAGAAATTAACTGGGCTTTACTTTCAGTTAGGAAACACGATGAGAAACTAAATTTTTTCATAGAACTTAAATCTATTTATGAGAAATCCTTACTAGTTGGTGATTATAAATTAGCTGAAAGCACGTTAAGTAGAATTGAAAATGAGATATGCGTATCATTATGGGGAATAGAACAAAGATTTGTAATAATCGAATTACAGAAAGGTCTTAAGGAAAATACAAACTTTTTAAATGAAATTAATGAACAAAACAAAAAATGGTTTATAAAATATTTTTCTCATTTCTATAGCATCAAGGCTGAAAAAGAATTATCTGTAAATCAATATCAGCTTGCATTAGCAAGGCTTTTATTCAAATACTATGAAAATAAAAAACATGTTGACTTAAGCTATTATAATTTTAAACTTAATTTTTTAGAAGAAGTATCTATTGAATATCTGCCAATTTTTCTTACAGTTGAAGGTTACCATTCAATAATTGACAGGTACATTACGCTGCAAAGAATTTTTCAGATCGAAGTTCTTAAAAAGGATAAGGATAAAAAAAGCATGATTGATAGTAGGTTATATTATTTATCCAAGAAAATTAGTGACCCTTTAATAAACAAATTAAGATTTATTCATGGTACTGAGTTCGAGTATAAACTAGAGTTAACACAATTTGACTATAAAGCTATAAAGGCAATTGATGAATATAGCAGAGGTAATTATATTATAGCAGAAAAACTTTTATATGACTGCATATGCGTAAAGCCATTGGCAATTGAATTATATGACTTATATGTTAAAACACTAATAGTTCAAAACAAGCCCTTACAGTCTATTGGCAAGAACAACGATTCATATCAAAATAGGATACTTAACGATTTTTATAACATACTTTTAAAAGAAAACAATGTGAATGAAAGTCTAAACGACATTAGAAGAATTGCGTACAATTTAAGTTCATTCTTTTCTGTATCTTTTTATTTAATGAATTATTATAAAAGTGAGTTGGAAAATAAAGAGGAATGGCTACCAATTTCAATATTAAACTCGAATTTCTTTAATCCTACTTCAATTAAATTGATTGATAAATCAAACATACACTTTGATGACATAGTTAATCAATTTCATTCTTCTGCAACATTTCGCTTACTAGAGTTGCAAAATGAAAACGATATTGAGAAAATAAAGCAGACTGATATGTTTGAAATTCGTAAGAAAATTTTAATAGCAAATATTTTACAAAAAAATAATGATCCCAAAGAAGCCTCAAAGTATTTTTTAGAAATACTTGATAGTAGAGATTTGAAAAATTTTCAACGAGTTTCTATTCTATCGCAATTATATAACTGTAAATTGAAGGAAAAAAAATATGATGATTGCATAAATATATATGTTGAAAATTATCTTACGAATCCGCTATTAGTTACGAAAATTGATACACAATCTTTAAAGAAAATAATTAAAATTGATCGTTTTAAATCAGTATCTCATACTATTAATCTACCTCTATTTTATAAATTTTCAAATGCTGAAGATTACGAAATACATACAGCTTATGAATGCTTTATTTTAATGCAAGATTGCGAAATACCGTCTGAGTATATTGCTAAGCCAAACAGTTGTGATATAAGGAGACAAATAGTATTTTTGGATTCAATTTGCACTTTAGATATATTAAAACATTCTCCATTTATATCAAGTACAAAGCAAAAAATCAATGAAAGGATTACTGTTTGTAAATACTTAGCCGAAATAAATTCTGAATTTAAAGAGGCATATTCCCAAGATGTTGAAGCATTAACTAAAAAACTAATTATTCTCAAAGGGCTTCAAGAGATTGACGAAAGCAAGATTTATGTTAATCAACAAGGGATTATTGATTCAGAAATGAAAAATTTAAAGTCCTTATTTAGCCGTTATCAAGCTATTGGAGAACTTAAATCTGAAAAGAATATTAGTATAGTTTCGCCTTTATATTCAGACAAAGTACTTAGTTACAAATTTTCCGAGAAGGACGATGATTCTGAAAGTGAGTTTTCAAAAGACCCGCAATTTGATATTTACAAAGATATTTTTAATTATATATTAGATAAATTTTTGTTTAGCAATTACGGGTTGCAGCAATATTTAAGTGCTAGGATTAGGCATGGAGTTTTACTTGGAGAAATAAGACCAGAATTTGAAATTCTAAATCTAATAACTGAAAAGGAAAAAGGTGTTGACTTATATAAACCCAACAAACACTGGAATTACTTATTTAACATGTTTGGAGAGGAAAAAAGTCTACGATGTCAAGAACATTTAGCAAACTTTTCTAATGAGGTTGACATGCTAATTAACGATGAAATTCTTTCAAAATATCTACAAATTAAAATTGAAGATAAAAATACAGATGGTTGGCTAGATTACATATTCAGTGATACAATTTTGCAAGTGTCCTATGTTCTATTCAATATAAACAGCAATTTGAATCAACTTATTGACGGTGTATTTGAGTTACTTTGGGAAAGGACTAACGAAAACTTAGAAAAAATACGACTTATTATAAATAATGAGATTAAAGAACAATTTTTTGCTTTAATATTTAAATTAGAGAATAATATTGAAAACGTTATAGGTCGCCACTCATCGGAGATATTTAATAATTTAACAGAGGCTCGGATTAGTATTGAAAACAAATTAAATAAAATTGCAAATTGGTTCAATATAACGGAAAGCAATATATCTGATTTCGATTTTAGTAAAATTGTAGATGTTAGTGTTGAATGTACATTAAATACGAATTTAAATAAATCTTTACAACCAAATGTCACTCTAGATTGTTCTTGCGAATTTAAAGGTTGCTTTTTCCCACCATTAGTTGATTTGCTGAGAATATTCCTGGAGAACGCATTAAAACATTCCGGATTTGAAAAAGGTGAAATTCCAATTAACATTATTGTTGTTGAAAAAGATGATAATTTAAATATTAGAATAGAAAACCCTTTGCATAAGTCAATAAATATTGACTTATTAAAGTCTAAAATATGTTCATTTTCATTAGACCTTAATAAGTCAATGTATGAAGATCGGTCTGGTTTTCATAAAGCAATGAGAATAATCAAATCGGATTTAAATAATTATTCAAATAATATGACATTATCACTTGATAATGATACTCAATTCGTAGTAGACATAACTATTAACAAAATAAATATTGTTGTATGAAAGTTTTGTTTATAGAAGATAACGAACACAAAATAAAGCAGGTGCTTTTATTTTTCGAGATTAATTTTCCTACTATTGAAGTAGTCTTGAGGAAATCATATAATTCGGGATTGCGAGAGTTAATAAAAAAGAATGATTTTGATTTGATTTTATTAGATATGAGCCTTCCAAATTATGATATTTTGCCTGGCGAATCTGGAGGTGATTTTGAAAAATATGCTGGCAAATATCTATTAAATGAAATGTATAGAAGGGAAATAGACACTAAAGTTCTCGTAATAACCATGTACTTAAATTACGTGGATGAAGAGTTTACAAGCGAATTAAAAGATTCCTTTCCAAATTATCTAGGAGTTGTTTACTTTAATATTAAAGAACCTGATGGTTGGAAAAATGAAATATCCTCAATAATTGAAAAATTGGTAAAATGATAAATATAATCGTAGTCGAAGACAATCCTAATAAAAAGGAGAAGATTAGGATGTTAATTGAGAATAGTATTGATATTCCTAAAGAGAATATTGATTATGCTCCAAATGTTAATTTTGCAAAGAGGTTGATTTATAAAAAATCATATGACTTAATGATTTTAGATCTTGTCTTGCCTCTTGACAATGATGAAATTCCAAAACCAGAAACAGGGTTAGGGTTTTTAGACGATTTGCATTCAAGTCCTCAAATTAAACCGATTATTCATATTGTTGGTTTAACTGAATTTTCAGATTATATTGAAAAATACAAAAATAAATTTGGCGATTATCTTTGGCACTTAATAAACTACAAGGCAGAGGAATCTGACTGGCAAGAGAAACTTAAAAATATTTTGTATCATTTAATTAAAACTAAAAAGGAGTTTTTGTCAAATGAAAATATTAAATATGATTATGATATTGCAATAATAACCGCTGTAAGCAAAGAAAAAGATGCTGTACTAAAATTAGATGCTGATTGGTCAAAAATTTCAATATTAAATGACTCAACATCATATTACCAAGGTGTCTTTGCTAGAAATGAAAAAAAATTAAAAGTAGTTTCGGCTTGTACACCCCAGATGGGAATGAATGCTGCGGCAACATTGTCAATGAAATTAATATACAATTTTCGCCCTCGATATTTAATTATGGTTGGAATTTTAGCAAGTACAAAAGAAACAGCCACACATGGTTATGGTGATATTATTGTAGCTGACCAGTCATGGGATGGTGGAGCTGGCAAGATTACAGAAGATAATGAAGGAAAACCATTCTTCAAGCCAGGTGCAAATTATTTAGCCTTAGATGCAGATTTAAAAGAACGCATTTTGTCTTATCAAGGCAACAAAATTCTTTCACAAATTCGGGATAATTGTCAATTTAAGAAACCTAATACAATATTGCAACTTCATGTTGGACCTGTTGCTTCTGTTGCTGGTGTAACAGAAAATAGAGAAATTGTTGAGGAGTTAGAAAAACATCAAAGGAAGATTATTGGAATTGAAATGGAAACCTACGGAGTTTTTTACAGCGCCAATAATTGTTCTAACCCTAAACCAAAGGTTATTTCGATAAAGTCAATTTCTGATTTTGCAAATACCGATAAAAATGATATTTATCAAGAATATGCTTCTTATACTAGTTCAGAATTTATGTATCAGTTCGTTTTAAATGAATTATAATATACCTATTTGCAAGCACATTGCCATAGCCCCACGAGCCAACGCTTCAAACAAAGCTTTGTCAAAGAGCTTGCAAAGCCAACGTACCGAGAGAAATTGTTTTAAAAATTTGCCGACACATAAAAAAATAAAAAAACGCGGACACACGAGCTGTCTGAAAAGACAGAAAGTAAAATGACAATGATACGGAAACTGAATAATGACAATGGTTTACAAGACTGGAAGACAGAACACCAGGCGGTAACAGGCGGTATATTTTATTGCCGAGTTACTGCGGGTTTCAACGTTTCTGCATCTAATAAACTTTCGTGTAACTTGACAGGACAGTGCTTCGAAATCGGCAACAAAAACATACCGCCAAACCGTTGGCTGCCATTATCAGAACAATAGGAACCATAGAATAAGAATAAAAATAAAAATAAAAATAAAAAACAAATTCAGAATGAAAAGAATCCTTCTACTGTTCTCCTGCATATCAATGTTGTATGGTGTGAATTTACAAGCACAAGACAGATCAAACAACCTGACAGATGGGGAGAAAGCCTATGTCTTGTCAAAATTTTGTACAGAAGTGAAATATAATTATGTATTCTATAACTATTTGACTTTCGACTGGGACAGTCTCTGTTTGGCCACACTGCCCACACTTTTAGCTACAAAATCTAAGGATGAATATGCTCACGAGCTACAACGCTTGTGTACCAAATTGCAAGACGGACACACTTCCATATATGAGGATAATTCGGATAATAACTTGGATTGGATAAAGCCTTTTCCCATCAAGACTAAACGGATAGGTGACCGCGTTTTTGTAACAACCGTGTTAAGTACCAATTTCCAAAAACAAGGCGTTGAAATAGGAAGTGAAATCATAAAAATAGACGGATTAGATGTTATGGAGTATGTAAATCGCTATAAACGCCCCTACACATCATCATCCACCCCGCAATGGTTGGATTATTCGCCTTATGCAGGCTTTGAACTGACGAAGGAGAAGGGTTCAAAAATATCAAAAATTTCATTTAAAAATCGGGACGGTAAAGCCTTTACAGTTGAAAGCCATCGGAACATAAACTGGGATATAGACGCTAATGCGATATTTGATTATAAAACGATAGAAGGTAATGTGGGGTTGTTGAAAATAAATACCTTCATTGGCAATGACTTTAAAAAAGAATTTGATGCGCTATATCAAAACATCAAGAAAACCGATGCTTTGATTATAGATTTGAGGGATAATATGGGCGGGAACTCTGGTAATGCAGATTATATCATTAGCCATTTGTCCATCACGCCTGCAAAGATGGGCAATTGGAGTAGCCGTATGTACATTGCCGCACATGGTTCGTGGGGATATCCGCAAGAGTGGTATATGGAAACGCCGGATGATTTGACACCCATGAATAAAGAAAATGTATATACCAAACCGGTAATAGTGTTGGTAAATGCCGTGACATTCTCATCTGCCGAAAATTTTTGTGTGACTTTTCGTGGTATTAAAAGAGGAGAAATTATAGGAACGCCCACAGGAGGAAGCACTGGCAACCCCATCCACATAGAACTTGGTTATGGGATTTTTGCTCAGATTTGTACTAAAAACGAATGGGATGTGGACGGAAATAAGTTTATTGGCGTTGGAATAAGACCTGATGTAGAAGTAAAGGAAAGCGTGGATACATTTTTGAAAGGAAAAGATATGGTGGTAGGGGAAGCATTGAAACAGATTGGAAAGAATAAAAAATAACGGCAGCCAATAAATAAAACTTCATGTGGTACGCAGTGCCCGGCATAAAGTCCCGGTTGAACCGGGATTCCACTCAGAACATGGCGTTGACCTACGCTATATACAGAGTATGTTGGGACATGAGAGCAGCAAAACCACTGAAGTATATACCCATATTACCACTAAAGGTTTCGATAAAATAAAAAGTTCATTAGATAATTGGGATATTTAAATTATTTTTATATTTGTGAACAGAAAGCAATAACTAATTACGAAATAACCGCCATAATGGTGGTTATACACTCGTTAGCGCCCATTTTATGAAGACACTACCAATCATATTGTTGATTTTTTTATCGTGTGATTTGTTCGGTCAGATTGATTCGCGAAAAGATTGGCCAAAATCGATTCAGAACGAGTTTGATTTGATTAAAGATCAATATATAGATACTTTCTTGATTTATTATGCATATTTAGGACCATGGACAAATCTTCCTGATTCATGTAAAGGGATTCCTTCTGTTTGGATACTTTGGAAAAAGGATAAAAACTATAGTGCCCAACAATTATTTTGTGATTCAATTAATAAAGACTCCCGACAAATCACTGACAAATCATTTACTTATTTTCTTAATCATCGGAAAGACTTTAAATTAAAGGACGAATACTTCAAAAAGACTAAGAATTTACCTCCAATGCAAACTGACGGATTGGAAGAATATCTTATTTTTATGACAAAAAAGGAAAATATCATTTTGAATCTTTCTGATTACCAAAGGGCAGACAATAAATGGAATTCTTTAGAGTGGGTTAAAGTGACGATTGAAGCAATAAATTTAACAAAGAATGAATTGAAAATAAAATAAAAACGGGCGCTAACACCGTATAAATTTTATTGGGGTGGAAGTGCTAATTTTAAAGGCATCGCTGCTACTGAAGCTTTGTGTACCTTGATAGTGAAGTGCTCCGTAGCTCCCCAACAAAACTTATACGTGCCGTTGGCGAGTATTTAAAGAAATTACAAATAGGAGAAATAATGAATAGACTTGTTTTAATATTATTATTGATTTCCACACTTAAGATTCAAGCACAACAAACAGAAAATTCAAATATATATTTGATGGACTTTGATTATTTTATCGAAAATCTGATTGCAACGCATCCGGATCCATTTACGGCTTTTGGAAATGAAATCGGATTTTATGGTGAAAAGCAAAAAATCAAGGAAGAAATAAAAAAAATATCTACGGATGATGAGTTCGTTTTTATACTGAACAAGTTTGTTTCCAGACTTGAAGATGGCCATACTTTCATAAATAAATCCTCAAAATCGAAAAACTCTGAAGTAAAAAATCTACCTGTTAGTTTTAAAGTGGCCTCAGATAAATTGTTTGTGCAAAACACTACAAAAGAATATAAATCTCTTATTGGCAAACCTGTAGTTTCAATTAATAATATTCCAATTGACTCACTTCTGGCAAAAGTGAAGCTATATTATCCAACAGAAAATATTTCAGGAAGTTACTTTAACCTAATAAATATCCTCAAAAGTAATGTATCAGCACAAGAGTTTTTTGATGACAATTTAAATACGCTCAAATTGACTTTTAAAGGAGCTGATTCTGTTCAATCCGTTGTAATTTCATATGTTGATACACTAAATTGGCTTACACAAGAATCTTCGGTTACCATTCCCAACCAAAATGGTTGGATAAATTGTTCTATGATTGGGAAAGACAAGAAGATTGCCTATTTTCAATGGAATAGTATGGTCAGTAGGGAATTATTAGAACATATAGTTCAAGAAAACCCCAAAAACATTGAAGGAAGCCTACAATGGATTTATGGAGGTATGTTAAGAGATAAAAGAACTGGCGATGTTAAAAAAGATATAAACCAAATTCCTGCGGTTTATGAGCAATTTTACCTAATGCTACAAGAAATGAAAGTGAAAGGCTCAAAATACCTTATAATTGACTTACGAAATAACAATGGGGGTTATACATCATTAACTGAACCACTGCTTTACATTTTATTTGGTGAAAAATATTTAAATTTTGACTTTAATGCAGAATATATTGTTAAAATGTCGCCTCTCTTTTTGCGAAAATATGGAATCACAATTGACCAATACAACAACAGCAATAATACTGATTACATGATTGGAGATTATATTTCATCAGATTTTGGAAATATTCAAGGTAATTCTCATGCTGAAAAGGTGGAACACGTTGAAAACGGATATTATGGATTCGGTAAGGATTTTGTGAGAAAATCTATCAATCTTAATTGTAAACCGCAAATTGTTATACTTACATCTATCAACACTTTTAGTGCTGCTTATCATTTCACATACTTCCTAAAAAGAATTGGAAATACAAAAATCATTGGAGTTGCACCAAGACAAGCAGGAAATTCATTTATGGAAAGCACACCATTCGAATTACCAAATACAAAAATAACAGGGAGCATTTCAAACTCAGTACAAATTCTTTATAAGAAGGATACAGAGACCGGTAAACTTTTGCATCCTGACTTTGAAATGACCTGGAAGGAGTTTAGTGAATATCAATTTAACAAAGATGCAGAAGTACTAAAGGCTATTGAATTAATTGAGACAGAAAAGATAAACACTCGCTAACATGCGGTATAAGAAATTGCCAATACAGTAGGTTATTCAAGGGTTGTAGCCCGCTTCAACTTTTGTGTAGCTTGATAGGACATCACCCGCAAACGGCAACTTTTCATACCGCCAGCCGTTATGGCGCATAATATTGATTACATAATACATTAATCTCTGAAATTAATTTTCAGCTAACTAATATATAAGATATGGACGAAAAAATTATTTGGAGCATTGGTTTTGTGCTATTTGTGATAATATTATGTATCGTTAAACCTAATATTGGTCGCATTTTTCTTGGTATCTTCTATCTAATAATGGCAATCGGGATAAATATCGTTAATGCGATAACCAATCCACAATCTACGGTTCAAATGGGAGAAGCGTCACTTATAGGATTCTATAGGATAATATTTTCAGAAGTTGTATCAAAGATTCCTGTTCTATTTATATTGGCAATAGCATTATTTCAGATTACTATGGGATTATTGATACTTAACAAGCATAAATATGTAAAGTATGGACTAATAGGCACCTCAATTTTTTTAATTCTTATAACCCCATTTGGTTATATTCAGATACCCTGGTTAGGAATTGCTGCAATACAGTTGTATTTGTTGACAAAAGATTTTGATAAAACCTTTATTGAAATCACAGGTTCGTTATTTCGTCGAGATAAACACTAATAATTACGCGCCAAAATAAATAGGACTTCATGTGGTACGCAGTGCCCGGCATGAAGTCCCGGTTAAACCGGGATTCCACTCGGAACATGGCGTTGACCTGCGCTATATACAGTCCATGCCGGGACATGAGAGCAGCAAAACCATTGAAAATATTTACGCACATAACAACCAAAGGATTTGATAAAATAACAATGTCTGTTGGATGATTTGGATATTTAAATTATTTTTATATTTGTGAACGGAAAGCAATAACTAATCACGAAATAAATGCTATATGGTGGTTATACAACCGTTGGCAGTAATTTTAAAACCACCCATAAAACAAGAATAGACAAGATGAAAAAAGGGATTTTATTTTTAGCAATTTCATTGAGCTTGGGATTGACTTCACTTAAAGCTCAAATTACTATTAGAGAAACTAATATTGTTGAAAAAGCAATTTTTAAACCTAAGCAATTTGATAGTTTGTCAAACATAACAATGCAAAAACACCCAATAGACTACAAAAAATACATTGGTTACAAATTATTTTTTCTACCTAAATCTAAAAATTATAAAACACAGTATAGCTCTGATAATAAGGAAAGAATCATTGATTTCTTATTTTCTAATGATACCACCCAAATAATAAAAGATGGAAAAATTCCTTTTGAAAAAATTACTTTGGCTCAAATTTTTGGAGACCCAAAAAGCCTTAAAGGAGGAGCATTAGAACAATACAATGAAAGAAAGAAAAAATATGAAAATATAGATAAGGCACAAACAAATATTTACATGCCTCATTTCTACCATGAACGAACGGACGAAACTGATGGAACAATTTCTGGTGAAATTGGAACTTTTCCGGATAGTGTATATGGAAAATATTTTACTATTATTGATATTAAGGGTAAAGAACCTTACGGTTCTAAAGAATTTAAAAAATTAGAAGATATTGATTTGGAAGATGGAAGAGATTGGCAATTAAGCCTTAAAATAACTCTAAGAAATGAATCAAATAAAGACACATTGTATTGGATTGTAGACCAAGCAAGATTTATAGGTAATCCGTTTTTTCTTGTTCCTTATTTTGAAAAGCAAAGGAATATTTATTTGAATAAAAATCTTGTGTTGAGATATAGTGATAGAACTAATACTAAACTTGAAAATTTGATAGACGTAAAAACTGGAGCCACAATAAACATCAAATATGGTGAAACTTGGACTTGTTCTGATATTAGCTTTGTTGATTCAAAAGATTCATATTATTTGAAATGTTTTTATTTTCTTAAAAATAATGACAGAGAAGTTAAAATTGAATTAGAAAGTGGTCTAGTAGATGATTATTTTATGCTTGAAACAGAATTTAAAAAACAAGAACTTGAAAAGCAGAAAAAAGAAGAACAACGTCAAAAAGAACAGCAGAAACGAGAAAAGAAAGAACAACAAGAGAAAATTAAGTTTAGAAATGATTGTATTGTAAAATGGGGACAAAAAATGGGCGGATACATTGCAGACGGTAAAGTTGTGTTAGGAATGAATAAAGAAATGTGCATTGCTTCTTGGGGAAGCCCTATTGACATTAATCGAACGATTATAAAAGGACTTATGTCAGAACAATGGGTATATGGTTGGGGAACTTATTTATATTTTGACAACGGTGTGTTAAGTGCAATACAAGATTAAAAACCATTATGATAAAACGAGACGATTACATAAATCTAATTGAAGAAATTAGAAATACAGATAAAAAATCGTTAGATGAGTTTATTGAAAAGGTAATTGAACCTTTACGAAATGAGAATAAAAATTTCATTGAAGTGTTATATAAAGACATTCATTATCTTATTAAAGACATTGATAAAGAAGGCGAAAACAATTTGGTTATTGAGAATGGTGGACTTGTGATTGAAGATGGTGGTTTGAAATTAACGGGATACCAATCAAGATTACATAATTTAGCAATTTGGTTACATATGGAAATTTGCAAAAAACTAATTGAAGAAAGCCCTTTTACTTTTGTTGAAAAAATGGAAAATTTTGAAAGAAACTTTTTAAATAAACCAAATTACACGCCTGAATACAAAGCAAAACTTGACAAAATAAAAAGAAGTTTAAAAAAAGAACGAAAACTTAATTTAGGAGAGAAAGAGAATTTTGGGAACAAGATTTTTGACATTGACAACCTTGAATTAAAACCAAATATTGCTGGTATTGGAATAAATGGGAATAACATAATTAATAAATTTAGAAAAACTTGATAATAGAATAAAAACTACTGCCAATAATAAATAGGACTTCATGTGGTACGCAGTGCCCGGCATGAAGTCCCGGTTGAACAAAATTCATAGGAGTTTTTTTCTATGGAGATAACAATGAGAAAAAGTAGAAGGGAAAAGTATAATCCGAGTAAAACAGGAGGGTTGGTTATTCCGGATTTGGAGTAACCGGTTAATTTCTTTAATGAGTTTTGCCTTTAAATGGTTTGATTTGCTACAAATAGCAAATGTAAAGGCAATAGCCCCGGCTGAGCGCTCCCGATAGTCATAGGGATGTTTTTTCGCTTGGAATATAGTGGAATTGATAATTAAGAAAAATAAAAACAGAAAACTATAAATTATCAAAGGATATGGGCAGGGTTGGGAATTCAGATAAGCGGGGAGCTGCACTATTCTATGACAAAATTCGCCAAATTAATTTTCTTTTTGATTGCTAAAAAATTGGTATTTTTGCATTATGAAAACATTACAAGAAATAAAAAACACTTTGGGTAGTCATAAAATAAGATTGTTTCATGATTATTCATTAAAATCAATGGCAATTTTTGGCTCTTATTCTCGTAGAGAACAAAAAGACTCAAGTGATTTGGATATTCTTGTTGAATTTTCCGACAGAATTGGTGTGAAATTTATTGATTTAGCCGAAGAACTAGAAAATATTGTTGGATTGAAGGTGGATTTAGTTTCAAAAAATGGGATTAAGGAAAAGTATTTAAAATCAATTGATTCAGATTTGATATATGTCTAAGCGTGATACTTTATTGTTGTTAGATGATATGTTGCAATCGGCGCAAAAGATTAAGCGATATACAAAAGACATTGATTATGGTTCATTTTTAGCTGATGATAAGACTATTGACGCTGTAGTTCGGAATTTTGAAATAATTGGAGAAGCTGCCAATCACATTGACCCGGATTTTAGAGATTCAAATCCACAGATTGAATGGAAAAGAATACGCGGGTTTCGTAATCGGATTGTTCACGATTATTTTGGGGTTGATTATGAAATTGTTTGGAGCATTGTAGAAACGTATTTAGATGAAATGATAGATCGGTTGGATACGATATTTGAAGATAATAAAGCCACATAGCCCCGGCTTGAGCGCTCCCGATAGTCATCGAGATGTATTTCTGCAACAAACTATGATAAAAACATACACTAAGCAATTCAATTAGCTAATTAACTAATTAGCTAATTAAAAAATTCTTTCAGATATTTTGGATTTTTTAAAAATTATTATATTTGCGAGGGAAAAAATAAAGAAATAGCCATTTGGTAGTTATAAGGATGTAGGGCAAATGGTAAAAAAGATCGCGTGTGTAACAAATTAAAAGATAATAGATTTATGAAAAAGACTTATTTGTTGATTTTTCTTATAGTACTATTTATTATCAGTTGCTCCAAAGAGGATAATGAATTTCGGTTGTCTGATTTTAGTATACCTACTATAAATGGCTATTATCAAAGAGATTTAGTAGCAAATATTATAGGGATAGTTGGAACTCCAAATGTTCGATTGGGCAATAGTACAGGTTTTAATAATTCAATATATTATTTTTTTTGTTATCCAAATCCGTGTTCCAAAGGTTTATGTGCTATTCATATAAAAGCACCAATAAAGAATGAGATAAAGAAATTATGGATAACTCCGGCTTATTTTAATAATCAGGGTTCAAATAATTCAATAGATTTAAATAATTCTAGTAATATTTTTATAGGAGGTTCCCCGGTATTTCAAACTGAATTTACATCAAATGATTTAACTGTTAATTTATCTCAAATTCCCAATGGTTATTATAGGATTTATTTAAAAGTAAATGGCTATTTATTATACGACAATCTTCTTATTTATAAACTCAATAAATAATAAAATGAAAAAGATAATTATTGTTATCGCATTCTTAACTTTTTTTTCCTCTAACTATTTGTTTTCGCAAACTGACAGAAAAATTGGATTAAGTGGTTCTGTCCAAAGTAGTCAATTTGGAATATCTTTACCTATTTGGTTAGGGGAAAAATTTGTATTAGCACCTGCATTAGATTTTGAATATGCAGAAAAGATAGGAACAGATTTTTCAATAGGTTTAGCTCCTAGGTTTTATTTTAAAAAGGATAAACTATCGCCATATTTTGGTTTGAAATTAGGTACTTTGATAAATATCCCTTCGTCAGATAATACAATAGATTCAAAGACGAAGTATGATTTTATTGGAGGTTTAGCCTTTGGAGCAGAGTACTTTTTAGGGGATAATTTTAGCCTAGGAGTTGAAGCTCAGGGAAATTTTACAAAATCCGATAAAAATTCGAATAGATTTGGAAATTCTGGTGGATTGAACTTTAATACAGCCACAATGATTTTTGCAACGATATATTTCTAAAAACAACTTGCTCTAATAAATAGGACTTCATGTGGCACGCAGTGCCCGGCATGAAGTCCCGGTTGAACAAAATTCATAGGAGTTCTTTTCTATGGAGATAACAATAAGAACGAAATAGTGATGGGTGATGATGATAAACATTTGTATTACAGGATATCTATATTAAAAAGAAATACAGAAAAACGTTTTGAAGTATACCTAACAACAATCGTTAAATTCAAAAATAACTGGGGAAAGATTTACTTTGCATTTATAAAACCATTTCATAAAATGGTAGTTAAGTCCATGTTGAAAAAATTATAAAAAACACGAACAAGCAACAAGATGAAAGAGACAATAAAGTTTGATAAAGTTGCCGATATATACGATTTCTACGTCAATGTTGATTTTGATTTACCTTTTTTCCTAAAAGAGACCGGAGGTGTTAAAAGTGAGATATTGGAATTAATGTGTGGAACAGGGCGGGTATCAATTCCGCTGCTTGAATCCGGAAGACAAATGACCTGCATTGATTATTCAAAAGGAATGTTAGAAGCATTTGAGCAAAAAATTAAAAACAAAAATTATCCGGTCAATTTATTTCAAATGGATATAACAAACCTGGATTTAAATAAAAAATATGGTTTGATAATATTGCCATTTCATTCAATAACTGAGATAATAGCAACTGAATTGCAGATAAAAGCATTACAATCAATCTCCTTACATCTTGACAAAAACGGAATTTTTATTTTAACACTTCAAAATCCCAAAACCCGACTAAAATTAGCAGACGGGATCCTAAGGACAATGGGAAAATTTCCCATTGGTAAAAATAGACAAATGATTATTTCATATATGAATCAATACAGCGAATCAGACAAGATAGTTTCAGGATTTCAATTCTATGAAATATTTGATTCGACAAATACTATGGTTGAAAAAAGATTTCTGGAGATAAATTTTAAGCCAATAACTAATTCAGAATTAAGGGATATGATTAAGACAACCGGATTAGAAGTAGTTGAAATGTTTGGAGATTACTCCTATAGTAATTTTGACGAAGAGACAAGTAACTTTATGATTTATAAAATGATAAAAAAATAAAGCACAAACGCACAACAAGGGCTCATACACCATGCGGGTTTCGGAGGTTTACGATTGTAAGTGCCTTATATTATCTTTGGTTGTCGGAGGAATAGAGACGTAGCCCGTACTCCCCAACGTTTCATATTGCCATCGTTAATACTAAAAAAAACTCACTAACAAAAATAACTGAAATGGAATTAGAAGATTTTGGATATAATGATAAACTCGAAAAGTTAAGGATTGAGAATAACCTTAAAGACTTTGAGATTGGCAGGATCGTTTCGGAACATAAAGAAAGATATATTGTTAAGACAGGAAAAGGAGAATTAGAAGCAGAGGTAACAGGAAATTTGCGATTTTCAGCAAAGAGTCGTGAAGATTTTCCCGCAGTAGGCGATTGGGTTACATTGACAACTTATGATTCTGATTTTGGAATAATTCACAAGATTTTATCTAGATTTTCAGTTATTAAAAGACAAGCAGTAGGCCAATTTGGAGAGATTCAGATAATAGCAACAAATATTGATTACGCCTTTATAATCCAGGCTGTTGACAGGGATTTTAATATCAACAGGCTTGAAAGATATCTTACCATATGCAATTCATCAAAGGTAAGCCCCATTATAATACTCAGTAAGATTGATTTAATAAATGAGCATCAGGTTTCTGAAATATTGAAGAATATAAAAGCTCGGATTAAAAATGTTCCGATTATTGCAATAAGTAACAAATCACAGGATGGATACGACACAATAAAAAAGACTATTGAAAAAGGGAAAACATATTGCATGCTTGGTTCTTCAGGTGTTGGAAAATCCACACTAATCAATAATCTTTCAGGTAAAACCATCATGCAAACTGATACAATAAGCCAGGCTACAAACAAGGGGAGACACGTTACAAGTCACAGAGAATTGATTATCCTGGAAAATGGCGGAATATTAGTTGACAATCCTGGGATGAGAGAAGTAGGTATTGCCGATTCAACAAGTGGATTAGAAATCACATTCGACATGATTGTCGGCTTTTCTCAAAATTGCAAGTTCAAAAATTGTAGCCACACAAACGAGATTGGATGTTCGGTTCTTGAAGCCGTTGAAAAAGGAGAAATAGACAAAGCTTCCTACGAAAATTACTTAAAAATGGAAAGAGAAAAAGCTTATTTTGAATCAACGGTTGCTGAAAGACAAAAAAAAGATAAAGACTTCGGAAAAATGCTAAAGAACTATAAAAAAGACATGAACAAAAATAAATACTAAGCACAACACACAGTATCCAATAAGGGTTCCAGTGGTAATTGGAACATTCTGCCCCACACAAAAATTTGTGTAGCCTGACAAGTGTATGAAGCCCGCAATACTATACTGTTTCTACACTTAACCATTGTGCATCATTGGGAACAAAAAAAATAACCAAAAACTAAAAGCTATCTGATAAGATCATTTACACGCTACCGCTCTTGAAAAAAGGGAAGAATGTTACTTGAAACCTATCAAAATTAGCAGAAATTTGTGGTTTAATATTTTCCGAAACATTTATCATTAATCATTTCCCCTTTTTCCATATCCTTCGCAACAATGCATAAGCTATTCCGGCAAAAGTGATGAATGCACCAATCCATACCACAAGAATATTGGGAAAAATTATGGCTTTCACCACTATGTATTCAGGGTTCTTTTCATAAATGCCCAATACAATATGCTGTGGTATATCGGAAACTTTCTCAAAACGAATTTTCAACCCGTCTTCCCTGCAAAATCTATCGGAAAATGCTACAGAATCGCCGTCTACTATGTATGAAACGTCCTGTTTCTGCTTTTTCCCTTTTGCATTTATAAAAGTGTAGTAAGCCGTAATCCTCGCATTAAACTTTTTGTCGCTGTACGATTCCACTTTCAAATTATCGAGTACAATTTTATTCCCGTTAGCCCGCAAAGTATCACCCTTTTTCATTTCCTGCTGATGCAACAATGAATATCTGCTGCCTCCCAAAACCGACTGAACATCGGCAAAAGTGATATACACATAAATATCCTTGCCTATGAAATGTTTGGTTGATGGTTCGTGAACATTTCCCATACGTGGATTTATGTTTATAGAGGGAGAAAGCCGGAAGAGAGGCTTTGAAAGACTATCGGGGCGGGAAGCATAAAAATCGAGATTATAAAAAACATGCTTACCTTTTATTTCACTGTCCTTATAAACTACAAAATATTTGCCCATTGGCATTGGGTGATTTTGTATAAGCACCTGGTTCTCGTTGTTGAGCGAGTTGTCGCCCATAGCAATACCCGAAGTGTTCTGCGAAATGATTTTACTTTGCGAAAAAGCCAAAACCACGCCGGTTAAAAAGATAAGAAACCCTGTGTGGGTAAATACCGAAGCAAAATTTTTGCGACGGCAGATATACCTTGCAAGATAGTCCACCGAAGCACTGAGGGCAAAAAACAGAGCAAAGAGTAAAATCTGGTAAGAAAAAACAGAAATAGAAGTAATTATAGATATTATTAAAGTAATTGCAAGCCCTGTACCGGCATAAATACCCGTTTTTTTCAATATCCGTTTCATGGAATTTTCCCCATACAACAAATACTGGCTCAGCCCAATACAAATAACCATAAGGATAGTAAAAGGCATTTGCCATGTATTGTAAAATGTTACCCTGTCGGCGGGAGGTGCCGCTGATGTATCAAAAAACTTATTTATCAATGGAATGGAAGTAGCTACAATTATCTGAAATGATGCAAGAAAAACAATTGCCGATGCAAGAAACATTATAAACTCGCGGGAAAGAAGTTTTTCGTTTTCACATTTTGGAATTTTTTTTGCCTTTACGGCAAGGATAAAAATTGCAAGAGTAACAAAAAACAGAAGAAAAATAATCAGGTGCAGAGGCAAGCCTTCATTCCCGAACGAATGGGCAGAAGTTTCTGCCAGCACTCCGCTTCGGGTAAGGTAACTTGCATATAACACAGCAATATAGCCTGCGAAAGAGAAAATATAGGCAAAAAATAGAGACTGTTGCTGCTTCTTAGCTATCAGATACAGATGAAGCGTAAGCAAAAGAATCAGCCAGGGAACAAGAGATGCATTTTCCACGGGGTCCCACGACCAAAACCCGCCAAAAGTAAGCGACTTGTAAGCCCAGCTTCCGCCCAGCATTATGCCTCCGCCTAAGGTAAACAGGGCAAATAAATTCCACGAAAGGGCGGGTTTTACCCAAACAAAATAATCACTGCGTCTTAGCGAGGCATAGGCAAAAGCAAAAGGTATAAGCGCAGCAGCATAGCCAAGAAACAATAAAGGAGGATGGACCACCATCCAGGGGTTTTCGAGCAACGGATTTAGCCCCTGCCCGTCAATTAATTGCGATATGTAGTTCGTATCCCGAAAAAAAACATCTCCGGCATTGGTAATACCGTTGCGAAGCAATACAAAAGGGCTGCTTCCCAGGGTAAAGCCACCCACATGCATTCCCAGCAAAGCGGCTGAAAGAAACACCTGCGATATGGAAACCACAGCCATCACCGGGGCTTCCCATTTGCGGGAAAAAAAAATCAGAATTACACCCAAAATTGCCTGCCACAAAGCCCAGATGATGAAACTTCCCTCCTGCCCTGCCCAAAAACAGGAAATAACATACTTGACAGGCAAATCGTTGGATGAATACTTCCAAACGTAAGAATACTCATAGTAGTGGTTAAAAATGAGCAGGTACAAAACAACGGCAACCCCCAGTATTGTAAAACAGTGTATCCAGAACACTTTTCTGGCAACTTTTTTCAGTTTCCCAGAATAGCTTTTTGTTTCATTTTCCGAGAGAAAATAATAGATAGCGGAAAAAAGTGCTGTAAAAAAGGCAAGCAAAACAAGGAATTTCCCGATTTCTCCTGCCAATAAATGCTCGCCTGTATATTGTATGTTCATTCTGCTTTTTAATAAAACACAAACCTACAAAAATTCTTTACTATAGCCGTTCAATGCTAAAAACCGGTATTTTATACCGATTCATCGTGTATTATTGCTTACTTCTAGAGAATTTATGTTGGAAAATGATTTTTTTTTGTAGGTTTGTCCGGAAAAATCTGAAAATTCATTATTAAATAATTTAAAACTTACATTTATGTTTAAAGGCCATCCGAAAGGACTTTTTGTATTGTTTTTTTCAAACATGGGAGAACGCTTTGGTTATTATACCATGCTGGCGATTTTTACCCTGTTTTTGCAGGATCATTTTGGCTGGGACGAAACCCGTGCCGCCGGATTGTATGGTATTTTCCTTGCAGCAATTTATTTTGCCCCTTTACTTGGTGGAGTAATTGCCGACGCATGGTTAGGCTATGGTAAAACGGTTACAATCGGAATTATTACCATGGGCTTGGGTTATGCACTGCTATCACAAACAGGTGCAAATCCAACAAGTATGTATATTGCCCTGGCAATTATTGCCCTTGGCGTAGGATTATTTAAAGGTAATCTGGTAGTTATTGTAGGAAACTTATATGAAAATTCCAAGATAGGACATTTGCGCGATGCGGCATTCAATATTTTTTACATGGGTATAAACATAGGAGCAATGTTTGCTCCACATGTTGCCCGTTTCTTGAAAAACCTTATGATGCACAACGAAGGTTTTGTATATAATTCAGCTATTCCTAAGATAGCCAACGATGTAATCGCCGGAAACCAGGTTACTCCAGAAAATCTCCAGAAAATACAACAAATGGCAGGAACAACGGATATGACTTCGGTAGCCGATTTCGCCCAGCGTTACTTAGATGCTATGGCACATGGCTATAATTGGGGTTTTGCCGCAGCCGGCATTTCCATGCTCATTTCCATCGTTATTTTTATTGCATTTAAAAAACATTTCAAACATGCCGATTATATGCAAAAGGATAAAATCAAAACAGGAGAAGCCGTAGAATTAACACCTAAGCAAATTCGCGACCGCATATTGGCATTGTTGCTCGTTTTCGTTATCGTTATTTTCTTCTGGATGGCTTTCCATCAAAATGGTTCAACTCTTACATTCTTTGCAAAAAATTATACGAATCTGAGTGCAAGTAAATACACTTTCCTCCTTTTCAATATTCCGAGTCTATTAGCCATTTTTGCGATCATTCTTGGTTTAGTATCAATCATCAATAAAGAAACAAAAGCAAAATTTAAAGCTATAGGTGCGGCATTTGTTGTTGCAGGCTTGGCTTACATCATTTATATGCTTAGAATTACAAACGGAGATATGATAGATCCGGAACTTTTCCAATCATTTAACCCCATGTTTGTAGTATTTCTTACGCCTGTAATTGTAGGATTTTTCCTTTGGTTACATAATAAAAACACAGAACCTTCCGCCCCAAGTAAGATAGGTATTGGTATGGTAATTACAGCAATTGGCTTCGCTATCATGATGTATGCCTCATATACACTTCCAAGTGTAAAAGAATTGGGTGGGAATGCCATTGATCAGTCTCTCGCAGTAAGTCCATACTGGCTGATTTCAACTTATTTTACCTTAACAATTGCCGAGTTATTCCTTAGCCCGATGGGATTATCATTTGTTTCCAAGGTTGCGCCTCCCAAGCTAAGAGGAACTATGCAGGCTGGCTGGCTGAGTGCTACTGCTATCGGCAACTATTTAGCCGGTTTTATCGGACGGTTTTATAAAAATTGGGAACTATGGCAGTTTTTTATGTTGTTGGTTATTGTGGCTATTGTTTCAGCAGCCATTATGTTTTCGATAATGCACATTATCAAAAGAGCAGCAACATCTTAATAAAAATATTTAGTTTATATAAAAAGGCAGAATCTTTTAGGTTCTGCCTTTTTTGTTCCTGGCATGAGAGATGATTCCTCTCTCTCATTTGTATGTCTGTTTTTTAGAGGTTATTAAGGAGGAAATCGGTCATGCGTTTATAAAGATGCAAACGGGTAAAACCTCCATAAATACCGTGGTTTTTGTTGGGATAAAACTGCATTTCGAACTGACGGTTATTATTTACAAGAGCAGTAATCAAATCCATCGAATTTTGCACATGCACGTTATCGTCGCAAGTTCCGTGAACCAATAAAAATTTACCCTTCAAATTTTTAGCGTAATTAATAGGAGAATTATCATCATATCCTGAAGGATTTTCCTGTGGTGTGCGCATAAATCGCTCAGTGTAAATATTATCGTAATATCTCCAGTTGGTAACCGGTGCTACAGCAATGCCAGTTTTGAAAACGTCAGCACCTTTTGTAAGACACGAAGCAGTCATAAAACCACCGAAGCTCCAGCCCCATATTCCAATACGATTTTTGTCAACGTAAGGTAGGGTTCCCAGGAACAAAGCGGCATCAATCTGGTCAATAGTTTCGTATTTACCCATTTGCATGTAGGTGCATTTTTTAAACGCTTCGCCTCGGGCACCTGTTCCCCGGTTGTCAACCGAAACACTGATATAGCCTTTTTGTGCCAACATCTGGTACCAGACAAAGTCGAAATAGTCCCAGGTATTCTGTACCGTTTGTGAGCCCGGACCTCCATACACATTTATAAGTACAGGATATTTTTTGGTACTGTCGAAATTTGCCGGCTTTATCATGTAAGCATTAAGTTCAATATCTTCGCTTGTTTTGATTGTAAAAAATTCCTGCCTGATGAAACCGTATTCACTTATAACTTTTTTTAATTCGGCATTATCGTTTAAAACCTTGATAACCCTTCCATTGATTCTATATAAAGTAGTGCTTGGAGGAGTATTGGCATCGGAGTAATTACCCACGTAATACTTAAAGTTACGGCTAAATTCGGCATCAAAAGTACCGTTGCATGTTGAAAGCCGTTTTTTGCCTTTTCCGCTGAGGTTTACAGCATAAAGATTGCGGTCGAGCGGCGAAGTTTCAGTAGAAATGTAATATACAATACCTTTGCTTTCGTCCACTCCTTTGATGTCGATAACTTCCCAATTCCCGGAGGTGAGTTGGCGAACAAGGTTTCCCTGCATGTCATACAGGTAAATATGCCTGTAACCATCTTTTTCGCTGGATAAAATAAAATGTTTGTTGTTTTTTAAGAAAGTGAGATGATCGTTGATTTCGATGTAGTATTTGTTTTCTTCAGTATATATTACTTTTGATATGCCGGTCGTGGGGTTGGTAAAAAGCAATTCAAGTTTGTTTTGTAGCCGGTTCATCCGGTAAATGCAGAGAACATCAGGAATATTTGTCCATTTAATGCGGGGAATATACTGGTCGGTAATATTCCCTATATCCATTTTCACAGTAGAACCGGTGGTAATGTCGTAAACAAAAATGTTAACTATCGAGTTGGCTTCCCCGGCTTTGGGATATTTAAATTTGTATTCTTCGGGGTATAAATCGCCCCACATTGTCATCGAAAATTCCTTCACTTTGCTTTCATCAAAGCGATAAAATGCAATCTTTGTCCCATCGGGCGACCAGAAAAATGCTTTTGAGAATTCAAACTCTTCCTCATACACCCAATCGGTAGCACCGTTAATGATACTGTTTTGCAAACCATCGGCAGTGATTTGCCTTTCGGTATTATTCAGTAAATCCTTTAAAAAAAGATTATTATCTCTAACAAACGCAATTTTTGTTCCGTCGGGAGACAAATCTGCGAGGCGTTGTTTACCTTTATCCGAAACGGGGGCAAGTTTTTGTGTGGTAAAATCCCAAACATAATACAACGATTTTGATGACCTGCGGTAAATAGGTTCGGTTTCTGTGGCTATCAGCATTTTGGTTTCATCATTGCTGAAGTTAAACTCATCTATAGAAAGAGGGTCTTTTGCTCCTTCGGGGATTAGCTGGTTGCCGGCAACCAGCAGCTTGTCTTTTTCACCCGTTTTGTAGAAATAGAGAAAAATAGAATCGTTCTCGTTTGTGCAGTAGTGCTCGCCATCATTCATACTGCGAACTTCCCCTGTAAAAGCCGGATAGAATTTCCTGCTTCGCCATATGTCTTCGAGGGAAATATCCTTTATGGGATTTTGTGCAAAAACGATACCTTGTAGCCCTAAAAACAAGGCAGTTGTAATCCATAATACAATTCGTTTTGTCATGCAAGTATTTTTAAAAATGGTTTTTCGTTTTATCCTAACTTAAAATGGCAGATCATCGCTTATGGGTGGTTCCGGCGGAATGTCGGAATATTCGTCAGCACGACTTTGCTGATACGTTTCCTGCATTTCTTTTTCTATTTTCCAAGCTCTTGCTTCTGTAAACCACCTGCTGTTGTATTCGCGGCTTTCCAAATCAAAGAAAACTGTAATTTGTTCTCCTTCATTAATTTTAAATTGTTCAACTTTTTCACTCCACAGCGAAAAGCATACTTTTTTGGGAAATTGCGCCTGGGTTTCAATAACAAATTCCTGTTTTTTCCAGGGACCATTTTTGCCTTCTCCGGTTACAAGAGGTAAAATACGAATAACTTTTCCTTTAATGTCCATAACTTATGTATTAAAATGTTAGATTTTTAGAGTATTTTATAACTATAAATTTAAAATGTAATTATTTGGTTATTTATGTAAAGGGATATCGAAAGGATTATCCATAACTTCTGTTTTTCCTTTTTTGTAATACACTGTAATTTTTTTATCCGATAATAATTTATAAACTTCTTTTGCCTGCACTTTTGCAATAACGTAATGTATTCGCAACAAGGGTTTGTCATAGTTAAGTTGCGTTTGCAGTCTTACAATTCCATCGTTGCCTGAAAGGTGACTTTCAAGGTACAAAAGCTTATCCTGCATGGCAGGGATAAGCAATTCCGGCAGAACAATTTCCACCACAGCCAGTTGCTCAGGCGAAAACGAATCAAAGTTATTAAAAGTATCATCAACTGGGGTAAACATCCTTTGATAGAAAACCGATTTGCTGATATCCGCAATCCGGACTTCTCCCTGAGCTACCTTAAAATGCGTTTTTTCAATGAGTTCCTGTCCATCTATCTTTAGCTTAATCTCTTCTTTTTCAATAATATCAACAATCATATCCGGAGTTATTTTCCCATTGTCGAAAAAAATACGAATTTTTATCGGTTCTCCAAACTCGGTTTCGAAGCCGTAAAACGCACCCTGCTGCTTTAGTTTTTCGTAAAACAATAACTCGTCATTGGCATCTAAGAAGTTATATATTCCTATTTCTGCAATGGTTACAGTATTTTTCGATTTTTCAGGTTCTGATATGAAGGTAATTACGGGCGTAAAAATGGCTTTTCTAATGGCAAAAGGACTGGTAAGTTTGGGATCAAAATAAATCTTTGCAGAATGAGATTTAACAAAAGCCGCTACTCCTGTTACTCCTTTCACATTTTTCATCTGTTCGATGAATGATGTGGCGCTTCCAAAGCATTTTATACTGCTTAATCCCTCCTGGATGAAAACATTAGATTTTTTTTGCTGATCAGGCTCTCCCCATCGTATGTTTACGGTAGGAATTTCTGTTATGGAAGCAAAAATCAGGGCGGCAACAATAAGAATTACAACAACCAACGGTGGCAGGAAAGTAAGTTTCCGTTTGTTAATAAGCAAAGCTCCTTTTTCCGGACATTGCGTAACACAATCAGTACAAAGATGACAATCAATATGATTTACAGTTGTAAGAGAGGAAACCGGAATCGCCATCGGACAGGTTTTATCGCAAATTTTGCATTGGGTACATTTGTCCGGATTTCGAGTTACTCTGAAAAGAGGGAAAAAGCCTGTTTTCATTTTTAACAGTTCAATCGTATAAGCAGAAATTGCAATTGCAGCAAGATAAATTGACCAATGTAATTGAAATACAATATTATACAAAAAATACAGCCCGGTAATAATGATGAAAACCAAAGTAAAAGAAAATGTATTAGCAACAGCTCCCAGAGGGCAAACATATTTGCACCAAAACTGGTGAATAAAAAATGAACCTGCGATAGTAACAAAAAGCGCCGCCAGAGCATACCACACCATTACATCCACAGAAAAACCGGAAAAAACAGCATAGTAAGGATCGTATTTTTTACAAAACAACTCGCTGGTGGTCATTGTAAAGTAAAATGTTAAAAAAAACAGTATGTATTTTAAACTTCTGAGCAAACGATCAGGGATACCTGAAAAGGTATATTGCATTTTAAGTTTTTTACCCCATTTTCCCAAAAATTCGGTAAAAAAACCAATGGGACAAATAAAACTGCAAAACATCTTGCTGACAAGGATAGTCCCAGCAATAAGTGCAATTCCCATGGCAATCTGCAAGAGTGTCATAGAACAGGCAAGGGTGTTATTGGCTAAAAAAGTGGCAAACGCCTGCATTCCTCCGAAGGGGCAGTACGCTTCAAAATCAGATATATATTGTTTGTCAAAAAAAGGTCGTACCAGTAAATATACCAATAATAACAAGATTGCCCATTGCAGGGGTTTCCTGCAAAAATTGATTTTTTTTCTTTTGCTCATGTCGTACTTTTTGCGAAAGCAAATATATAAAGAATACACCTTTAAAAAAGCCGTGGATGTATTAAAACCATTCCCGGTAATTAAAAAAATACTCCGGAAAGGGTGGACGAAAAAATTCGTTAACAAATTAAATGAAAAAACAATAATTTTGTAAAAAAGCAATTTATAAAATGTTAATCTGCCCTCGGATACTGATTATCATTGTGCTGTCGGTATTTTCATTTTTACCACCTGCAATAGCACAATCGCCTGAACGGTTGCGTATTATGTTTTACAATACTGAAAACTTATTTGACCCTTTCGGAGACAGTATTTCGGAATACAATGCTTTTACAGCCCGGGGAGAAATGTACTGGACATTTGGAAAATTCAGCAAAAAGATAATCAACCTGTATAAAACCATCGTCGCTGTCGGTGAATGGAATGCTCCATGCCTGGTGGGTTTATGCGAAATTGAAAACCGTTTTGTTTTGAACTGGCTTACCCGGCAAACACCTCTCAGTCAGTTTGGTTACCGGATAATTCAACACGATTCGCCTGACAGGAGAGGGATTGACGTGGCTTTGCTATATAGGGCAAAGCAAGCGGTACTGTTACATGAGGAATTTCTACGTATTTCAATACCAGGAGATAGCATTTTCAAAACCAGAGATGTTCTTTATGCCAAATTTTTAATGTTGCAAAGTGATACACTTCATGTTTTTGTCGTACATCTGCCTTCCAAAATAGGAGGTGCTGTTCCAACCTCTTCGAAACGTGAGTCTGTAGCGATACAGATTATAAGAAAAACTGATTCCGTTTTCAGACACAATGGAAACTCCAATATTGTAATTATGGGCGATTTTAATGACTCCCCCTCCAGTAATTTACTTACTGATTTTTTTGAAGCAGATAAAATTTCCGACAACATAGCCCCTTCAAAATTGTACAATCTGATGGAAAAGTATAAAAATAAACCTGCTTATGGAACACATAAATTCCGGGGTAATTGGACAATTATTGATCAAATTCTTGTCTCTGGTAATTTATTACTAAATAACAATTTCTTTATTGTAGAAAACAAAGCATATATTTTCAGTTCTGATTTTCTTTTGGAAGACGACCCTGTTAATACAGGCAAAAAACCTTTCAGAACATACGAAGGTTTCAGGTATAAAGGAGGCTTCAGTGATCATTTGCCTGTTTATACCGATATTATCAAAAAGTGATATAAATAAAAGAAATAGAATTTGATGATGGCTTTGGCATATAGCAATAAAATAAAAGGGAAAATTCAAGTATTTATACTTTCATTTATATACTATATTACTACTTACTTAATTATACTTTTTATAAATCGTTATGCTACGCTTTTCATTGCTGCGGATTTTGGAATTAAAACAATCATTCGGCACGGCGACATTATTTTTATCACGCTACCATCCTCTTCTTTATGGACACGCGATGCTATATTGTCAATTTCTATGGCAGGACATGTAATTTGTCTTTTAACAGGAATTTGTGTAATCGCGTTTTATAATTTTCATAAGCTAACCCGGATACCTTACGCCGGTGTCTGGATTTGTTTTCATGCTTTTAATTTTGCTTTAGGAGCAATACTATACAAATTGGCAATAGGAACAGGCATTCCTGCCGGGGCACTGCATTTGGGAACTCCGGTAAAAATTGTTGTAGCGCTTGCGTCTGTTTATTTCCTTGGCAAATCCGGATATTACTTTGCACCAGCTTTTTGCTTAACTCCTGCCTATTGCAGTTGCAACAGACAAAAAGAATATCTGTTTGCAGTAATTTTACCCTGGATTACTGGAAGCACAATATTGCTTCCTATTGTTCATGGTAGCATTAAAATAGAAGGTGTATTATCTTTTTTATCTCTTTTGTTTTTTATTGTTCCTGTTTTTTGGAGAATGAAAAAATATAAACAAAAAGTGTTTCTACCTAAGTTTTCCCATATGCAACTCTTGGCATGGTGTGCTGTAGCTTTTATTTTAATATCTTTTATCGCCCTATATATAAGTGCTATAAGCGTATTTCTCCCTAAATAATTTCGGTAAATTCTTGTCATTAAAAATGCAAATTTTAGAATATTTTTATCTTACATAAAATTACTTTCTGGGTAAGTTGCAGATAATTTGTTGTAGATAATGCATTGTACCAGGACCTTCGTTACATAATACATCCAGGATGCTCAAATTGGGGGAAAAACCAGTTGAAAAAGAGAACACCTGGGTGTACACCGGAAAATCCATTTCAGTATCCGTTTTAGGGTGGATGGAGAAGCGGAAATCGTAACAATTTTCAGGATTTTTTATGAAGGATTCAGTAAAATGAATCTCCCTTTCTGCTTTGAGCCACTCAAGGATTTTGCGGGTAATCATTGTGTTAAAATCAATAAGCCGCCGTGGAGGATTTTCAAAGAAACCGGCAATAGCATCACGGTAAAATAAAAAAAACGGAGAATTATTATAAGCGGCTTCAATAGAACGGAAATGGATTTGTTGCCAACGGGTAGAAAAGTCTATAGTAATATCTTTTGTAAGTGTATGGTTTCCTGTAATTTTATTTACCGGGATACTTAGGGTTTGCTTTCCCTGCCGACCAGCAATACAACATCGGTTGCGGTAACTTTGTTTGGAATAACTTTCATACAACTCGATATAAGCACTATCGGCAACAAGCAGTTGGACAAAATATTCAACCGGGGGAAAATAAGCGGTAGAAAATAATGAGAAAAGCGGCATATTTTTTTTTGCGAAAATAGGAAAATAAAAAAGAGGTGTGTTAATCAGCATGATTATCACGACCTCTTTTAATTCTAAAGAAAAATATTAATTCTTTAGCAGCACATCGTTGATGGCTTGTACCAGCGAGGCTTTAGGCAATGCCCCCACCGCCATTTGCGGTTGATCAGCCTTAGGACAAAAAAGCATAGAAGGGATACTGTGTATTCCAAAAGCAGAGGAAATCTCCTGTTCCTGTTCGGTGTTTACTTTGTAAATATTAATTTTTCCCTGATATTCTTTTGATAATTCCTCCAAGATGGGAGAAATCATCTTACATGGGCTGCACCAGTCTGCATAAAAATCAATGATGCAAGGCAGTTCGCCTTCAAATTTCCAATCTTTATTATTTTCAAAATCGAATACTTTTTTCTTAAAAGTATCTAAGGTTAAATGTTCCATATAGATATGTGTTATTGTTGTTATTTGAATTATTTCACAGGTAGGGTTTCAGCAAAAATCACCTCATTAATTATTTGCCGGAAAGTTTCTTCGGATAAAGCGCCCTGATTCATTTGAGGTTTACTGTTTGCGGGGCAAAAAAGTATCGAAGGAATGCTTTGAATACCAAATGCTACGGTAAGTTCACGTTCTTTATCAGTATTGATTTTATAAAAAATAATTTTCCCGTCGTACTCTTTGGCTAACTTTCCAATAATTGGGGCAATTCTTTTACAGGGACCACACCAATCTGCATAAAAATCTATGATACACGGTAGTTTGCCTTCATATTTCCAAGTCTGTGGGTTCTTTTCATAGTTGTATACTTGTTTCAGAAACATGGCTTTGGTCATGGTTATAGGTTTTCCTCCACCACTATTTTCCGACAGTTCTGTTATTGCTTCTTTACTTGCATTTTCGTTTACTTCTTTTTTCCCGGTAGCGGAACAGGATACTATCATTGTTACAATAAATGTGATTCCAAGGCTTTTTTTGATCGTTGTTTTAAATTTAATCATAAGAATTTCTGTTGATTATAATTATTATATATAAAAAGATACATATGAATATTGATTTTCCAAATACCATGCCACAAAATAGTGCTGACAGGTTGTCACTTGCCGGTGTCTTTCAATAACAATAAGAAAAAAGGTTAATAAAAAAGCTGCCTGTACAGGCAGCTTTTTTAGATGTAAAATAGAACGAGTTTAGTAATTAGTTACCAATTCTACTCTACGGTTTTTAGCACGACCATCACGGGTTTTGTTATCTGCAACAGGTTTTGTTTCTCCATACCCCTGAGAGGTGAGACGGCTTTTATCTATTCCCTTATCAACAAGATATTTAACAACAATATTGGTGCGTTTTTGCGAAAGTTTCATATTCATTTCATCCTTACCCACATTATCGGTATGACCTTCTACGGTGATTTTAAGGTTAGGATTGTTTTTCAAGATAGTAACAAGTTCGTTTAACTTCATTTTGGATTCCTTTTTCAGGATGTTTTTACCGGTATCGAAATACACACTCTTAGCAATGCTGAGGATAGCTTCTTTTTCCTTCTTGGTTATTTCAGGGCAACCTTTGTTAGCCACTGTTCCGGCTACGTCGGGGCACTGGTCATCTTTGTCGGCTATGCCATCGCCGTCAGTATCGGGACAACCATTAAATTTAGCTAAGCCTTTTACATCGGGGCATTGGTCGTCTTTATCGGTAATGCCGTCGCCATCACGGTCAGGGCAGCCCTGTAAAGTTGCCACTCCTTTTACGTCGGGGCATTTATCATCTTTATCAGCAACGCCGTCGCCATCACGGTCGGGACAACCTTTCAGAGTAGCCAAGCCTTTTTCATCGGGGCATTGGTCATCATTATCGGCAATACCATCGCCGTCACGGTCGGGGCAGCCTTGTAAAGTCGCCAGTCCTTTTACATCAGGACATTTATCATCTTTATCAGCAATGCCATCGCCATCACGGTCGGGACAGCCCTGAAGGGCTTCAACACCGGCAACAGTAGGACATAAGTCTTTTATATCGGCAATACCATCACCGTCGAGGTCGCTTTTTCCACCGAAACGGAATTTAATTCCCCCTGCATAGTGGAAATAATCTTTCCGATCGAACATCATATCGTAAGTACCTTGGAAAAATACTCCTACATATTTAGCAAGCCAAATATTGAAACCAATACCAGCATGGTGTTGATAATAAAATATTTCATTCATATTTGTACCACCTATTCCTAAAGTAATGTACGGGTCAAACCATGATTTTTCATTTAAAATATAACCATTTGCAAATTTGTATTGCAAATTAGCATCTAATTTCCAGAATGTTTCGGTAGTAAGAGGTTGTCCAATAAGTTTCATTTTATTTTTGTCTAATCCATTCCAGTTGAATGCGGCTTCTACATTGAAACTTTTACACAAATACCTTGATAATGAAAAATAACCAGGAATGTTATTACCCTGCCAATTAGCGTATTTAAGCTGGTCGGCAAATTTGAGATCCGGGGCATTATAATCAGCCCAATTAAAACCAAAGCCTAGCCCCCAGGGATTTTCCTTGTTTTGGGCTTTTGTAACACTTACCATTGCGAAAAGCAAGATGGCAATAAAGAGTAATGATTTTTTCATATCCTTTGCTATTAGTTAATAATTAAAATAGTTGCTGTAAAATTAATCAATTTTATTAAAAACAAAAAATATTTACAGATTGTTCGGAAAAATAAATAAAACTTTCTCTTTTTTAAAAGGTGTTTGTCTGGATTGCTTAAAAAGAATGGTTAAATGATAAAAATTGCATCATTTTATTCTATAAATAGTTTCTCAACATATTTATTTTCATTGGATTTTATTATAATAAAATATAGTCCATCTTTAATTGCAGGTAATTGCACACAAATGGCATTCCCCGGAGGTGAAAAAAGATTTTTTTGGGAAAACACCAAAATCCCGGTTGGATTAATAATTTCGATATCTGCAATTCCTTTTGCATATTCAGGAAGCTGGATATTTAACGTACTTTGTACCGGGTTAGGATATATTTTAACACGAGTATAGATGGGTTTATTAAAAATATTACCCACAGAACTGCTTTCATAATATGCATCAAAACCCCCGGCGACGTTACTATTATCGGTAAAAAAGGAAATAAACATTTTACCACTGGGCGATTCTACCGGAAAAGGAAGACTATCGCCAGATAAAGTAGCAAGCAATTGGTTATTTGATAGATCAAAAACCTTTACTACATCTTTTACAGGTTCTGTATCAAAAAAAGTAAAATACAAGGTTGTTCTGGCAGCATTGGCGGGTTGAATTTTCCATCGGCATAATGTGCCGTTCATGTAGTTTTTATTCCCGCTTCCATCATAAAATTCTCCGGACGGCTCGGTTAGTGTGGTAATCCCGCTACAATATTCCGGGAAATTGGAAGTGTACTGGGCAAGGAATCCAGCCCCCTGATTTTCATTATTGGAAGTAAAAGTGATAAACATTTTGTTGCCCGAAGAAACTAATTGCGGAGGCAGGGTATTTCCCGAAAAAGTACCTAATATTGGAGCGTTGACATCTGCGCCATCGTAAACATTTACAATATCGTGATTAAGTTCTGTATCAAAATAACTGAAACTTAAATTTATAGAAGTAACAGAGTCTAATTGTGGATCATTAGGTGCAATGAGCCAGCTACAGGAAGCTCCGGGCTGGTAATTTTTTTCACCGCTACCATCAGCAAGCGAGCCTTCGGTGGCTTCCATGATGGAAACTCTGTTACAGTATGAAGGATAAACATAATTTACAGTATCAGGATAACAGTTAATGATAAGTTCCTGAAGTAGATTAAAATTATTTCCACCGGGTGTGAGGTTGTCAGTATAAAAATACCCGTCGTACGAGCCGCTCCATCCCCAGTTAAAATGGTAATAATCATCCCCCTGGTAGCCATCGCAAATAAAAGCATGTCCCATAATGTATGAATAATCCGACCATCCGGCATAGTACATAGGTATTTTTTTGTCGAGATGGGTTATCAGCAGGCTGTCCCAGTTAAGGTTGGTGCTATCGCGAAAGACATACTGTGTTTGTGGAGAATATTTAAAATAAGTACGCAATGAATAGGCTGCTTTATGGTTCCACATTCCTGAGCCGTCGGGACCATAGTCCATGTCAACGGAAACTCCGAGATGAAATAATAATGTTGCTATGGCATCGTTGCGACTACTGATGGAATTCAACATTTGGTTCCATTGATAAGTTGTGGCACCAAAATCGGCAGAAATAGTCCCGTAATCAGGATGCTGGTATATATAAGAGCCTATGCCCGTTTCGGGCCACCGGAAATAATACATCAACTGCCCCATAGCTGTTGCCACACAACCGGCATAGGCATGACCATCAGGACCAGCAGCATCATCAGGGCACAAACCATTGTAAGGAGCATCCTGGTTCCATTGCGATGTAAGCAAAGGTTCAACCGATTTTCCAGAAAATAGTTGCAGGTCTTTGCCGTCAAGCAAATGTTGCCATTCATTTTGATAATCATCTGATTTAAAACTATTATTCTTTACTGCAAAAGCAATTTGCCGTTTATAAAAATCCATCCATGCAGAAAAACTTGCCGGCTGCTTTGTTTCTTCATATTTTCCATTAAAAGAATAAGCAAGTACCGGAGGTAATTCATCATAGGCTGCAACAGTAACAAAGCCTCCCGCTGAAATATTAAACACATAATAACAAACGGTTTGTTCGGAAAATATGGTAAAGTTTCCGGTTGTTTGCAACGATTCTGCCGGAACATTACGGTATTGCGAAGCCCGTTCGTAATAAAAGTTTATAGCAACCTTTGAGGCTTCTTCGGGCGTTACCTGTTTTGAAAAAGTGAGCAGGGGCAGAAGGAAAAAGGTTAAGATTGAAACTAAGATTAGGGTTGAGTGTAATAGTTTTTTCATAGCATCAAAGATGTTTAATTTCATTTTCAAGCATTGTAAATATTTTGGAAAGACTATCTTTACGTATTTCTTCTTTTTTGCACCCCATTTCCAGTTCTCCTTAATTTTCAGGATGTGCACGATGAATGATTTCGCAAAGTTTTACCAAAATGGGCTGTGCAAATGCCGGTATTTCAGCAATATATTGGTCAATAAGTAGTAGTGCATCGAAGCGTATAGCAGACTTTATAACCATGTTCGCAAATTTTTGAAGTAAAAATAAAGAAAAAAGAAAGCCCTACCTCTTTCCCCTGCAAAAAACTCCCAAAGGCAATTTTTTTTCGGTATTGTCCGGAATGAACAATTCGCCATATTCCGGATATTTCAGTCCGGGCAAATAAGCATTTACAAGATTGGCTGCAATCAGAGATGAAAAGCCCATCGAATACAGATTAAGAAGAATAAAAGCATGAGCTGTCTCCAATAATTGACTACAAAGTTGCATCATTTCACCAATCGAATCTTCCAATACCCATTTTTCACCATCCGGTCCCCTACCGTAAGCCGGTGGGTCCAGAATAATTCCATGATAGGTATTCCCTCTTTTCACTTCACGCCGAACAAATTTCAACGCATCCTCCACAACCCAACGTATGCCTTCCAATCCACTGGCTTCCATATTTTCACGGCTCCAGGTGATTACCGGTTTCACAGAATCAACATGGGTAACAGCCGCTCCCGCAGCCCTTGCTACCAGTGAAGCCCCTCCGGTATAGGCAAATAGATTCAATACACGGGGTTGTGCAACACTCAGAGAATGAATGGCATCATAAATATAATCCCAATTTACACTTTGTTCGGGGAAAATGCCGATATGCCGGAAAGCTGTCAATCCCAGGCGCATTTGGATTTGCATATTTTTGTACCGGTAAGATATAAACCATTGCTCAGGCATGCCTTTTTGTAAATGCCATTCGCCTTTTTCCGGATTATTTTTTTCCTTGATGAAACTGGCATTTGCCTTTAGTTTCCACTCTGATTCAGGCAAAGATGGTAGCCAGACTGCCTGAGGTTCAGGACGCCGAAGGATATACTTTCCGAAACGTTCTAATTTTTCAAAATTTCCACTGTCTATCAGTTCGTAATCAGTAAAGTGAAGCGGGTTAAGAAGAAGCATAAGCAATAGTTTACCGAAACAAAGATAAAAGATATTGATAAATGTTGGTTTTTATGTTTCACTTAAACCAAAAATCAGGATTTTCAATGTTTAAAATTATCTTTGTCCACTTAATTTAAAACAGATTTATTGAAACTGTCTATTATCTGGGTTTACGTACTTGTAATTTTCTCCATGCTCTTCTGGGGGTTGTCTTTTGTTTGGTTTAAAATTGTAAACCCATTTTATAGTCCCATCACCATTATCTTTTTAAGACTACTCATTTCCAGTAGCATGTTGTACTTTATTATCCGTATATTTCGTTTCCGGTACAAGGTAAAGCAAAAAGATGTAAAATATTTTCTCTTGTTGGCATTTTGCCAGCCCTTTTGCTATTTCCTTGGCGAAAGCTATGGATTAACAAAAGTTTCTTCCACCGTTTCTGCGGTTATCATTGCCACCATTCCATTGTTTACACCTATTGTGGCGTATTATTTCGTCCACGAAAAATTAAGTTTGTTTCATTTTATCGGAATGATTGTATCCTTTAGCGGAATTATTATCATGATTATCAATCCTGATCTTTCCTTTAATGCATCCCCGCAAGGTATATTTTTATTGTTTTTCGCAGTAGCCTCTGCGGTAGCTTTTTCGGCAGTAATCCGAAAGATAAGTCCCGATTACTCGCCACTTACGATAACATTTTATCAAAATCTGCTTGGATCTGTATATTTTTTACCATTATTTTTCATCTTTGATTATCAAAATTTTATTTATACGACTCCTTCATGGAATGCCATTGCTGCCCTTTTACAATTAGCAGTTTTTGCTTCTTCTTTGGCTTATCTGTTTTATGTAATCGGGCTCAATCGTATCGGATTAAATAAAGCTTCATTATACGCTAATTTAATTCCCGTTTTTACGGCGTTCTTTTCTTTTTTTATTCTCGGTGAACAGTTTACATTTGCAAAAATACTTGGAATAGCTGTAGTAATTGTAGGAGTTATGATTTCACAGTTAGATAAATTAAATAACCGTTTAAAATTACGAAAGTTATGAAAATACTTGTTTTGGGAACCGGATTGGTAGGTGGTCCTATTGCAGCCGACCTTGCCCGCGATACAAATTTTGAGGTTGGAATAGCAGATATTAATCCTGTAAAAATGAATATGTTAGGAGAAAAATATCCTGTAAAAACCTACTGTTGCGACCTGAAAAATCCAGATATGGTAAAAGAAATCATAAAAGAATATGATATGGCTGTAAATGCCGTACCCGGTTTTATGGGTTTTTCTACCCTGAAAGCATTGACTGAAGCAGGGAAAAACGTTGTGGACATAGCATTTTTCCCGGAAGATATGTTTTTGTTGGATCATCTTGCCAAGGAGAAAAATGTTACAATCGTTTCCGATATGGGTGTTGCTCCGGGGATGAGCCACTTACTGACAGGCTACGGAGCATCCATGCTCGATAAAGTAGAAAAAGCCATTATTTACGTTGGTGGGCTTCCCAAAATTCGCCAATGGCCATACGAATACAAGGCTGTTTTTTCTCCTGTTGATGTTTTGGAAGAATATACCCGCTCGGCACGAGTGATAGAAAACGGGAAGGAAATAATTAAATCTGCTTTGTCTGAAGCTGAATTGATTGACTTTCCCAAAATCGGGACACTCGAAGCTTTTGTAAGCGATGGGCTTCGTTCGTTAACAAAAACCATTCCGGCTGATTATATGGTTGAAAAGACCCTGCGTTACAAAGGGCACATCGAACTGATGAAAATATTTCGCGAAAGCGGATTTTTCGATACAAAACCGGTTCAAATTCAAGGTCAATGGGTTTCGCCGCTGGAATTTACCTCCAAGTTACTTTTTCCTAAATGGAAATTAGAAGAAGGGGAAGAAGACATCACAGTGATGCAGATAATTGTAGAAGGGCAGAAAAATGGGAGAAAACTCCGTTTTACATGGAATCTTTATGACACATACGATAAGGTAACGGAAACACATTCCATGGCACGCACTACAGGTTATGCCGCCACGGCGGCAGTCAGGCTACTTGCATCAGGATTATACGCACAAAAAGGGGTTTCGGCACCGGAATTTATCGGCAAACATCCCGAATGTGTCCAATATATGCTTGACCGTCTGAAAGAGCGAGGTATTTGTTACCAGGAAACGAAAGAAGATATTTAGCAAAGATTAAAAATATCTTGCTTTACGGAAAAAATTTATATTTTTGCACCCTCAAAAAATGCGGCGTGGTAGCTCAGATGGTTAGAGCGTCGGATTCATAACCCGGAGGTCACGAGTTCAACTCTCGTCCACGCTACTTCGTTGAAAATGCCTGGTTTTTACCGGGCTTTTTTATTTATAATCATTTAATATTTTATTCAGTATCCACAGCAACAGGAAAAATCTATCCAGATTGGGTTTTGTAAGTTTTTTGGATTTCTTAAACATTCCCCCTGCCCTTTTTGTTATATTCCGCAGAATAAAGTCAATAACCTTTTATAGTTTGTATTATGGAATTAACAGAAAAATACAATATCAATACCACTGCAAAAGAAATACTTGAAAAATGGTATTATTTGATGCTTGTTGGCAGGCGGATAGACGAAAAAGCGCCCAATTACCTGAGACAGGCTTTAGGCTGGTCGTACCATGCGCCTTATGCCGGACACGACGGAATCCAGCTTGCCATCGGGCAGGTATTTGACCGCGAAACCGACCATCTTTTTCCATATTACCGCGACATGCTCACTGCACTTTCTGCCGGCATCACCGCCGAGGAAATCATCCTGAACGGACTGTCGAAAGCTACCGACATCGCCAGCGGTGGTCGTCATATGTCGAACCATTTTGCCAAACCAGAATGGCATATCCACAATGTTTCCTCTGCCACCGGGAATCATACGTTACATGCAGCCGGCGTTGCACGTGCAATGAAAAAATACAACCACAAAGGAGTTGCTATCAGTTCGCAGGGCGAATCTTCCACCTCCGAAGGATATGTGTTTGAAGCCATTAACGGGGCTTCCAACGAAAAACTACCGGTGATTTTTGTTTTCCAAGATAACGGATACGGAATATCTGTTCCGAAAAAAGACCAGACGGCTAACCACTATGCCGCCGATAATTATTCGGGTTTAAAACATTTAAGAATCATCCATTGCGATGGGAAGAATGTGTTCGACTCCATGAATGCCATGATGGAAGCCAAACGTCATGTGTTGGAAAACGGAGAACCGGTGATTGTTCATGCAAGTTGTGTACGAATCGGTTCGCATTCCAATTCCGACAAGCACGAATTGTACCGCGATGATAACGAAATTACCTGTACCACAGCAGCCGACCCTTTGCTACGTTTTCGGAAACAACTTTTGCATGCCAAACGCTTTACCGAAGAAGAACTTGCCACCATTGACAACGAAGCAAAAAACATCGTTTCGCAGGCACATAAAAAAGCCATCGCAGCACCCGACCCTTCACCAGATAGTATTTATAATTTTGTAAGTCCTGAACCATACATTTCTGTGAAATATCCCGACGGAACCCATAAGGAAACCGGCGAAAAGAAACGGCTCATTACCGCCATCAATGAAACGTTGAAGGCAGAGTTCAGGCATAACCCGGATACATTTCTCTGGGGACAGGACATTGCCAACAAGGATAAAGGCGGAATTTTCAACGTAAGCAAGGGGATGCAGCATGAATTTGGCAAAGAAAGGGTTTTTAATGCTCCTATTGCCGAAGATTTCATCGTGGGAACAGCCAATGGAATGAGCCGTTTTGATGAAAAGATACGCATTGTGGTAGAAGGAGCCGAGTTTGCCGACTATTTCTGGCCCGCAATGGAGCAACTGGTAGAGCTTTCGCACGATTACTGGCGCAGTAACGGGAAATTTTCACCCAATGTTACCGTTCGTCTTGCTTCAGGTGGGTATATCGGGGGCGGTTTATATCATTCTCAAACTATAGAAGGTGCCCTTACCACACTTCCCGGGTTGCGGGTAGTGTATCCTTCTTTTGCCGACGATGCCGCCGGGCTTTTACGTACCGCTATCCGTTCAAGAGGACCTACGGTTTTTCTCGAACCAAAGGCTTTGTACAACGACCCTTCGGCAGAGGCTGTTGTACTAAATGATTTTGAAGTGCCTTTTGGTAAAGCAAGGATTCGCAGGCAGGGTAAAGACCTTACCATCATTACATACGGAAATACTGCTCCAATGTGTTTACAGGTTGCCGACAATATTTTTGCCGATACCGGAAAAAACATTGAAGTAATAGACATCCGTTCGTTAGTTCCGCTGGATAAAGAAAGTATTCTCATTTCTGTAAAAAAGACCAACCGGGCATTGGTGGTTCACGAAGACAAGGTATTTGCAGGTTTTGGCGGGGAACTAACATCCATCATTGCTTCGGATGCCTTTGAATATCTGGATGCACCCATTAAACGAATAGGAGCCACCTATACGCCAGTGGGATTTAACCGTATCCTTGAAAAAGCCATACTCCCGGATGCCGAAAAGATTTATCTTGCTGCAAAAGAATTGCTGGAATACTGATTCACCTGAGTTCGGGATAAAACATGTTTTACTATTAACCCGTCAGTGTTTTAATATCAATAAAAAAGGGGGTTTATTTCTGGTGGATTCTCCGTCAGGGAATCAATTATTACTATAAAAAACCTTTTTATGACGTTCGAATATTATAACTGATTATTTATCATATTGCACTAAGTTTTTCCAACTCGGCATTGGTAGCTATTTTATCAAGAACCCGTTTAATGATTTTATCCAGGACACTATCTTCCCGGTAGTCAGCAGGGGCAATGTAATTGGCTCTTTCATGTTTTATTAAATCCTCGCTGATTTGCCTTGGTGACGCCTTGCCATTCTTGGCTCTTCCGTGCGGATTGAAAACGGCAATGGCAGTACCTCCCTGGTATTTTATCATTTTCATAGCGGGCACATCCGTTTCTCCGTCTCCAACATAAATGATATGTTTAAAAGGGATAGGGCGTTCGTTATCAGGAATAAATTTATTTATTACCGTATTATCGTACGAATTATGTATCCCTTTGTTGATTCTGAAAAGATATTGCGTTTTGTTAGTATAATTTATTGCCAAAGCAGGCCATTGGGCAACACCATTAACATCGTACCGGAAACCAGAAGCAAAAATATTTGTAAAATGTGATGCAATGCGTGTGCCTTTAATGAATTCGCGTAATCCGGAAGAAATAATATAATGTTCCGTATCTAACCCTTGTTCTTTTGCATAGCGGTTTATCCTGTCGAACCAGATTTCCACTCCATCAAAAAAGGAAATGTCCTTTCCATAATTTTCAAAATCACTTCTTCGTATTGGTAATTCTTTTCTTTTTGCCTCATCAAGCATTAGCTGCATATATGCCAGAATTTCGTCCATATCATTTTCTTTGGCAATATGGTTAGCTTTGCTCCAGAAACTGGCTTTATCCATACCAAGTGTAGGTATGAACGAATGTTCCTGCATATTACCCGGTGCCAGCGTACCGTCAAAATCGTATGCAATGGCTACTTTAATGCGTTTCTTCGACATAAATTTGTTTTTGTAGTTTACACGGAAAGATGCAACAATAACCTAAAAGGCAGCTTTCGGATTCAAATAACAAAAATAATAAAAAAAGAGCGAAGTTTTATCTCGCTCTTTGTCGGGGTGAGTGGATTCGAACCACCGACCACCTGGTCCCAAACCAGGTACGCTAACCGGACTGCGCTACACCCCGAACTATTTTTTAGGGTTAAAAACCCTGGCGGAGAGAGGGGGATTCGAACCCCCGGTACCCTTGTCGAGTACGACAGTTTAGCAAACTGTTGGTTTCAGCCACTCACCCATCTCTCCGGATGATTAAATTCTGAATTAAGTTCCCATAATTGGGGGTGCAAAGATAAACAATCCTGTTTTATTCCAAAATTTTTTAGTATTTGGAATCTCTAAATTTAGTTACAGCAGGTTTTCTGCCAATGAAAGATAAACTTGTTATCATTAATATTCCGACTATTAATAGTATAATAGATGCTTCAGAATTTATTTGCCCCTTTTGGAAAATGATGTAATTTTGATTGGTAATTTTAATTCATAGTTTATCGTTTAACATATTAATAATCACATTAATTTAATTAAATTTATCCATTATGGGAAAGACTTTTGCAGAAAAGATTTTAGGCGGTGAATGTGGCAGCATCGTTTTTAAAAAGCCCAATATTGTGCTTACGCACGATAATACCGCAAGTATAGCCGGAACATTTGCCAAAATGGGAGGCATAAATGTGGCTGACCCAGATCAGTTACTCATAATCCTGGATCATAATGCCCCTCCAACCAATTCAAAGTTGGCTAATGATTACCAGAAAATCAGAGATATTGTTGAAAAACAAGGAATCAAGAAATTTCACGATGTGGGTGAAGGTATCTGCCACCAGTTGATGTCGTTGTACGCTCGTCCAAACATGATCATCGTTGGAAGCGATAGCCATACCTCTACAGCAGGAGCTTTTAACGCCTATGCAGCAGGTATTGATCGTACCGAAGCTGCCGGATTGTGGAAACAAGGCGAAACCTGGTTTCGCGTACCGGAATCGGTGAAAATCACCCTAAACGGAAAACTCAGCGAAGGCGTGTATGCCAAGGACCTGGCATTGTGGATCATCGGAATGATAGGCTCCAGCGGAGCTGATTATATGTCAATCGAATACCACGGTGAAGGTGCAAAAACTTTATCGGTAGCCGATCGTATGGTTTTGTGTAATCTGGCTTCGGAAATGGGTGCCAAAAACGCCGTTTTCCCTGCCGACGAAGTTCTGGAAACACATCTTGGTGAAAAAGTCAGAGGAACCTGGGCAGACCCGGATGCCAAATATTTGAAAGAAATAGTTATCAATCTTGGAGATGTATTTCCGGTGGTAGCTGCTCCGCACCATGTTGACAATGTTAAAGCCTTGTCGGAAGTTCAGGGAACCAAATTGAACCAGGCACTTATCGGTACCTGCACCAACGGTCGTATTGAAGACCTCCGTATTGCAGCAAAAATGCTTGAAGGGGAAAAAGTCCCCAGAAACTTCCAGCTTCTCGTAATTCCTGCATCGAAAACCATTTACATGCAGGCAATGAAAGAAGGTTTGATTGAGATATTTATGAATGCCGGTGCCAGTGTGCTTGCTCCTTCCTGTGGCCCATGCCTGGGAACCGGACAAGGCATTCCGGCCGACAATACCACCATCATCTCCACTGCCAACCGTAATTTTAAAGGCAGAATGGGTAATGGTGCTGCTTCCATTTACCTTGCTTCGCCTGCAACAGTGGCAATTTCTGCCATTCATGGCGAAATCACCGACCCGAGAGGCATCGTAGCCAACGATAAATATCCTTATCATGCCGAACAGAGTAAAACTGTAGATATCAAACAAGGTGAAGACCGTTACGCCCAGGGTACATGGAATTATGCCGATGTGGACAATCTGAATACCGACCAGATGTTTGCCGGCAAATTCACTTACGAAATCAACAGTTCGGAAGCTGAAAAGATTTTGCCGTTCCTGTTTAAAGGATTCGACGACAGTTTCTCAGAAAGAGTGAAAGCCGGTGATATCCTGATGGCTGGTGCCAATTTTGGTTGTGGCAGTTCGCGCGAACATCCTGCCGTGGGACTTTCCTTTGCAGGTGTAAAAGCCGTTATCTGCAAATCGGTTAACCGTATTTTCTACCGTTCGTCCGTAAACCAGGGTCTTCCCATCATTTTGGTTCCCGAAGCCGTAGGTGCTTACAAACAAGGTGATAAAGTGGGTATTGATTTTGCCAAGGGAATTATTACCGTCGGTGGAAAACAATTTACCTTTGCTCCACTTCCTGGAAAACTGATGGAAATTTTTAATGCAAAAGGGCTTGTTAACTACGTTAAAAACAAATAATAACCATTTTTAATTTATCAATGCTCTCTGATTCATTTCGTTTCAGAGAGCATTTCTCTTTTTATGAAAAAAAACACTATTTATAAAGCAGTTACTTTCGTTGTCCTTGCAATTTTTATTGGAATTGTTTCGCTGCACTTTCCAAAATATACCGGAAGATACCTGTTTTTTTTGCTTTTTTTCCTTTTCGACCTGTATTACTGGAGCTGGTGGCGTACCTACCTGCCACAACTGGAAGCAAACTTCCGAAAATTAGTCAGTATATTATTCTGGGTACCAATAAGCCTACTGCTTGTGTTTTTCGGAGCGTCCTCCGTGTATCCTTACACTGAATGGAATATTTACATCTGGAACTATGCCCTCGGACTTATTTTTTCCTTGTATTTAGCCCGTTTTATTCCATATACATTTCTGTTTTTAAATGATATAGTAAGACTCTTTATCAAGCTGTGGCATCGAGTAGCAAAAGGCGAAAAATATTGCCCCAAACGGTTCGATCGTTGGATAACCATAGGATCGTTTTTAAACTGGCTGTTTTTTGTTACATTGGTGATGGGAATGGTTATCGGTGCATGGGTTTTCAAAGTGAAGAAAGAAACCATTTACGTTGAGAATCTTCCCAAAACATTCAACGGATGGAAAATAGTACAGATATCGGACATCCACCTGGGAAACTGGATTTACAAAGGTCAATTGGAACGGGCAGTAAAAATGATCAACGACCAGCACCCCGACCTGGTGTTGTTTACCGGCGACATGGTAAATTATTCAACCCGGGAAACCATAGGTTATGAATCTATTCTGGCAAAAATATCCGCCAAACATGGCATTTATGCCGTCCTGGGCAACCACGATTACGGAGATTACACCTCCTGGAAGTCGCCCGAAGAAAAAGCGAATAACCTATTGCAATTAAAGAAATTTTATAAAAAACTGGGATGGAAATTGCTTTGTAACCAAAACGATCTGATCATTTGCGACAGCGACAGCCTCACCATCATCGGGGTAGAAAACTGGAGCAGGCATCGCCGTTTTCAAAAACGCGGGAATTTATCTATTGCTCTTAAAGGAGTGGAAAAAGTCTCCACACAATTCCTTCTCTCACACGACCCGTCTCATTTTGATAAAGAAGTAAGCTCTCATTTCCCCAATATTGATTTAACCCTTTCGGGACACACCCACGGCATGCAGTTGGGATTATGTTTTGGCAAAAAACGAATCAGCCCGGCTGCTTTAACCGAATGCTACTGGGGTGGACTTTACCACGTAAAAAACCAATATCTGAACGTAAGTTGCGGACTTGGAACCGTTGGCTACCCAGGCAGAGTGGGAATTCTTCCGGAAATAAACGTGATAGAACTTAGGGTAAAATAACCTTTAGGCACTCCAAACCTGTCAACGCTATTCAGGCATTAACAACACGCTGTTATGGGCTGGTTTTTGTCCTCATTATTCACATAAGCACTGATACACATATATATACAACAATCCATATTGTTTACAAAAACCTAATGTTCTAACTCAACAATCCCTTCTGTTTTGTTTAATTCTTCCTTATAAATATAACCCTTTTTCTCATAACCCAAATATATATGATTATTTCCAAAAGCATAACCTATATTTATTGTTGCTTCGAACTTTCCATTGGAATCAGTATAACCTGTAACCGCATTATCAGACCAATCACCACCATTCTTTTTGCCATCAGAAACTTTAACAAAAACACTATCTATTGGTTGCTTAGTTAATTTGTCAATAACTATGACCGAAATTTTCTCGTGAGTTTTACAGGAAACCCAAAATAGTGATAGAAAAATTATTAAAATGATAAACCGTAGTGCTTTCATTGTGATATTTTTTTTATTCCTACTCATTTGGCTTTTCGGTTTTTGCCCCGTTTTTAAAATGGTTTCTGGCCTCCACTTGTTATTTTTTGTTTTTATCAGTCGGTAATGGCTGTCAAGAAGTGTCAAAGTTAAGATTTATTTTATTCTATTCTGTCTGTTTGTCGTTCCTTAAACTTGCCCATAACGGTCGAGGCTATATGCGGTAAGGGATTGCGGGCTACTTTCTTGTCCACCGACACCGAAGTTTGAGCGGGGCAGAATGCTTGAATTGCCACTGAAACCCTTATTGCTGCTACACTTTGTTATGCGGTCGGCTTTTTTATCTTCAGTTTTCATTCCTCAATTTCGATGTAAATAATTTGCCAATTTTTATGATATTTATTTTTACAATCTAAGTAATTTTTTTAATTCAGTTCTAAGTCGTTCATTTAAAAAAGATGTGAAATTCATATCTAATGGAGGAGGGTCTTTTTCACAAGCGTACCTCATTTTAACAAAATGATTGCTGTGCAATTCCAAAAAATAATCAAAACTTCCGAATTCAAACGTGCTAATTATTTTATTTAAAGTCTCTATTTCCTTATTTTCAAATTTGTCTTTTTTGTCAAGGTTATTAAGGTATTGATTTAATTGGGTTTCTAATAATTCTTTAGAATAAGAAATATGAATTTTCGGTTGAAATTCGTTTTTTATAGTTTCTTTTAACTTTCTACAAGATTCATGATTTAATAAGTCTTTTATTTCATGACATTTAGGATGATTGCCCTTGTGAAAAAACATTATTCCTTTTATTAGCAACTCCGCAGAAAAAGCATGGTGAGTGCCAACAATTACTATTTCAAAGTTTTTATACGCTACAGGGTTTTCATTAAATTTAGTTTTTGAATGTTTACTTGCAAGTTCAGCAGCAACTATAAAATATTCAGCTTGTGCATAATATTTACGTGCAACGATTTTATTATTTTCATCCATAATCATTTGTCTTATAAATTTCCTGAATTATTAAAGCTTAACAATTAAATATTTTTTCTGTTTTTAAGCTGCCGCATAGCGTCTGTATAACCCCCATATGGCGGTTATTTCGTAATTAGTTACCTTTTTTTAATGTCCAAATTTACACAAATACTGAATATCTCAAATTATCTGTTTTTTTACTTCGGCAAACGGCAAAATCAATCTTACTAAATTATGAACTGCAAAAATTTGTGCTATCCGGCAACATTATTAAATATTTTCTGATATCAGAAACCAGCCGGAAACAGTTGTTTTATTACACACTATTGCCATGTTGCGGCCAATGTTGAAAAGCATTTTAAAAATCTTTTCAAAATTTCAGACTGCTTCGGTAAAATTTCTTTAATTTCGCTTCGTTTTACGAAAAACACTTATTCAGCAATTCAATAAACGAAACACGAAATGGCAAAAGTAAAAGGAAGCATCGTTATAGATGTTGAAAAATGCAAGGGATGTGAAGTGTGCATGACTGCCTGTCCCGAAGAAGTGATTTCCATGTCGAAGCTTGTTAATGGCAAAGGATATCATTTTGCAGAACCGGTTAAGGATACCTGTACCGGTTGCACCAATTGCGCCGTTGTTTGTCCCGACGGAGTAATAACAGTTTACAGGGCAAAAATTAACGATTAAATCAACCCATAAAATACACAAGGGAATGAAAGAATTACGATTAATGAAAGGCAACGAAGCCATAGCCGAAGCGGCTATTCGCGCAGGTGCCGACGGCTATTTCGGATATCCCATTACTCCCCAGTCGGAGGTTATGGAATACCTGATGGCAGAAAAGCCCCACGAACGAACCGGTATGGTGGTTCTGCAGGCTGAAAGCGAAGTGGCATCCATCAACATGGTGTATGGTGGTGCCGCTTGTGGTAAAAAGGTGATGACATCTTCATCAAGTCCTGGCATAAGTCTTATGCAGGAAGGAATCTCGTACATTGCAGGTGCCGAACTGCCCTGCCTGGTGGTAAACGTTGTACGCGGCGGTCCCGGACTGGGAACCATCCAGCCTTCGCAGGCTGATTATTTCCAAACAGTAAAAGGTGGCGGACACGGCGATTACAAGCTCATCACCCTTGCTCCTTCATCCGTTCAGGAAATGTATGATTTTGTTAAATTAGCTTTTAATCTCGCTTTTAAATACCGCAATCCGGCAATGATACTTTCTGACGGAGCTATCGGACAGATGATGGAAAAAGTAGAACTCGACGAACAGGTTCCCCGCTTTACCCGTGAAGAAATTGAAAAAAATACCCCTTGGGCTACTTTCGGAAAACCGGCAACCCGTAGTCATAACATCATCACATCACTCGAACTGGATCCCAACAAACAGGAAAAAGTTAACCTTCGTATCCAGGCTAAATACCGCGAACTGGAAGCAAAAGAGGTGCGTTACGAAACCATACAATGCGACGACGCCGAATATATTTTCGTAGCTTACGGACTCAGTGCACGCATCTGCATGAAATCTATCGAGCTAGGCAGAGCCAAAGGCATTAAGGTTGGATTGCTCCGCCCCATCACCCTGTATCCTTATCCCTACAAAGCATTGAATCAAATGGCAGACAGGGTTAAGGGCATGCTTTCGGTAGAAATGAGTGCCGGACAAATGGTGGAAGACGTTCGCCTTGCCGTTGAAGGCAAAGTAAGAGTAGAACACTACGGAAGGTTTGGCGGAATTATCCCGACCCCTGCCGAAGTAATTGACGCATTGGAACACAAAATTATCGGAGGAAAATAAAATGGCAGATATTAATGTAGAAATTCGCAAACCAGAAAATTTAGTGTATCGCCGTACCTCGGTGCTTACCGATAATATTATGCACTACTGCCCAGGCTGCGGACACGGAACTGTGCACCGCATAATTGCCGAAGTAGTTGAAGAAATGGGTATTCAAAGCGAAACCATTGCCATTGCACCAGTAGGTTGCTCGGTTTTGGCTTATAATTATTTCGATATTGACTGCCAGGAAGCCGCTCATGGACGTGCCCCCGCACTTGCCACGGCTGTTAAAAGGCTGATGCCTGAAAAATTTGTATTTACTTACCAGGGTGATGGCGACCTTGCCGCTATCGGTACTGCCGAAACCATCCATGCCTGTAACCGCGGCGAAAACATTACCATATTTTTTGTTAACAACGGAATCTACGGTATGACCGGCGGACAAATGGCGCCCACAACCCTCGAAGGGATGAAAACCGCCACTTCGCCCTATGGGCGCGATATCCACACTATGGGAAACCCGCTTAAAATGACTGAACTGGTTGCCCAGCTTCCGGGTACTATTTATGTTACCCGCCAAAGTGTACACACTCCTGCCAATGCACGCAAAGCCAAACGTGCCGTTCGCAAAGCACTGGAAAGCCAGAAACTCGGAAAAGGTACTTCCTTCATCGAATTTGTTTCTAACTGCAACTCGGGCTGGAAACTTACACCCGTGCAAGCTAACAAATGGATGGAAGAAAATATGTTCCCCTTCTACCCGCTTGGAGACATTAAGAATACGATTGAGTAAAAAAAAGTGTTTGGTTTTAGCTTTTTAGTAAAAAAAATTCTCAAAACTCAAAACACTGTATTTGAAACTTATTAAAGAAACTTCAAACTTTAAAAAAATGACTGAAGAAATCATCATAGCCGGATTTGGCGGACAAGGAGTCCTTTCGATGGGGAAAATCCTTGCCTATTCCGGTGTAATGCAAAATAAGGAAGTAAGCTGGATGCCTTCCTACGGACCCGAAATGCGCGGCGGCACTGCAAACGTTACCGTTATCATCAGCGACGAACGCATCAGTTCCCCCTCGCTGAATGCTTTCGACACCGCCATTATCCTTAACCAGCAATCAATGGATAAATTTGAAAACAGTGTAAAACCGGGTGGCGTTCTGTTGTACGACCCTAACGGAATTACCCGTTGTCCGCAACGCAAAGACATTAATATTTATTCCATCGAAGCCTACGACGAAGCCGCAAAACAAGGCTTGCTCAAAGTCTTCAATATGATAGTGCTTGGCGGTTTCCTTAAACTGAAACCGTTGGTAGGACCGGAATACATCCGTAAAGGATTGGAAAAATCGTTGCCAAAACGCCATCATAACCTTATTCCTGAAAACGAAAAGGCTATAGAAAAAGGTAAAGAGATAATTAAACCTGTGCACCTGGTTAGTTAATCTTCGGATTTTTATTTCTGTACCACAAAACGAAGGATGTTTTCCACAGGGGGAGACATCCTTTTTTGTTTAAATAACTTTTTGTAAGTTCGTACGGGATAAATCGTAGTTAGCATCTATAAAATTAAAAAACATAAGGTAATGCAGTTAAAAGATTTTCTCGAACAAAAATACCTCGAATACAACCAGCCATCGTTCATACCAGCCGACCCCATCAGCATCCCTCATCGTTTTACACTAAAAGAAGACATCGAAATAGCCGGATTTCTCACTGCCATCATCGCATGGGGAAACCGCAAAAGCATACTCGCATCAGCCAACCGCTTGATGGAGGCTATGAAACCCTCACCTTACCAGTTTATTATCAATTACAGTCCCTCGGTTTCACAGGCAAATCAGGTGAAACACTTCGTTCACCGTACCTTCAACAGTTTCGATCTGCTTTTCTTTTTCGAATCGCTTCATAACATTTATCATCAACATGGCGGACTCGAAGCAGTGTTTTCACGCAATATAAATCCTGAAAGTATTAACGTTAAGGATACAATAACCAGCTTCAGGGATATTTTTTTCGAACTGCCACATTTACATCGTACCGAAAAACATCTTTCAAATCCCCAAACAGGTTCAGCCGCCAAACGCATCAATATGTTCCTACGCTGGATGGTACGCAAAGACCCTTATGGAGTTGACTTTGGCATCTGGAACAACATTCAGCCAAATCAGCTTTGCATTCCGCTCGATATACATTCGGGCAGGGTTGCCCGCCGCCTCGGACTCCTTAACCGTAAACAAAACGACTGGAAAGCAGTGGAAGAACTCACCGCAGAACTGAAAAAATTCGACCCCTCTGACCCGGTAAAATACGACTTCGCCCTCTTCGGAACCGGGGTATCGGAAGGTTTTTAAACGTATTTTTGCCAAAAAATAAACTATGCTTTGTATCAAACGAATCCAGACCAATCCGTATTTCAACCTTGCTGCCGAAGAATATTTTCTCAAAGAATTTACGGAAAATATTTTCATGTTGTGGCGAAACGAACCTTGTGTCATCGTCGGGAAACACCAAAATACCCTCGCTGAAATAAATCTTGATTATGTAAATGCACACCATATTCCCGTAGTACGCCGTCTGTCGGGTGGAGGGGCAGTTTTCCACGACCTGGGCAACCTGAACTTTACTTTCATTCAGAATGGCGAGCACGAAACCCTCATTGATTTCCGGAAATACACCCAACCAATCCTCGATATTTTACTCAAACTCGGCATCAATGCCCGTTTCGAAGGAAGGAACGACCTTACTATTGATGGAAAAAAATTTTCTGGTAATGCCGAACATATTTTCAAAAACCGCATCCTCCATCACGGCACCCTCCTGTTTTCATCACAAATGACCGACCTCACCGCCGCACTGAAAGTTGACCCTTCCAAATTTCAAGACAAAGCCATAAAATCTGTCCAGAGCCGGGTTACCAACATCAGCGAACACCTGCACAGTCCGTTGGATGTTTTGCAATTCAAAGAAATGGTGATGAACCATATAATGGAAATGTATCCCGAAACTTACCTCTACGAAATGACAGAAAATGATATTGCCGGAATTTCATCGCTTAAAGAAAAAAAATACAGCACCTGGAAATGGAATTTCGGTTACTCACCTAAATACAAACTTCAAAAATCTATCAAGACAACAGGTGGCAAACTCGATTTCGACCTCGATGTAAAAGACGGAATTATAATAGATATTCAAATCTTTGGAGATTTTTTTAACAAACACGACATCCTTGATGTAAGCCTGTTACTAAAAGGCATTCCCCACGAAAAAAACTTCATTCGAAGTGAACTATCAAAAATCAATTTTGAAGATTATTTCCCGCAAATTGAATCAGAAGAGTTTATCAATGGACTTTTCTGAAAACAATTTTAAAACTAAATAATATGAAGAAATCATTTTTCCAAAAAGTCTTCACACTCGGATTGATTGCTTCTATACTTTTTTCGTGCCAAAGCAACAATAAGCCCTATAACAAACCAAGTACTCGTAATTTACAGGCAATAGAATATGCTCTTTCCGAATTTAGCAACACACTTGCCAATGAAGAAATCAGATTTGACAATATTGACTCAATCCTGATTCATTTCATCGAACATAACGATGTCATTTTTGGTTCAGCCTTTGGATTTATTCCTACCAAAAAACCCGATGGAAGTGATTCTCTTTGTGCCCGATACGCCTACCGGAAAAATGGGAAAATCGTCAGCATTGGTCTTCCGGCAAATTACGATTATCCTAATGACGACTGGTATGCAGTACCTATGAAAAAGTCACGGGCTTATTGGACAAAGCCCTACTACGATAGCGGAGCAGCAAAAATCTGGATGATGTCGTGTGCAATACCTATTTACAATAATATTGAAAAAAAAATTATCGGTGTAGTTACCGCCGACTTGTCGCTCGAAAAGTAAAAACCTGATGAAAAACCAGAAAAAGGCTTATATTTTTGCTTTTATGTCAGTTGCATGCTGGGCAACCGTGGGTTCAGCTTTTAAAATTACCCTGCGATACGCCGACACTTACCAGTTAGTAACTTACTCATCATTTGTTGCAATGTTGGTATTGCTACTTTGGTTAAGCATACAAAAGAATGGTTTTTCCAGGATTTTAAAAACTACAAAGAAGCAAATACTCCGTTCTGCTTTTCTCGGCTTTTTGAATCCTTTTCTTTATTATTTAATCCTTTTTAAGGCATATTCGCTTCTGCTAGCCCAGGAAGCTGTAGCATTGAATTATTTATGGCCAATCATGCTTGTTTTACTTTCGATACCATTACTCAAACAACGTATCGGAATAAAAAATGTAATGGCATTATTGGTAAGTTTTTCCGGAACTTTGCTTATTGCTACTGGAGGGAAATTGCGGGAAATGCATTTTTCTGAACCGGTCGGAGTAAGTCTCGCCCTGTTAAGCACTATAATCTGGGCTTTATATTGGATAATGAATATGAAAGATACCAGAGATGAACTTCCAAAACTCTTCTGGAATTTCCTTTTTGGTTTTGTTTACAGTGTAATTACGCTGTTATTATTTTCAAAATTTCAGCCAGATAATATCAAGGCAATTACGGGTATGGTTTACATTGGCTTATTCGAAATGGGGATCACCTTTGTATTATGGCTAAAAGCATTAAAATATTCAGTAACCACAGCAAAAGTGAGTAACCTTATATACCTCTCGCCCTTTTTATCGCTGATAATAGTGCATTTTGCAGTTGGAGAACCAATACTTCCATCAACATTAGCTGGACTTGGGCTAATAATAAGTGGAATACTTTTTCAACAATATGTTAGTGCTAAAAATACTTAGCAATAGTTGAAAGTAAATCTCCCGGACGAATGGGTTTTGACAGGTAATTATCACAACCTGCTTCTAAACTCAACTCGCGTTCACCAAGCATAGCATAAGCTGTTTGAGAAATTATTGGCAAATTAGGTTTCATTACTTTAATCTTCCGGGTAGCTTCGTATCCATTCATCACCGGCATCTGAATATCCATCAAAACAAGGTCAATATCAGAATTATTCAAACAAATGTCCACTGCCTCCTGACCGTCTTTTGCCCAAATCAGATTTGCTTCGGTTTTGCGAAGTACGGCTTCAGCAAACTGGTAATTCGACGGCACATCTTCTGCAATCAGGATGGTCTTCCCTTTCCAGTTGTAAATGGAAGCTTTATCTGTTTTTTCATTTCTTTCTTTCTCTGTTACTGAAGTATCGTGGGATTTATCGTAAGGGAGAGTGAAATAAAAATCGGAACCCTTTCCAACTTCCGACTGCACCCAGATATCTCCACCCATTAGCTTTAAAAGGTTTTTTGATATAGTAAGCCCTAATCCAGTACCACCAAATTTCCGGGTAAAAGAGTCGTCAGCCTGCCGGAACCGGTCGAAAATCACCTCCCGGCTCTCTTTTGCAATTCCTATCCCGGTATCTTTAACAAAGAATTGGATTATATTATTCTGCAAAGTATATCCAAATTCTATTTTTCCTGAATCAGTAAATTTCATTGCATTACCAATCAGGTTTGTATAAACCTGCCTCAGACGCAAGGCATCAGTGTGAATAGTGAAACCGGAAATATCATTTGCTTTGGAAAGAATAATTTCAACTTTGGAATTTTGGTTTTTATTTTTAAAATATTCAAACAACTGATTTAGCATCAAATTGAGCTGGCAAGGCGATTTTGAAATTTGTATTTCACCGGCTTCTATTTTGGCAATATCAATAATATCGTTGATAAGATTGAGCAACACATTCCCATTTTCACTTATCAGCCGAATATATTCCTCTTTTTCATCCTGTTGCAAATTGGCTTCCGAGAGCAGTGAAGAAAAGCCAATAATGGCATTCATAGGGGTTCGGATTTCGTGCGACATATTGGAAAGAAAAGCCGTCTTTAATTTATCCGATTCTTCCGAACGCATTTTTTCTTTCAGCAAAGCCAAATGGTCCTTTTTACTCTGGGTTATATTACGTACAATAGTTAAAAATTCATGTTCGGAAAGCATGACATGCCTTGATTCATAATATTTTTTTTCATTATTTATAAACAACTCATATTCAAACGTATGTATTGACCGGCTTCGGGAACATATCTTCATAGCATTTTGCACTTCTGAAAAGATAGAACCTCCCAGAATATCCCTTATATGCTTACCCTTGGCAGAGCCAGTGGTAATAAAAAATTCTTTCTGACTATTCAAATAATAGTCAAGAATATAGCCATCTGAATTATAAATAAACATTACATCGGGAATTGCCCGAAGTATAGCCTGTATGCGTTTATTAGAGTCAATGATTTCGTTTTCGGCTTTTTTTCTTTCAATGGATAATGCTACCTGGTTGGAAACATACTGAAGCATTTCAAGGTCATCTTCGGTATAAGCATTTTCATCAGTATAGCTTTGAACTACAAGAGCTCCAATTGGAGTATCTTTTGTTTTCAGTGGCACTCCCAGCCATACTTTACTTGGTGTTCCTACTAACTCAATATGACCATCACATTCAAGTTCATCTATTTTTTTTTCGTCAGCAAGAATCGGAATATCGTTTTTAATAACATAAGCTGTCAAAGTTTTTCCTGCTGGAAAAACTTGAAAAGTATCTTTAATATCAACAATATATGGAAGCGATAACTCATCTTTTTCCTTGTTATATAGCGCAATAAAAAAATTTGTTGTATCTATTATTTCGGAAAGTGCAGACTTGATCACCTGAAATAATTCGTTTAAATCGTAGGTAATATTAACTGCCTGAGCAATTTGGTAAGCAATAGTCTGAATTTTTTCAACCCTGTTTCTTTTTTTCTTTTCGGCTGCTTTAAATAAAATTGACTTTATTGCGATGGGGATACGCATATAATGTCTCTGCGATTTGATTATATAGTCGTCGAGTCCTTCTTTCATTGCTTCAACTGCAATTTCTTCGCCGGCAGAACCGGTAAACATAATAACCGGTTGTAACGGATTTTTCTTTTTTATAGCCCGGGTAACTTCTATGCCATTTGTCCACCTGAGCATGTAATCTGTAATAACCACATCATAATTCAGTTTCTCCAAAGCCAAGGAAAACTCTTCGTTGTTAATAACTTCAATGGGCTCTATTTCAAATTCTTTTTTGAGTTCCCTAATAATTAAAAATCTGTCGTCGGGGTTATCGTCAACGATGAGAATACGAATTTTATCAGACATTTTATTAAATTAGATTTTATTGTAATAGATTACAAAAATATACAATTTTTTTTGTCAAGTACATTATTTTTTTAAACATAAACGAAACGTACTTCCCTTGCCTATCTCTGATTCCACTTCAATCCGGGCATTGATGCGTTCGGTTGCTTTTTTTACAATTGACAGACCTATTCCTATACCTGGGTAAGATTCAATGCCATGCAAGCGTTCGAATGCTTCAAAAATTAGTTTGAGCTTCGGTGACGGTATTCCTATCCCATTGTCTTTTACACTATAATAAACATATTCAGAAGTTTCTGAAGTAAATATTTCAACCTTTGGTTTTTTGCCCTTTTCAACAAATTTTACAGCATTCGACAGCAAATTGGAAATAATCTGTATCAGTACATCGTGGTCGGAAATTACTACAGACATAGGGCAAATTATATTTATTTCAGCATTTTCACTTATAGCACCTTCGAAGTAGTGTTTGACAATTTCTTTAGAAATTTTTTCAAGATTCAAGGTATGCATTCTGACATCGGAGTTACTAATTCTACTAAAATTAAGCAAACTATTAATCATAGTATCTTGATAGACCGCAGCGTTATCTATTCTTAAAATATATTTTTGACCAAGCTCGGGAATATTTTTATAAAAATCTTCTTTCATAGCTTTTATATACCCCTGTATCACCCTGTTTGATGCAACAAGTTCATGAGAAATGTTCAGTGCAAATCTTTCAAATTCTTTGCTTTTTTCTTCCAATTGCAAAGAGCGTTCTTTTAATTTTGTTTCCAATAACTTATTGTATTCGTTCAGTTTATCTTCGTATTGTTTTCTATCATTTTCTCTTTCAGTTATATCTTCTATAATCAAAACAGAACCAATTAATTGATTATTTTTTGTAAATACAGGACTACCGTTCAATTTAAAAAAAATGATTTTTTGTTTATTTGAAATATATTTCCCCTCAAGATATACTTCTTCCCCCGAAACAACTTGCGAAATAGCTTTATTTATATTATTATCTCTTATTAATTTTATAGGATTTTTTTCCTTGTAGTCCCTCTCACCTGCATCTAATATTTCATACATGCGCTTGTTAATTTCTACAATTTTTCCCTCATTATCAAGAAGAACCATGCCCATGGGAGAATTGTAAAAAAGCATCTTGATATTAACAAGTTGTTGAAGATTTATGCGTTTAAGTTTTTTATGTACATTATTTTGTATTGACTTCATCTATAGTTTTACATTTAATTGATTTTCAAAATTACAAATTGTTTATAATGTATCTTTGCAAAATGAAAAAAAAGATTGCTTTCCATACTTTTGGGTGTAAATTAAATTTTTCGGAAACTTCTTCCATATTAAGACAATTTATTGAAAAAGATTACCATGTGGTTGATATGTCTGAAGTCGCCGATATTTATGTGATTAATACCTGTACTGTAACAGATAATGCTGAAAAAAAATGTATTACGGCAATTAAACAAGCTAAAAAACGTAATCCGGATGCAAGAATAGCAGTTATAGGTTGTTTTTCTCAGGTTAACGCTTCCGAAATTGCCAACATCGGGGGCGTAGATATCATCATGGGTAATGTTGACAAATTTGATTTACAACAAAAAATAGAAGAATTAGGAGAACCGCATTCTCCTGAAATTTATAATCAGAGTATCAATAAAGAAACCAAATTTATTCCTTCTTTTTCGGCAAATGACCGTACTCGTTCGTTTTTTAAAGTACAGGATGGATGCGATTATTTTTGCACTTATTGTGCCATCCCCCATGCCCGTGGAAGAAGCAGGAGCGATACGATTAAAAACACCGTGGAAACTGCTAAGGCAATTGCAGCAAAAGGAATAAAAGAAATTGTACTTACCGGGATCAATCTGGGCGAATTTGGAAAAAATAACGACGAAAACCTGCTGATGCTCATTAAAGAACTCGAAAAAATAAAAAATATCCAACGCATCCGGATATCCTCCATTGAACCCAATTTGATCAACGAAAAATTGATCGAATTTATGTCTCATTCACAAACGTTTTTGCCACATTTTCACATTCCGCTGCAATCTGGCTCTAATACAGTGTTGAAAGCAATGAACAGAAAATATACAAGAGAATTATTTGCCGATAAAGTAGAAAAAATTAGAAAACTTATACCACATTGCTGTATTGCTTGTGATATAATAGTCGGTTTTCCGGGTGAAACTGACGCCCATTTTACCGAAACTTCTGATTTTTTAAAGCAAACACCCATTTCATACGCACATGTTTTTTCTTATTCAGAAAGGAAACATACTGCATCCCAGCATATTTTTCCTAAAATACCCGCAAAAACTATTAAAGAGCGTAGCAAATCTCTTCATTTATTTTCGGAGGAGAAGAAAATGGAATTTTACAGGCAAAATATTGGATACGAAGCCCGTGTTTTGTGGGAAAGTGATACTGAAAATGGCTTCATGTACGGCTTTAGTGATAACTATCTCAGGGTAAAAACAAAATTTAATCCTATTTTGATTAATGAAATTAATAACATACATTTGACAATCATTGATTCTGATGGAATTTTTATCTGGAATCAGGAGTAACGACTCTGCTTTTCAATAAAAAAAATGAAAGAAAAATCCTCAGTAAAAGAATCACTTACTCAATAATTTTATCTATATAGTCTGATGGAATATCTTGAAAAATTATGCCAGGAAGTTATACTGATTAGCAAAGAAGCCGGTAGCTATATTTTATCTGAAAAGCAGAATATTAATCAAAATTCTATTGAAAAAAAAGGGATTAACGACCTGGTAACCTTTGTGGACAAAACATCGGAAAAAAAGATAAAGCAAAAGCTAACATTATTGCTGCCCAAAGCAGGAATAATTGCAGAAGAATCAGCTTCCGAAGCTGAATTAAACACGAAATATACCTGGCTGATTGACCCCCTTGATGGAACAACCAACTTTGTACATGGAGTTCCTTTTTACTCGGTGAGTATAGCCTTAGCCTGCCAAAACGAAATTGTTTTAGGGGTGGTGTACGAGCCCAACCGCAACGAATGTTTTTATTCATGGAAAGGAGCCCCGGCTTTTTTAAACGATAATGTAATCCGAATTTCTCCTACTAAAAAACTGGCTGAGGCGTTGATAGGCACGGGTTTTCCCTACTCCGACTTTTCCGTTTTACCCCAATATCTTAACGTATTTACCTATCTTTTACAACATTCAAGAGGCATTAGGCGCCCGGGTTCGGCAGCCGTTGATCTTGCTTATGTAGCTTGCGGACGCTTCGATGCATTTTTTGAATACGGACTACATCCCTGGGATGTTGCAGCCGGTGCATTCCTGGTACAGCAGGCAGGCGGTACTGCCGGTACATTCAACAATACCTGCAATTACATTTTTGGTAAAGAAATTATCGCAGCTAACTCATTTATTTTTAATGAATTGCTGACTGTTTTTGGAAAAAAATATTTTATATAAATTTATTCCAATATTTTTAATGAATAAGATAAGACTATTAATTGCATTATTTTTATTTACTTGTTGTATAAATGCATCGCTTTTAGCTCAGGTTTCGATAAAAACAGGAAGAACAAAAGTTGTTTATATATTTGATATAAAAAAAGAAATAGCTCCGCCAGTTGTACGCAGTACACAAAAAGCATTCAGAGATGCAGTACAATTAAATGCAGATATTATTTTAATTTATTTAAATACATATGGTGGATTGTTAGATGCAGCCGATTCCATCCGTACGATGATACTGCGTTCAAAAAAGCCTGTTTATGTATTTATAAATCACAATGCCGCTTCAGCCGGAGCACTAATTTCGCTTGCATGCGACAGTATTTATATGAGCCCTGGCGCCAATATTGGTGCTGCTACTGTTGTTGACCAGGAAGGCAGACCGTTACCTGACAAATACCAATCGTACATGCGTTCGCTAATGCGTAGTACTGCAGAAGTTAATGGGCGTAATCCACAGATAGCCCAAGCGATGGTTGACCCCAGAATAAAAATTCCGGGAGTTACCGATTCGGGGCAGGTGGTAACATTTACAACCTCGGAAGCCATTAAAAATAATTTTTGCGAAGGAGAAGCCTCTTCTGTTGATGAAGTGCTTAAATTGGCAGGAATTTCTAACTATAAAATTATAAAACAACACCTTAGCCTTATAGACCGATTGATTGGATTTTTAATTAATCCCTTCGTAAGCGGAATACTCATCATGCTGATAATTGGAGGAATATATTTTGAACTACAAATACCGGGCATTGGATTTGCATTGTTGGTCGCAATAGTTGGGGCATTGTTATATTTTGCCCCACTTTATCTCGAGGGCTTGGCTACCCATTGGGAAATACTTATTTTTATAGGAGGATTAATACTTTTATGCCTCGAAATTTTTGTTATACCCGGATTTGGTGTTGCCGGAATTAGTGGAATAGCATTGATAATAGCAGGTCTTACACTTAGTATGGTAGGCAATAGGGGATTCGATTTTACCCAATTTTCAATTCTTACACTCATAAAGCCCGTTTTTATTGTAGTTATTGCTTTATTCCTTTCCATACTCGGGTCTATTTTACTCAGTAAAAAAATTTTTACCAATAATACTCGCCTTAAAAGCCTTGCATTAAATACAATACAAAAAAAGGAAATGGGATTCAGCGTTTCTGATCCACAAAAAATCAACCTGATTGGAAAAACGGGGACAGCAAAAACCATTTTACGACCTTCCGGAAAAATTGAAGTTGAAGGAGATGTGTATGATGCGTCTGCCGAAATCTCTTATATTGAAAGTGGTGAAAAAATCATTGTGATTAAATACGAATCAGCACAACTTTTTGTCAGGAAATTATAATTTTGCACACATTTTGACCTAAAATAGCCCGATATTAATGAAATATACCGTTTTAGTTTGTTTATTACACATATTTTCTATTACATATGTTTGGGCACAGTCTTCTTCTATAAAGATTGCACAAGCAAAACGGACAGCACAACCGCCAAAAATTGATGGTAATCTTTCCGATTCAGTATGGAACAGTGCGCCTGTAATTAATCAATTTATACAGAACGACCCGGACTTTAATACTCCTTCCACCTTTCCTACTGAGGTGCGTATTCTTTTTGATGATTACGCCATATACGTGGGAGCAATGCTGTATGATACCCATCCCGATAGTATTTTAATGCAACTTGGCGAACGCGACGACGAAAATGTGAATGCAGATAAGTTTGGAATTGCATTTGATACGTATCATAACCATCTGGATGCTTACACTTTTTTGGTTACAGCCTGCGGAGTGCAAATTGATTACAGGCAATCGGACAATACTTTCGATGCGGTATGGGAAAGCAAAACACAAACAACAAAAAACGGATGGATAGCTGAATTGAAAATACCCTATTCTGCACTACGTTTTCCGATGGTTCCCAACCAGGAATGGGGCTTACAAGTATACAGGGGAGTACGCCGGTATCGGGAATTGGATCAATGGGCGCTCGAACAAAAAGGATCAAATAACACACTTATTTACTGGGGCACTATCTCAGGAATAGAAAATATTCAGGTTCCTTTGCGGCTTTCCGTTACTCCCTACTTTTCTTTGTATGGAGAGCATTACCCATACAATATCAAAGGGAAAAACAATTACTCGACTTCATTTAACGGGGGAATAGACTTGAAATTAGGCCTGGACGAAAGCTTTACTCTCGACATAACTCTTTTGCCAGATTTCAGCCAGGTACAATCGGATAATGAAATTAAAAACCTTACGGCTTTCGAAACTGAGTACCCCGAACAACGTCCCTTTTTCAAGGAAGCTGTTGACCTGTTTCAAAAAGGCGGGTTATTTTATTCACGAAGAATAGGAGAAAGACCGTCTGGATTTTACGAAGTGGAAAATCAACTGAAAAAAGGGGAGTATATAACTGAAAATCCGTCGAAGGCAGAATTGGTAAACGCCACTAAAATTTCAGGCAGAAATAAAAATGGACTTGCTATCGGTATTTTCAATGCAATGACAGAAAATACTTATGCCAAAGTTACCGATTCGCTTACCGGAAAAACCCGCAAAGTATTGACAGAGCCTTTTGCCAACTACAACATCGTTGTTTTTGATCAGGCAATGAAAAACCATTCTTCATTTTATCTTGTTAATACAAATGTTATCAGATACAAAGGTGGCGATGATGCCAATGTTACTGCAGGAGGTCTTACCCTGAACGATAAAAAAAGCATATACCAATTGCAATTATATAGTGCGTTAAGTCAAAATTTTACAGAAACAGACACTTCTAACAATGTATTTATTGATAAACTTGGGGCTAAATACAGCGCCGGTATTTCAAAAACAAGAGGCAATTTTAAATTTAATGTATCCGAAACGGTCATTGACCAATATTTCGAAATTAATGATATGGGACTGCTGTTTCGCAATAACGAAAAGTTGTTCTATGCCGACGCATCCTATTCCATCTACAAACCATTCTGGATTGTAAAAGACATTACCAACTCCTTATCCTACGATTATATTACCAATTATCTAAGCGGGAAAATACGACTATCGCGATTGCAGTACCAACTTGACGGTACATTTACTAACTATCTGAGTTTTTGGTCAGGAACAAATACCATGCTGAACGAATGTTACGACTATCAGGAGCCCCGTACAAATGGAAGATATTATATCTCACCTAAATACAATAGCGCATGGATAGGATTTTCTTCTGATTACCGAAAGCCATTTGCTTTAGACTGGAGTTTTACTATTACAGAAGCCCCACGCGACAATTTTATTTCATATTATTCTGAAATTACTCCTATTTTCAGGATAAACGACCACCTTTCGTTCGACCATACTTTCAGTTCCGATTTTCAATACAACGATATCGGATTTGTAAATAACGACAGCCTGATAATTTTCGGAAGACGAGATATTACCACCATTAATAATACATTAACAGGGAAATATATGTTTAATAACAAAGCTTCATTGTCGTTGCGGGTTCGGCATTATTGGTCGAAAGGCGAATACAATAAATATTTTGCCCTCAAAGATGATGGAACACTTGTTCTTAACTCCATTTACAATGATGAAAATGATTTTAATTTCAACGCTTTCAATATTGACCTTGTTTATGGTTGGTGGTTTGCGCCTGGCAGTATTATCAATATTGTCTGGAAAAACGCTATCATAAATGAAGAAACTGCTATTGAAAATAAATATTTCACCAATTTAAAAAATACTTGGGAACAACCCCAGGCAAATAGCCTGGCATTTAAAATACTTTACTATTTCGATTATCAAAATATTAAAAAATCAAAAAAAAGAAATACCACAACATAAACCTATCAAAGCCGTTATAATTTAGCATGATTAAAGCCGACAACATATACAAATCCTACGGAGCGCTCAGTGTATTGAAAGGGATAAGCCTGGAAGTTAATAAAGGCGAGATTGTTTCGGTAGTGGGAGCTTCCGGTGCAGGAAAATCTACCTTGCTACATATTATTGGAACCCTTGACCGCGCAGATAAAGGCAATCTATTAATAAACAATATTGATATTAACAAATTAAATAATAAAAGTCTTGCAAGTTTTCGTAATAAACATATCGGTTTTGTTTTTCAATTTCATCACCTGCTCCCTGAATTTACAGCCATTGAAAACGTGTGCATTCCCGCATTCATAGCAAAATCTGCTGTGAAAAAAACAGAAGGGAAAGCAAAGCAACTGCTTGATCTTTTAAATCTTAACGACAGAATACACCACAAACCTTCCGAATTATCGGGTGGCGAACAACAACGGGTAGCCGTTGCAAGAGCCTTAATCAACAACCCTGATGTGGTTCTTGCTGACGAACCTTCGGGCAACCTCGATTCTGCCAATGCCCGTGAGCTGCACCAGTTGTTCTTCAATTTAAGAGAAAAATTTCAGCTTACCTTCGTCATCGTAACTCATAATCAAGAGCTGGCAAACATGGCTGACAGAAAACTCACCATTAAAGACGGAATATTTAGTGAATAACATAACCCCTTATAATAGTTAAACATGAAACTTATTCTTCCACTTTCAATATTCTTTTGTATATTTTTTCACACCATTGCCGCACAGAATGCCGACAGTGCAGCACAGCAATTGCAATTCAAAAAGTTTGAAAACTACATCGTGCAGGGAGAAGAATTTTTAAAGGTAAAAGAATATAAAAAAGCAAAAACACAGTACCAGCAGGCATTACTTATCTACCCTGAAGCCTTGTATCCAAAAGATAAAATTGAGCAGATCAATAAAATATATAATGATCCTGACGACGAGCTTGCCTACAATGCTGCCATCAAAACAGGGGACGATTATTTTTCTTCCAATAAATTTGAAAAAGCAAAAACCGAATACGAAAAGGCTTTGTCAATAAAACCAAAGGAATCTTACCCTAAAGAAAAGATAAAAGAATCGCGGGCACACATTTTCAATATGGAAGAACTGCGTAAAAATTTTGATGAAGCTGTAGCCAGCGGAGACCGGTTTTTTAAAGAAGGTGAAATAGAGAAAGCTAATGCCCAATATACGATTGCAAACAATTTATTCCCCGGAGAAAAATACCCCATTGCCCAGCTTGAAAAAACCGGGAATATACTGGCAGAGGTGAAGGCAACAAACGAAGCCTATGATAAAGCCATAGATGATGCTGACAATTATTACATTGCAAAAGAGTTCGAGAAGGCAAGGAATGAATATCTTAAGGCGAATATAATTAAACCTGATGAGCGCTACCCGCTCAGCATGATTGAACAGATAAAAGCAAAGCAACTTGAAGAAAAAAAACAGCTTAAAGAAATAATCCCAATTGAAACTAAAGCACAAGTAAAAACACCAATCACCAAAGAACAAACTCTTCCGCCTGCCTCAAATATGGTGAAGGACATTGTCGCCATGGCAAAGGAACTACCCAAAGAATTAAAAGAAACAAAAAAGAAGCCCACTGAGGAAACGAATACCGAGATAAATGCCCCTGAAAAACCCGTTCAGAAACCTGAAAAAGAACAACCATCGGCAGAAGTTTTGGCAGAACCGAAAGTTGCCCCTCAAAACCAGGCAGAACCATCCGGTAAAAAATTATCAGATGTTTATTATAAACATATTACCGACGGCGATCATTTTATGGCTACCAAAGCCTTCGACCAAGCAATAGAAATGTACAGGGCAGCATTAAAATCAGAACCTTCTTCTACCCTTCCCAACGAAAAGATTGCTGAAGCTATCACCCTGCTTTCTCAAAAAAAGCTGATCACATTTAACAGCTCCGCCCTCTCCATTGTGAATAATACCGAAAAGAAATTTACTTTTACACCTGCCAACCTGAAACAAAAAGGCAAAAACTTTATTGTTTTGAGAGCCAAAATTAACGGCGATAAAATGCCGAGAATTTTTCTGAACTATGGAAAAGATAAAACGAAAAATGGGGGCATTGTAATGAAAGGGATTACCGAAAAGAAATTTACTGATTATGTAATCAAAATCAGTGCCCAGGATCCCTGGTGGAGGCTCGATAATAATTGGATAAGCCTGTATTCGGCAGGAGGTGATATTGAAATAGAAATGTTTCTGATAAGCAACGGAGAATAATATGGCTATTAACAAAGAACTTTACTTCGGAAAATTCCGCAAACACATCATTGGGTACGATAAAGAATTTGAAACGCCTTACGGGATAAAAAAAATGCTGTATGCCGACTGGATTGCCAGCGGCAGACTATACAAACACATCGAAGAAAAGATAAGCAAAACATTCGGTCCTTTCATAGGTAACACCCATACGGAAACAAGCGAAAACGGCACGCTGATGACCAAAGCCTATCACCTTGCCCAAGCTATTATTAAACAACATGTAAATGCCGGCAAAAACGATGTAATCATTACTACCGGCTTTGGCATGACCGGAGCAATTGTTAAATTTCAGCGCATTTTAGGACTGAAAACCTGCGGTAAACTCTCAAACAAGCCATGTCTTAACGAATGCGACCGTCCGGTAATTTTTATAACCCATATGGAACACCATTCCAATCATACTTCCTGGTTCGAAACGATGGCGGATGTTGTAGTGTTACAGCCGGATAAAAAATTGCTTGTCAATCCGAACGAACTGCGGCAACAGCTACAGAAATATACCGGGAGAAAATTAAAAATTGGCTCTTTTACAGCTTGCTCCAATGTTACAGGAATTGAAACGCCCTACCATGGACTTGCAAAGATAATGCACGAACACGGAGGGCTTTGTTTCGTAGATTTTGCAGCTTCAGCCCCCTATGTGAATATCAATATGCATCCGGCAAACCCGTTGGAAAAACTTGATGCCATCTTTTTTTCTCCCCATAAATTTCTGGGGGGTCCCGGTTCGTCCGGTGTGCTGATTTTTGATGCATCCATTTACTCCTTACCGGCTCCCGACCAACCCGGCGGTGGTACCGTTGACTGGACTAACCCCTGGGGCGAATACAAATATTCCGACAATATCGAAGTAAGAGAAGACGGCGGCACCCCCGGGTTTTTACAAGCCATACGAACAGCTCTTTGTATCAGGCTTAAAGAAAAAATGGGAGTTAAAAACATGCAAATCCGCGAAAAAGAACTTGTTAATTCGGCATTCTCAAAACTAAAAAAAATATCAGGATTGCATATTCTTGCCGCAAACACAAAAAACCGGCTCGGGATCATCTCCTTTTATATCGAAAAAATACATTACAACCTGATTGTAAAAATCCTCAGCGACCGCTTTGGAATTCAGGTTCGCGGGGGGTGCGCCTGTGCAGGAACCTACGGGCATTTTCTGCTTGATGTTTCCTACGAACATTCACACGAAATTACCAACCTCATTAACCAGGGCGACCTTTCACAAAAACCGGGATGGGTAAGAATTTCACTTCACCCTACCATGACCGATAGCGAACTGAATTATGTTGTAAATGCCATTAATCAAATTGCAATAAACCATCAGGAATGGAGTAAAGATTATATTTACAATAAAAAAACCAACGAATTTCGGCACATCAATGACCCCATTGACAAAACAAGTAGGATAGAAAGCTGGTTTGTCATTTAACCGAGCCGGCAAAACAGGTGCACAGATTTCGAATGTAGCAACAATCATCATTCAACTATCTACGCACGGCATGCCTGCTTCCTTATAAGCAACAATAAGAATACCAGTCCCACGGCAAAAAACAAAATAATTGCCAGCACCGAATTCCGCATACTACCGGTAAGTGCTTCGATGATGCCAAAACTAAAAGTACCGGCTACGGTAGCCAATTTTTCCATCACATCGTAAAAACTGAAAAACGAAGTATGGTCTGTTGTTTCCGGAATCATTTTAGAATAAGTAGAACGGGCAAGTGCCTGCGAGCCTCCCATTACCAGTCCCACAAAAAAGGCTGCAACCACAAAACCTATTGTGTCGGTAACAAAGTAAACTCCAATGCAAATAAATATCCATGTAATTATAGAAATTATCAGCGCCTTGAAATTTCCGATTTTTGATGATAAACGGGAAAAGAAATGAGCACCTACCATTCCTACAAGTTGAATTACCAAAATCACAGGAATTAAAATGTCTTCCTTCAAACCGAGTTCTTTTTCCCCATAGGTTGCTGCCATAAACATCACTGTAAGTATGCCCATGGTGAGAAAGAAAAATCCCAGTAGGTAAATTTTCAGAGTATAAGATTTTGTTACATAACGATATACTTTTCGCAACTCCTGGTAGCCATGAAAAAGGATATGCCCGTTTTCGCGGGTACGAAGGGTATATTTGGGTAAACGGCGGAAAGTAATCTGCGAAAAACCAAACCACCACATACAAACGGAAAGAAATGCAAGTTTTGCCGGAAGTTTTCCGTCGGTAATTCCGAACCATCCGGGAAAAAGTACAACGATTAAATTAATAATCAACAGTACAACACCGCCAAGATAGCCCATAGAATATCCTCTTGCGCTTATTTTATCGTGGTCTTCAGGCTCGGCAATTACGGGAAGAAAAGAATTATAAAAAACCAGGCTTCCGCCGTAACCTATCCAGGCTAAAGCAAAGCAAATTATCCCGAATTCAATATTGTTTCCATTAAAAAAGAAAAGCAAACCGCAGCTTACAGAGCCTATCCATGTAAAAATTTTCATAAACGTTTTACGCCTGCCTGTATAATCAGCGATGGAAGAAAACATAGGTGAAAAAACGGCAACAAGCAGGTAAGCTGCAGCTATAGTCCATGAATACAGCACCGTATTGATAATTTCCAGTCCAAAAAACGAAACGGTGCTGTCGCCTCCGTTACGTGTAACCTGATTGTAATACACGGGGAAAATGGCTGAAGCAATCGTAAGCTGGTAAACAGAATTAGCCCAGTCGTACATTACCCATGCTCTTATGGTTTTTTTATCCCCCTTTTTAATTTCTGTTATATTTCGTGGTAACATTAATAGTAAGTATTAATTAAAAAACCATATTGCTAATCATTGTATGCATTATCCAACCTGATACGAAAACTCAAACCTGTATTAAAAAACCAGTTGTCCTTGCTTTTGTGAAAAACCGGACGTGTAACCTCTACTTTATCACGGGAATTGTATTGTTCAAAATACCTGTAAAGGGAGTATCCTGCATCGAAATTAAAAACTAAATTTTTGGTAAGATACAAGTGGTAAAAATTGGACAGGCGACTATCGCCCCAGAAAGTATCTCCCTCTCTTACGTAATAGGAGTTATCAGGATTACCCAAACGATACGATGCAGTAATACACTTATATGCCAAACCCGTATATAACCAGGGCGAAATACGATATTCAAGGTTGAGACTTCCGGGCAAAACGCCGTAAACATAAATTCTTTTTCCGGCTTTCCAGTCAATTCCTGCCAGACCCATAAAATAATTCCCAAAAAACTCACGGTTATAGTAGCCGCCAATCTTCAGTTTTAAACTTTTGCGTACCTGGTAAGTAAACAGCAGAGCTCCACCCATCTGGTAATGTTTGCCTGAAAAATTTTTTAAATCGGAAGCAATCCTTGGAACTGCCAGAACTGTAACAGACCAGGGTGTATTTGCAAACTGATAAATAAATCCAAGTTGTGCAGTAACCGAACTCAATTGGGTGGATTCTGTTTGCGACGAAGTATCGTATTGCATGTCGAAGCACATGTTTTCGTACGAAATGCCAGTTAGAACGGTATTTTTATTTTTCAAAACCACCGGAATAAATGCGTTAACAGCGCCTTGCCAGGTTTCATTTTTAGCACCTGGATAGTTGTCGTAATTCGTTTTTGGAAAGTATGTACCCTGTACATTAAGTACATCAACAAAAGGTTGTGCCCGAAGCCCTGATAAAAATGTTCCCAGCACTAACAGTAAAAGGTAAGTTTTCTTCATTTTTTCTATTTAAAGGGTCAAATGTAAAAAAAAATAAAAACGAAATGCAATAACCATTTTTTATCCGAAGTTTTTACTTTTACAGACTGAAAGTTTAACAATTCATCTTAAAAATATCTACTATGCAAGTATCTCCATGCGGGGTTCATTGTGATGAATGCCTTTTTTTTGAAAAAGAATGCAATGGTTGCCGCCATATCGAAGGTAAAGTTTTCTGGGCAGTTGAACATCTTCCTGAAAAAATTTGCCCCATGTTCGATTGTGCGGTAAATGAAAAACATTTTCCAGGTTGCGGCTCCTGCAACGAACTGCCCTGTCACTGGTATTACGAAATGAAAGACCCTTCGATGACAGACGAAGAGCACAAGATTTCTATCGAAACGCGGGTAAAAATTTTAAAAGGTCTTGCATAAATCATGTTTTTGTGCCTATATCTTCAGCATTTGATAATACATAAAACCGGAAAACCAGGGGGCTGAAAATTTATATTATTGGGAAATTAAGTAGTGTTTACTTGTAAACTTTAATAACAGATGAAATATCCATAAGGGCTATGCTCATACCAACCGAGAATGATATTTTATGGATATTCCCCCGAGAAATCGGGGCAGGCTATTTGACCAATAAATTAAAAAATTAATAACACATGAAAATTTCCGTCTTTGTGGTATTTTTCAGCGTTGTATTAACCATTTATTCGCTGATTAATTTTTATATCTACCGCCACGGGCTATATGCATTGCCTTCCGAAGGCAAAGTACGAATGGTTTACTCCATTGTTTTCGGTGTTTTATTTATAGCATACATTGCCGGCAGGTTTATGGAAAGAGCTCAGTGGTTCAATCTTGCTTCTGTATTTACTTTTACTGGCTCGTTTTGGCTGGCTGCCATATTTTATTTCTTTCTGCTTGTTCTGATTTTCGATGTTTTCCAGTTGCTTAATGCAGGTTTGCATTTTTTGCCAGCTTTCCTCTTTGCTGATTTTGCCAAAACGAAGCTAATTTTGTTTTTATCGGCTTGTATAATCAGCTTTTCACTTATAACAGCAGGTTTCATCAATGCATCTTCGCCACGGATAAAGAAATTAGACATCAATTTAAACAAAAAAGCAGGTGAACTCTCTTCCCTTAACATTGTTATGGTATCCGACATACACATCGGAACGCTTATCGGCTACCGGAAAGTTGAAAAACTTGTAAACCACATCAACCGGCTGAAACCTGATATGGTGCTTTTTGCCGGAGACGTTATTGACGAGGAACTTTCGGTAGTGTTGCACTACAACATGGGAGCACCCCTGAAAAAGCTAAACGCCCCACTGGGGGTGTATGCCATTACAGGCAACCACGAATACATAGGCGGGGCGGAAGCTGCCGTTCGCTACCTCGAATCTCTGAATATAAAAATGCTGAGGGATACCTGCGTTACTGTTTCCGGTGCATTTAACCTTGCCGGGCGCGAAGACCGCGATATCAGCCGTTTTTCCGGGAAAAAACGGAAAAACCTCGAAGAAATAATAAAAGATGCCGATACCGCCTTGCCGTTAATCCTGCTCGACCACCAACCTTTCCGCCTCGACCTCACTGAAAAATGTGGAGTTGACATCCAGCTTTCGGGGCATACGCACCACGGACAGATATTCCCTTTGAATTTTTTGACCAGAAAAATTTACGAAAACAGTTGGGGTTACTTGAAGAAAGGCAATTCGCACATTTATGTTTCATGCGGTTACGGCACCTGGGGACCCCCAATACGATTGGGCAACCGCCCTGAAATTGTTCAGCTAAGGGTGAAATTCAAAGGCTAATCTTTTATTGCAAGCCTTACTCCACGAAAGTATATTTTTGAAACCTGAGCAAACCACATGAAACCGCTAAAAATCACAAAGGGATAAAATCCTTTGTACTCCTTGTCCTCTTAGTGGTTTATAAAAAAGGTCTTGGTAAGGTTACTATGAGGCATGGACTTTCAAAACCCGCTCGTTACATCCGGATTGTACGGATTGTGCAGATTGTACAGATTGTGCGGATTGATAAGATTGAATGTCATTCATAGCTTATCATTACTTTAGTTTTTCTGACCCTTCCCATCCGGCATTCTCCTAATTTTCAGGGTTACTGCGCCCTCCCCTAATTTTAGAGGAAGGTTCGGGTGGGGTCAAGCTGTCTTGTTCTGAAATAGGTTTACTTTTTATTTTTTTATTGCTCCAAGCTCCCAACTCACAGCTGTTTTACCACCTTACACGTCCCTATCATTTCACCATTCCTTACCAAGTGTACCAGGTACATCCTATGCAAAATGTAACATGCTGAAATATATCATATATGGTTTTACAATCTTCACCCAAACTCAGGTTAAATTGTTTTGTATGAAGAATAAAACCGGTTTGAAAACCCAGTGTAATGATATCTTAAAACTCTATCTGCAACTGGTCGTCGCCGTGCGGTTTTTTTGAAGGTTTATCTTTATCCTCTACCTTTTCAGGGTTAGTAATTTCTAATTCTATAGCCGGGAGTTCGGAATCGGGAGTTTGGGGCACCGCATCCTCAATCTTAACCTTATTTTCAGCCTTAATTTCATCCTTAACTCCATCTTTTTTCTTCCTCAAACCGGTTTTGACACCGGGTTCGGCTAATTTGATGTCAGATTCGGCTAATTTGATGTCGAATTCGGCTAATTTGATGTCAGGTTCGGCTAATTTGATGTCGGATTCGGCTAATTTGATGTCAGGTTCGGCTAATTTGATGTCGGGTTCGGGTAATTTGATGTCGGATTCGGGTAGTTTAGCTTTAATATCGGCAATATCAGATTTAGATTCGGCATTTTCATTATCAAAATCCCAACCTGGCATTTCGTCTTTTTCAGCACCTTCTCCTTCTTCCGTTTCTAAAAGTTCGTAAGGCAGGGGTTCAAGGACAATAATCTCCTTAACCGCAGCATTGGCAAGCCGTTTGCCAATCACCTTGTAACTTTTTGCATCGGTAAAATCAGCCAGGCTGATGATTTCGTTTTCGCGAGGCTTTTTCAGTTGGCTCTGGTCGAACACAACTTCTATCTGCGGCAGGTAATCGGTCGAAATAAAAATAAGGTTATCGCCTTCGTTGTCGCCAAGTACAGTATTTTTTTTATCACTGAGCTCGGCGGTAAAGCGTTTTACAAAATAATCCTGTTTTGATGAATTGAAATAAACAACAGTAATGATTTTTTCGGGGTCATACTTTTCAATGATAAGCAGATCGTCGTCGAAGTGGTTGCTGATGTCGAAATTATATAATCTGTAATGACCGCTTCGCATCAGGGTAAGTATCCTGTCGTCGCCCATGAATGCGCCGAGGTAACTTCCCCGGCTTTCGGTATTCAGTCGTTTGATGCTGTCGTCGTACCAAATGTCGCGGGCGCCGAGGGTTGAAATTCCATCCTCTTTTTTCTCTATTTTTCTTACGGCATGTTTGGTAAGAGTATTCCCCATCGAGTTTCGGTTTTTGATGGCAAGGGTACTGAAATCGAATTCAAACACTTGTTTTTTCAGTTTTGCCTTGGCTTTCAGGGTAATTTTAACTATTTCCGCTTCACCGTTGGGGTTAGCGCTGAAATACAACACACGCGAGCCGTCTTTGCTTTGGGTAAGATCGTATTCCTTGTCGCGGGTAATGCCCATCACCGCAAAACGTTTTACAAAAACCTTTCCGTATTTGCCGTCTTGGTACACCATGTTGTAGATAGTACGATCGTCGTTTTTGCGGAATATGTCAATATGGATGATATTTTCGCCAACAAAACTTTTTTCGCTCACCTTGTTTACGGTACACAAACCGTTTTCGCGAAATACAATAACGTCGTCAATGTCGGAACAATCGCATACAAATTCATCCTTTTTCAAACCGGTTCCCATAAAACCTTCTTTGCGATTAACGTACAGTTTTTGGTTGGCTGCGGCTACCATGGTGGCTTCAATCACATCGAAATTGCGGATTTCTGTCCGGCGTTCGCGGTCTTTTCCGTATTTTTTCCTGATGTTCTGGTAATATGCGATGGCATATTCCACCAGGTGCGCAAGGTGAAATTCGGCATTTTGTTTCCTTTCTTCCAACTGGGCAATGATTTCATCCGCCTTGAAAGAATTGAATTTGGATATACGTTTTATTTTTATTTCGGTAAGCCGGATAATGTCGTCGGTGGTTATTTCGCGGTAAAACTGTTTCTTATAAGGGTCCAAACCTTTGTCAATAGTCTCTATTACCAACTCCCAGGTGGGGCATTCCTCTATTTTTCTGTAAATTCTTTTTTCGATAAAAATTTTTTCAAGAGAAGCGAAGAGTAGTTGCTCCATCAGTTCTGCCCGTTCAATTTCCAGCTCTGATTTCAACATCTTCAGGGTATGCTGTACCGAAAACCTGAGCATTTCTTTTACATCAAAAAACAAAGGTTTTGAATTGAGTACTACACAGGCATTTGGCGAAATGGAAACTTCGCAGTCGGTAAATGCATACAGGGCATCAATGGTAGTATCGGGCGAAACTCCTGGTTGCAGGTAAATCATTATTTCTACCTGGGCTGCGGTATTGTCGTCTATCTTCCGTATCTTGATTTTTCCCTTGTCGTTGGCAGAAATAATGCTGTCAATAAGCGAAATGGTAGTAGTGCCAAAGGGAATTTCGGTAATGGAAAGTGTTTTTTTGTCAATCTGGTTAATCTTTGCCCTTACACGAATTTTTCCACCCCTCAAACCATCGTTATATTTTGAAACATCTATCAAACCTCCGGTAGGAAAATCGGGGTAAATTTCAAAAATCTTTTCTTCCAAAACATTAATGGAAGCGTCAATCAACTCGTTAAAATTATGGGGAAGAATTTTGGATGCCAGTCCTACGGCAATACCTTCCACACCCTGAGCAAGCAACAACGGAAACTTCACAGGGAGGGTAACAGGTTCCTTATTCCTGCCGTCGTACGAAAGTTTCCATGTGGTGGTTTTAGGGTTGAAAGCTACTTCGAGGGCAAACTTCGACAAACGGGCTTCGATGTATCGCGAAGCAGCCGCATTGTCACCGGTGAGAATATTTCCCCAGTTTCCCTGGCAGTCAATAAGCAAATCTTTCTGCCCAAGCTGAACCAGGGCATCACCTATGGAAGCATCACCATGGGGGTGGTACTTCATGGTATGTCCGACTATATTAGCCACTTTGTTGTAGCGTCCGTCGTCGAGTTCTTTCATTGCGTGCAAAAGACGGCGCTGCACGGGTTTCAAACCGTCTTCCAAAGCAGGAACGGCACGTTCAAGAATAACGTACGAAGCATAATCAAGAAACCAGTTCTCGTACATACCGGCAAGAGGAATAATATGCTGAAGCGCATCGGCATTGCCGGTTTCTTCGGGCACCCCATTCATGTTTTCGGTTCCGGTATATTCCTTATTTTCTTCTTCCATCTATTCTTTATTCATCCCGGTTTGCCTTTTCGGGAGTTGTAAAAGGGATTATTTCCAAAATCTCAGCAAAGCTACTTCGGCAGCAAGAAAAACCAAAGCCAAAACCACAAAAGTTTTCCACAGCGTAGTACCTTTGCGCATGTCGTTAATGGCTTGTAGTATGGGGGTATTATTCGCCTGCAATAAATAGTAATTTTTATCGCCCAGCCTGTTCAGTGCATCTTTTATCTCTGCAGAAGTCATACATTGCATTTCGCTTTCCTTTCTGTCAAAATTAAACGCAACTCCATAATTACCTGCGTCTCCTGTTTCAATGTTATAATGCCCGGACTGGATAATTTGCCCGTGAGTGTAGAGGAGCAGGCTGTTTGCCGACTGATGACTTTCAGGAATGATTTCAAAATCGTTCTGTAGCGCTTTTATTTTAATAACCTGTTCATTATGCAACGGCACATTGGGCAACGCAATCGCAGTATTATTTCCGATGGTGTAATAAAGCGGCAACTCCTTTTGACTCAGTAAAGCCATATTGTAAATAGTGGGAACAAACAAGGGATGGGTTGGAAAACTGGTAAACCGGATTTCGAGCGGACAGGTAAACACGTACAGTTTGCCACTTCTGCAAGAAAAAGAACAGCACAAGGGTGAACCGTTTTGCATTTTCATAATATCTTCCCGCTCCGAACGGACGGAAGAACCAAGGATAAAATGCGAATAAACTGTCGGCATATCTACATTTTCCGGAATTTTCTCAAAGACATTCCGGAATAAGGGGTGCTGGTAATTAAGTATTGTTACTTTTTGGTCGGCTGTATCGGTTGCAAGATACTTTTCGGCTCCCAATCCGGTTAAAAAAATGGCATAGGAATCAAATTCAGGTTCCGCCGGCGGAATAAGGGTAACGTTTCCCCCCTGCTCCAAAAAACGGTCAAGCGACTGCATTAAACCGGAAGAAAAACTTTTTAACTGGTTAAGCACTACCAGCCTGTAACCGGGCAGGGCGGAATAATCCACCGCAGTAGCAGCATTATTCCGAAAAATCACCGACGAATCTCCCCCGAAAAGTGCATTCAGATAACGGCTTTCCTCTCCCCCATTAATACAAAGCACTGAAATAAAATCATTAATCTGGTAACTGAAATAAAAGCTGTCGTCGAAATAAACCGGATAGTCGTTTATTTCAATCTTTCCATATTGTATGCCAGTTTCGCGGTTGGTATAGGAAAGCGTAACCTCTGCCGATGCTTCGCTTTTTACATCACAACTTGCTACGGCTTTCTGTTTACCGTTAATGGTGAGCTTTACCGGTATTTTTTCCATACTTTGTTCTGAAGAATTTTTTATACGAACCGTTAATCTTTCTCCTTCATCTTTAAGATGCACAGGTGAGGAAAACCAGCATGAATCAATGTATAAATTATTCCTGTCGGTAGCTGCCACCGGAACAAAAAATACCCGAGTGGCAGTATCTTTTTTGAGTGAAGAAAAATCGGTGGTAGTATGCTGAAAATCGGAAATCAGGTAAACTTCGTGATTGCCTGCAGGATTAACGGCAAGCATATCCTTTTGCCGGGCAATTATCTTTGAAACAGGTTGCACAACAGGCGAAATTTTTACGTCGTCCACCATATTGATAAATTCATCTCTCGACACAAATTGCTGATGTTTTCCTTCAAAATCGTTTGTAAGCAATTGAAATTCGTCAGACGGTTGATAAGCAAATGGTATTTCCTTTGCACGGCTTTTGGCATCGTCGAGCAGCGTACCCCGGGCATTCCGGGCTTCCATGCTGAACGAGTTGTCAATATATATGCTCACTTTGTGCTTCTCTCCTTTAACATAACCCTGATTATTCATCGGAATGTAAGGTTGCGCAAAAGCCAGTACAAGGCAGATAAATACAAGTATGCGTGCCAAAAGTACCAACAGATGTTGCCATTTCGATTGTTTGCGGGTTTGTACTTTTACTTCCTTCAGAAACCGCACATTGGTAAAATATACCCGCTTGAATCTGCGAAGATTAAAAAGGTGGATGAGCACAGGGATTGCCAGAGCAAACAATCCAAAAAGAAACCAGGGTTGAACAAACTCCATTTAGAATTACTATACAGGCTGCAAAAATATAAAATAATACATGAAGCCATACAAAGCAAGTTAATTTATAGACATCTGGTTCAGCATTTGTTAAATTACCAGCACACCATTTTCTATTTTTATATTATTATAAAAAATATCAAAAACTTGTATATGAAACTTAAACTCCTAACTTTGCACAAAAATTCAGTAAGTCATATATTTATATGTAATAATTTAAAAATGAGGACGCTATAATGAAAAGAAACGTTATCATCATTGGAGCTGCAGGAAGAGATTTCCACAACTTCAACATGTTTTTCAGAGGAAATGCGCAGTATAACGTAGTTGCTTTTACTGCTGCACAAATACCCGATATTGACGGAAGGGCATATCCGAAAGAACTTGCCGGTGCTAATTTATATCCCAACGGAATTCCCATCGTTGCAGAAAAAGATTTAGCCGAACTTATTGTAAAACACAAGGTACAGGATTGTGTTTTTGCATACAGTGATGTTCCTTACCCACGGGTTATGAATATTAGCTCGCTGGTAAATGCTGCAGGAGCTAACTTTATCCTTTTAGGACCTGGCGAAACCATGGCAAAAAGTACCAAACCAGTTATTGCTGTTGGTGCCACTCGTACCGGATGCGGTAAAAGCCAGACATCACGCAGGGTAATAGAATTACTCATGAAAAAGGGATTAAAGGTTGTAGCTGTACGCCATCCAATGCCTTACGGCGATTTGAACGAACAAAAAGTTCAGCGTTTTGCTACAGTAGAAGACCTTGCAAAACACAAATGCACTATTGAAGAAATGGAAGAATACGAGCCACATGTAGTTCGCGGGAACGTAATTTATGCCGGAGTTGACTATGAAGCCATACTTCGCGAAGCCGAAAAAGATCCCAGCGGATGCGATGTAGTGTTATGGGATGGTGGAAATAACGATTTCTCATTTTACAAACCCGATTTATTTATCGGAGTTGCCGACCCCCATCGCCCCGGAGCAGAAGTAAGTTACTATCCGGGAGAAGTTGTTGCACGCATGTCGGATGTCATTGTGATAAATAAAATTGACACAGCCGACAATGCTAACATTCAGAAAGTTCGCGACAATATTGCAAGAGTAAATCCAAAAGCTATCGTTATTGATGGAGCTTCACCAGTAACCGTTGACAAGCCCGAACTGATTCGCGGCAAAAAAGTATTAGTCGTTGAAGACGGACCAACACTTACCCACGGAGAAATGAAAATTGGTGCAGGAACAGTAGCAGCCAATAAATATGGAGCAGCCGAATTAGTTGATCCACGCCCTTATACCGTAGGAAAACTATCTGAAACCTTCAGAATTTATCCAAACATCGGAACCCTGCTTCCAGCTATGGGCTACGGTGATCAGCAGGTAAAAGACTTGGAAACTACCATAGCCAACACCCCTTGCGATGCAGTGGTAATTGCCACTCCAATTGATCTGAACCGCATCATAAAAATCAACAAACCTACTGTAAAGGTGGGTTACGAACTCCAGGAAATTGGCGAGCCCAATCTCGAACAGGTAATTGATGATTTTATTAAAAAACACAATCTGATAAAATAACGGATTTTTCAAAGGCGACGATAGTCGCCTTTTTTTTTATATTTTTAATAGACGAATTTTTTATATTTTTGATAAATAATAATCTGCTGCTAAATTACCTGATTTCATGAAAAATAAGAGCCTGATATCAATTACCGACTTCTCCAAGGAAGAGTATATTCATATACTCAATTTTGCCGAAGATTTTGCAAAACAACCTACACAAAAAATTCTCGAAAACTATGTAGTCGCAACACTTTTTTTTGAACCAAGTACCCGTACCCGCCTCAGTTTCGAAAGTGCCGTTAACCGGTTGGGGGGAAAAGTTATCGGATTCTCCGATTCCAGTTCATCAAGCACACAAAAGGGCGAATCATTAAAAGATACCATACTTACCGTAAGCAATTACTGCGATCTGATTGTAATGCGTCATCCGCGCGAAGGAAGCGCACGTTGGGCATCCGAAGTTGCAAAAGTTCCCATCATCAATGCCGGCGACGGCGCCAACCAGCATCCTACCCAATGTTTGCTCGACCTCTATTCAATCCGGAAAACACAGGGACAGCTCGAAAACCTGCATATTGCCTTTGTCGGAGATTTAAAATACGGACGCACTGTGCATTCTAATGTAATGGCTCTTTGTAACTTTAATGCTACATTTCATCTTGTTTCGCCGGCTGAATTAAAATTACCCAGTTCGGTAAAACAGCATATCAAAAAAAACAAACTTAACTACTACCAATATACCGATTTGAAAGAAGTAATAGAAATCGCCGACATTATTTACATGACTCGTATTCAGCGCGAACGTTTTTCCGACCTTATGGAATACGAAAAAGTGAAAAATTCATATATACTTCGCAACGAAATGCTTGCTAACTCAAAGCCTAATCTTAAAGTACTACATCCCCTGCCCAGGGTAAACGAAATCAGCGAAGACGTGGATGCCAATCCCAAAGCCTACTACTTTGAACAAGCCCTTAACGGCGTATATGTGCGTCAGGCATTGCTCGCATCCATATTAGGCGTCAAATAATATATTTTGTCAAAAAACCTCAATTATAAAATAATGGAAAAAGAACTCGGAACACTTAAAGTTTCAGCCATAGAAAACGGAACCGTTATTGACCATATTCCTTCAAAAAATGTATTTCAGGTAGCAAAAATTTTAGGGCTTGAAAATTTCGAAGATATGGTTTTATATGGCACCAATCTCGAAAGCAAAAAAATGGGGCGTAAAGGGATTATAAAAGTAAGCAATAAATTTTTTAAAAGCAAAGTAATTAATAAAATAGCTTTAGTGGCTCCTACAGCAACTCTTATTGTAATCAAAAATTATAATGTAGTGGAAAAAAGGAAAGTGGAAATTCCAGAAGACGTGTACAATATAGTTAAATGTTTTAATCCTAACTGTATAACTAACCACGAAAATGTAGAAACACTATTTAAGGTTATTTCAAAGGATGATTTAAAATTACAATGTCATTTTTGCGAAAAAATAACTGCAAAAAATAATATTGTATTTTTATAATGAAATTAAATTGTTGCCACATCCCATACATAAGCTAATTGCACAGGGAGAATCACAGCATTTGGATTTTAAATTTGAGATATCCGATGCTTTAAAAATTGCAAGAACACTGGTTGCTTTTGCCAATACCGACGGAGGAACCCTGCTGATTGGGGTTGAGGATAATGGTACCATTACAGGAATACGCTCAGGAGAAGAAATATTTATGGCTGAAACTGCTGCAAAAAAGTACTGCACACCTGAAATTCCCATTCAATACAAAGAATGGGATGTTTACGGAAAAAACATTCTTGAAGCTACTGTTTTTCAGGGTACTAATAAACCATATTTTGTTGTAAACAAGCAAATTAAAAAAGCCTACATCAGGATGAATGATCAGAATATCGCTGCAAATGCCATTCTGCTTTCCGTATGGAAGAAAAAATCGAAAAACAAAGGAGCCTTTATCCGGTTTTCCGACAGTGAAAAAGAATTACTTTCATTTATAAATACACACCCAAACACCACTTTATCTGCAATATGTAAAAACATACATCTGCATCGAAAAAAAGCGGAACGCCTACTCACAAATTTCATACTCACCGATTCTATTGAAATGCTTTTTAGCGAAAAGGGAGTGTCTTTTAGTATAAAAAACACCAATGATGAACGCGAACAGAGAAAAAGATAAAACAAAAAAATTTTCTTTTCATAAACGCTTAAAAAGTTTTTCCTACGCATGGAACGGTATCCGCGATATTTACCTTAACGAACATAATTTTAGGATACATCTTGCAACTTCCTTATTAGTTGTTATTTCCGGCATTTTTTTTCAAATTTCCAACACAGAATGGTTGTTCATAATCCTTAACATCGGGTTGGTTTTTTGTGCCGAAGCATTTAATACTGCTATTGAAAATATTACCAACATTTTTTCTCCGGGATTTAATGTTCATGCCGGAAAAATTAAAGATATTGCAGCCGGAGCAGTTTTATTTGCTGCTATTTCGGCTGCTATAACCGGAATTCTTATTTTCGCACCTAAAATTTACCATTTATTTCTATAACTATGCTCGTAATTGCCGACAGTGGTGCTACCAAAACAGACTGGAGTATTTTGCAGGATGGCAAAATTATTAACCAGTTGCAAACCATTGGATTTAATCCTTTTTTTGTACAATCTTCTGACATTAAATACAGTCTGGAGAAAGAACTGTATCCTTTCTTTGACAATACTGCCGTGAGCAGTGTTTATTTTTACGGGGCGGGCTGTTCTACTGAAAATAAGGGAAATATTGTATTCAATGCCCTCGAAGACTTCTTCAGTAATGCGCAGATAAATATTTACCATGATTTGTTGGGAGCCGCAAGAGCCCTATGCGGAACCAGCCCCGGGATTGCATGTATTTTAGGCACTGGTTCCAATTCCTGTTTTTATGATGGAAAAGTCATTACAGAAAATGTAACGTCACTTGGCTACCTTTTTGGAGACGACGGAAGTGGAGCACAAATAGGAAAAAGAATGATTGAGTCTTTTTTAAAAGAGACTATGCCCGATGACATTGCTGAAGTTTTTAAAAATACATACCAAATCACTCTGGAGAATATTCTCGACTCAGTATATAAAAAACCCTTTCCAAACCGTTACCTTGCGTCTTTTGCCCGGTTTGCTTGTAATCACATCAATAATACATATATCAATGTTTTAGTCCGGAATTGTTTTTCCGATTTTTTTAGTGTTCAGCTAACAAAGTATAATGGATACAAGGAATATCCTGCAAATTTTACTGGCTCTATCGCCTTTTACTTTTCCGATATTTTAAAGGAGGTTGCTCAAACTTTCGGGATACAAACAGGAATTATCACCCAGAACCCCATGGAAGGGCTTATAAAATATCATACCGCATTAACATAATAACAGCGACGATTAAACAAAAATATGCTCGGGATAAACCACTTTCGTAAGAAACAAACCCTTAGCAGGTACAGAAGCACCTGCATCTGAACGGTTTTTCCCTTCAATTATTTTTTTTATATCATCTACCAACATCCTTTCACGTCCAATTTCGAGCAAGGTACCCACTATTGCCCTAACCATATTTCTTAAAAAGCGATTTGCGGAAATAGTGAATACTAACTGTCCATCTTTTTCTGTCCAGAACGTTTCCGTTACGGCGCAATTGTTAGTAATAACATCTGTTTTTGATTTTGAAAAGCAAGAAAAATCAGTAAATTCCATTAATATTTTTGCTGCTTTATTCATATTTTCAATATTCAAATAGCCATAATAATACATAGTAAATGCCTGTTGAAAAGGATTTTTTTTTCTTGATATGTAGTAAGAATATGTACGGCTGATGGCATCAAAACGTGCATGTGCATTTTCCTTTACTTGAAAAAGATTGTTTACAGTAATTTCGTTGGGTAAAAAATTGTTCAACCTAAAAAGCCAGTCTTCTTTCTTTTTCCTATCGAGAAGAGTTAGTACATCGAAATGCAGGTAATATTCACTTGCATGTACCCCAGTATCAGTCCGCCCACAACCAGTAACGGCAACAGGTTCGCCAAAAATTAATGAAAAACACTTTTCAATAATTTCCTGAACTGTAACAGCATTGGGTTGGGTTTGCCACCCGTGAAAAGGCGTGCCCATGTAAGCCAGCTTGGCAAAATAACGGTACATTTTTTTATGGCAAATGTATCAAAATATTTAGAATAGATACATTATATTTATCTACAATTCAATAATCAATATTTGGAATGAATATAAATTAAACTATAAATTAAATATTTTGGGCATTTAGAGGCTGATATTCTCAACTGTTTTTCTAACTTTGAAGCCAATTGTTATTCAATTAACAATTCGTATTATAAAATATTTATTTACCTAATTAACAACAAACAAAAATCAGGAGGACGTTATGTCAGTAACAGAAAATTTAGTTAAACAATTAGTGGAAAAGCATGGCAAAAGCAGGAACAGCCTAATGCCCGTGTTGCAGGGGGTGGTTCGCGAAGAAAAATTCCTTTCTGAAGAAGCACTTCTTTCCATAGCCAGGGAATTGGATTTATCGGCAGCAGATGTGTATGGAACAGCTTCTTTTTACACCTTTCTCGACACTGTTCCCCGCGGAAAGAATATTGTCCGCGTTTGCAAAACCATTTCCTGTCATATGAAAGGAAAAGATGAAGTAATCCATGCAATAGAGGGTTCTTTGAAAATTAAAGCAGGAGAAACAACCCATGATAAAAAATTCACTTTACTTACAGCCAATTGCCTGGGATGGTGTCATAAGGGACCCGTTATGCTCGTTAACGACGACATTTACCCGGAGTTAACGCCACAGAAGGCAGTAGAAATAATCGAAGAATATGCAAAAAAACAATAATCCGGACATACCAATCAAAATAATAAAATTATGGAACAGAAACAATTGAAAAAAGTAGATATAATTTTCGAAATAGACGAAAAAAACACACCCTTCACCATACTCGAAAAAACCCTGACCCGTTCGCCGGACGCAATTATCCTCGATTTGATTGACTCAGGGCTAAAAGGCAGAGGAGGTGCAGGCTTCCCCACAGGGTTAAAATGGAAATTTACCAAAAATGAAGTCAGCAATACAAAATACGTGATTTGTAATGCCGACGAAGGCGAACCCGGTACTTTTAAAGACAGGGAAATCCTTGACAGAGTTCCGGAAAAAATATTTGTCGGTATAGCTATCTGCGGATATGTAATCGGTGCCAAAGAAGGATATATTTATCTCAGGGCTGAATACAACTTTTTACTTAAAAACCTACTTCCCAAACTCGATAATTTTAATGCTTTTCTAAAAAAATTAGGTTTCGATTTTAATATCTATATGAAATCAGGAAGCGGTGCTTACGTTTGTGGTGAAGAAAGTGCCCTTTTCGAATCTATGGAAGGCAAAAGAGGTGAGCCCCGCAACAAACCGCCCTACCCTACCGTGGCAGGATATAACCACAAACCTACTGTAATCAATAACGTAGAAACTCTCGTGTATGTTTCTATGATTTGCGGAATGGGTCCCCAAAAATTTAAATCATACGGAACAACCGACTCTCGCGGATCAAAAGTATTTTCTGTTTCGGGAGATACCCCTATCCCGGGAATTTACGAACTGGAATTGGGAATGCCACTCAACGAATTCGTAAACGAATTTGGTGATGGCGATGCCAAAGCCATCCAGGTGGGGGGAGCTTCTGGATTTTGTGTTCCCCGTAAAAAATTTAACGATACCATCATTGGTTTTGAAGGAATTCCAACAGGAGGCTCTATGATGATCTTTAACAGCACCCGCTCCATGTACAACGTTTTACACGATTATCTTGAATTTTTCAACGAAGAATCCTGCGGACAATGTACCCCTTGCCGGGTAGGTTGCCAGCAACTGCTAAAAGGAATTGAAGCCGTAAAAAAAGGAGAAAAGCCCCCAAGCTACCTCGAAGAGCTCAAACGTTTGGCAGTAACCATGAAACTTGCTGCCAAATGTGGATTAGGACAGTCGGTGGGCAATCCGTTCAGTTCTATCATTGATAATTTCAGAGAAGAAATCATTTACTAACCCAATTGAAGGAGAATATATTATGAGCAAATTCTTAGTAAACCTTAAAATAAACAGCATTCCGGTTACAGTTGAAGAAGGTACAACCATACTTGATGCAGCAAAAAAAATAAATTTTAAAATCCCTACCCTTTGCAACCACCCCGACCTTACTGTAGCAGGTAACTGCAGGGTATGCGTGGTAGAAGTTAAAGGTGCCCGATTGTTGGCAGCCGCCTGCGCCACTCCTGTTTCAGAAGGAATGGAAGTATTTACCAATAGCGAGAAAGTTCGTTCCGCTCGCAAACATGTCATAGAACTGCTTCTTTCCGAACATAATGCAGACTGTACAAAATGCTTTAAAAACGGGCATTGCGAATTACAGGACCTTGCCAACGAATATCGCTTTGGGGATCACGTTTTCCTTGACTTGGTAAAAGCCAAGGATAAAATTGCCGACATGTCTTCACCTTCTATTGTTAAGGACGACAGCAAATGTATTAAATGTCAACGCTGTGTACGTACTTGTGAAGAATTGCAGGCTGTTAGTGCCCTTGCAGTTATTAACAAAGGTGATCACCAAAAAATTTCCACATTCCTTAACAAACCTATGAATGAAGTGGTTTGTACCAATTGTGGTCAGTGTATAAACCGCTGCCCTACAGGTGCTTTAACTGAACGCAACTATATTGAAGACGTTTGGAAAGCCATATATGACCCCAACAAGTTTGTTGTGGTACAAACTGCTCCTGCCACCAGGGTAGCCGTAGGAGAATATCTCGGGCTTGAACCCGGACACAGGGTAACCGGCAAAATGGTCTCGGCACTTATAAAATTAGGATTTAACAAAGTGCTGGATACCGATTTCACAGCCGATTTAACTATACTGGAAGAAGGGTATGAACTACTTACCCGCTTAAAAAGAGTATTGGTAGATAAAGAACCTGTTGCTTTACCTATGATGACTTCCTGCTCACCGGGTTGGATAAAATTTCAGGAACACATTTTCCCTGATTTGTTAGACAACCTTTCAACATGCAAATCGCCCCAACAAATGTTTGGTGCACTGGCTAAAACCTACTATGCTGATAAAATCAACATCAAAGCAGAGAACATGGTAGTAGTTTCCATCATGCCCTGTACAGCCAAAAAATTCGAATGCGAACGACCCGAAATGCGCGACAGCGGTTTTAAAGATGTAGATTACGTACTCACTACCCGCGAACTGGCAATGATGATACGGCAGGCAGGTATTGAATTTGACAAACTTGAAGATCAACATTACGACAGTATTTTGGGAGAATCTACTGGGGCTGCCGTAATTTTCGGAGCTACCGGAGGTGTTATGGAAGCTGCTCTTCGTACAGCCTATGAAGTGGTTACCGGTCGCGAGGTACCTTTTACTAACCTAAATATTAAACCCGTAAGAGGTATGGACGGCGTAAAGGAAGCAACAATAAAAATTAAAAATACACTTCCCGAATGGAATTTTTTGGAAGGAGTAGATTTGAATGTTGCCGTAGCTCATGGGCTATCCAATGCCAAAAAAGTAATGGAAGCCGTAAAAGCAGGTACGGTAAATTATCATTTTATTGAAATCATGGGTTGCCCTGGCGGCTGCATTGGAGGAGGCGGACAGCCAATTCCTACGTCCATGGAAATCCGGAAAAAGCGCACTGAAGCCATTTACATGGAAGATGAAGGAATGCCACTTCGTAAATCGCACGAAAACCCTGAAGTAGTGGAAATTTATAAGGACTACCTTGGAGAGCCTAACGGTCACAGATCACACGATTTGCTCCATACCCACTACAAACCACGAATCAGATACTAATCAGCTTCATTCACTGTTATAAAGCCGTTGCAATGTCAGCGGCTTTTTTTATTTACTATGAGAAGAATCAATCTCATTTTATAATCTTATAGAATTTAATTATACTTACTATGCTTATTTACAAATAATTAATATTAAATTTAATTTAAAGAGAAAAGCTTAATTTAGAATAAATATAAATTTTTGTTATTTTAATAACATTGTTATATAATTAACAAATAATATGTAGAAATATGTTAATTTTGCAGAAAAATAAAATCAAAGTCTTAATGAAAAATAAGTATTTTTATACATATGAAAAATAGATGCAAATGAAACTTTCAGAAGCTATTAAAATACTTAACGCCAAGGTAGTATGTGGTGAAGAAAAACTTGATTCCGAAATAGGCTACGCTTTTGCCTCCGACCTGATGAGTGATGTACTTACCCTCGATACCAATAATTTGCTTCTTATTACCGGTTTGGCAAATCTTCAAACCATTAGGACTGCTGAAATGTCGGATATCCAATTTATTATATTTTGTCGAAATAAAAAAGTAAATGAAGAAATGCTTGTACTAGCTGATGAAAACCAACTTGTAGTGCTGGAATGCGCTTATTCCATGTTTAAAACCTGCGGGCTGCTCTTTCAGCACGGCATTCAACCTTTATATTAAAAACATCGTTTTGCAATGCACTTTACATTTGATATAGAAGGGGGAAATTTTTCCAAAGCCGGGTTTGCTTCCAGCGAAATAAAAAAAATTTTAAAACAACTCAACGTTGATCCTAAAATCATAAAACGCATTGTAGTAGCTTTGTATGAAGCCGAAGTAAATGTTGTGGCACACGCTTACAAGGGAAAAATCACAGTAGATATTGATACCGAAAAAATTAAAGTTATACTGGCGGATGAAGGTCCCGGCATCCCCGATATTGATCTTGCCATGCAAAAAGGATATTCTACAGCCAGTGCCGAAGTAAGAGAAATGGGCTTTGGAGCAGGCATGGGTTTACCCAACATAAAAAATAATGCCGACGAATTACACATCAGGAGTAAGGTAGGCATAGGTACCGAAGTAGAAATTATTAATTATTTGGGGTAAAATGGAAAAAGCGCACTTTCATCATGCACTAAAAGTTATCAACGATCTCTGTATCGGCTGTACTCATTGTATGGAAGTGTGCCCGACAGAAGCTGTACGCGTACGCAATGGAAAAGCTTTAATCATAGCCAATCGTTGTGTAGATTGTGGCGAATGTATGAAGGCTTGCCCTTCTGCTGCCATCATTGTTGAACAGGACGATTTCAATAAAATATTTGATTATAAATACAGGATAGCATTGGTACCGGCTGTCTTTATTGGGCAGTTTTCTGAAGAAATTTCCACAAAACAAATATTCAGCATCCTGATAGATCAGGGCTTTACGCATGTGTTTGAAGTTGAGCAGGGAGTAGAGATTTTAGTAGAGGCTACAAACAATCTACTACAAGAAAAAGAAGTTGTAAAGCCCCTGATTTCATCATTTTGCCCGGCTATAGTACGTTTAATCCAAGTTAAATTCCCTTCTCTGGTTGAAAATTTAGTATTAAAACGGCAACCTTTCGAAATATCTGCTTTATATCTCCGAAAAAAACTCGTGCAGGAAGGCGTGAATCCCAACGACATCGGAATTTTTTATATAACTCCTTGTGCTGCAAAAATTGCTGCCGTAAAAAGCCCTGTAGGCGAAGAAACCAGCCCCATTGACGGGGTAATCAACTGTAATTTTATTTTTAATAAAGCCTTCAGAGCCATTAAGCAACATAAATCTGAAGTTTGTACATTGCCCAATAACACCATTTTAAGTGGAAAAGCACTTACATTTACCCTTACCCATGGAGAATCTACATCTATCAACGGAAAATCTTATGCAATAGATGAAATTCATAATGTAATTGAATTTCTTGAAAAAATTGAAAATGAAGAAGCTACAAATATAGATTTTCTTGAATTGCGTGCCTGCGACGAAAGCTGTGCAGGCGGAGTTCTTACTACTGCCAATCGTTTTTTAACAGTAGAAAGACTTAATAAAAGAGCCGAGACCGGTGATATAAACCCTGAAAACAATCAGCATAACGGAATGACGGACTATTTCGACTTCCTTCAATCGAATCTCACAATTGGGGCTATCTATCCCCGTTCCATGTTAAAATTAGATGAAAAAATGTCGGAAGCTATGAAAAAAATGAGCAAAGTACATGATCTCATCAAATGCCTCCCCCAAGTGGACTGTAGGCTTTGCGGAACGCCCAGTTGTGCTACCCTTGCCGAAGACATCGTGCAGGGAAATGCCGAGTTGATGCAATGTGTTTTTATCCAGAAAACGCTTGAGAAAAAGGGATTAATTGATTTGGACGAATCTATAAAAATTGTTGGACAAATTTGGGGAAACAACAAACTTGATATAAATTGTAAACAAAACGGATAAAATGAACGTAAAAAATATAGTTGATACACTCGGATTGCAGATTTTTAGCGGAGAACAAGGCCTCGATCGGGAAATTACCGGAGGGTATACTTCCGACCTGCTCAGCGATGTAATGGGACACGCTGACGCCAGGCAAATCTGGATTACTCTGCAAACCCATAAAAATATTATGGCAATTGCTTCACTTAAAGAACTGGCTGCCATTATACTGGTAAAAGGCTATACTCCTGAGCAGGATACTGCCACCCAGAGTAATGCAGAAAATATTCCCATACTGGGCACTACGGATGAAGCCTTTGCAATTTCAGGAAAACTGTACAAGTTATTGGAGGATGCAAAATTATAAAGCAGATTTGCATATTCATACGGTTCTCTCGCCTTGTGGCGACCTCGACATGAGCCCAGGAAGAATTGTTGAAGAAGCCAAAAAGAAAAAAATACAGATTCTCGGAATTACCGACCATAATACAACAAGACAGTGTAAAGTAGTAAAACAAATGGCAGCTGAAGAAAATATCTTTGTGATGTGCGGCGCCGAAATTACTACCCGGGAAGAAGCCCACTGCCTAGCGTTCTTTGAAAATGATGAAAAATTGGAAGTTTTCCAAACTTACCTTGATGCACATCTCCCTGATATTAAAAATAATCCTTCCTATTTTGGTTATCAGGTAGCCGTTGACCAAAATGAGGAAATCATTTTTCAGGAAGAGCGGTTGCTCATTTCGGCACTCGATCAGGGTATAAATGAAATTGAGAAACAAGTACATGCATTGGGTGGAATTTTCATTCCGGCACATGTTGACAAGCCCAAGTTCAGCCTGATGAGTCAGTTGGGATTCATCCCTACAGACCTGCAATACGATGCACTTGAGCTTTCCAAGTTTACTTCCAAAGAGGTTTTCCTTTTGCAAAACAAATATCTCGGCAACCCTGCTATTATCAGAAATTCTGATGCGCATGTTCCCCATCTTATTGGTGATGCTTTTACAATCTTCCAGCTTGCCGAACTCAGCTTTGCCGAATTACTGAAAGCATTGCACAATAAAGAAGGAAGAGAAATAGTCGCCATATGAAAGACCTGTCGTTACATATACTTGATATAGTGCAAAACTCCATTTCAGCCGGAGCACAAAACATCGGTATCGTTATCAATGAAGACAAGCTGAAAAACGAGTTTGATATCACCATATCTGATGACGGTTTGGGAATGGGCGAAGATGAACTTACTAAAGTTACCGACCCCTACTTCACAAGCCGTACAACCCGAAAAGTAGGTCTTGGGATACCCCTTTTCAAGCAAAATGCCGAGCGTAGCGGGGGGAGATTTGCTATAACTTCCGAAAAAGGAAAGGGTACCACAGTGAACGCCGTTTTTGGATATGATAATCTCGACAGACCCATACTGGGCGACATTACCGGCGTAGTAGTGATACTTGTTACCGCCAACCCGGAACTGGATTTTGCTTATCAGCACACAACTGAAAAAGGAACCTATATTTTCGATACAAAAAAAATAAAACTTATACTGGAAGATACCCCTATTAATCACCCACAGGTAGGAAAACTTTTGAAAGAAATGCTAAAAGAAAATTTAAAAGATATTGAAGCAGAAACTTAAAAATGCCCTGCTTTTTTGAATGATTATAATTTATTAACATACGTAAATATTGACCCATTATTTCATTAAACTTGCCCTTTAGAATCAATTAAATATAAAATATACATTAACAGTAATTTAACCATAAATACTATGTCAAAAATCAAATCACTGGCTGACTTAAAAAAGATCAAAGACGATCTTCAGTCGAAAATTACTCTTCGCGAAAAAAGCGATAACACCGAAAACCTCGTTCAGGTAAAAGTAGCTATGGCTACCTGCGGAATTGCTTCAGGTGCCAAAGACGTGATGGATTTCATGGTGGACGAACTCGACAAGCGAAACATCGAAGCCGTAATTACCCAAACCGGCTGCATGGGATACTGCTTTGCCGAACCTACCCTTGAAGTAACCATTCCCGGACAAGACCCGGTTGTTTTTGGATATGTTAATATCAAAAAAGCCGACGAAATCATAGAAAAATACATTAAAAACGGCGAACTGGTCGAAGGTATCATTCCCGTTAATTACGAAACTATTCACACCAAATAAAAGGGAGGAAAATTCATGGCAAAATTCAAATTCCATCTCCTTGTTTGCGGAGGTACGGGCTGCCGCGCTTCAGCAAGCGAAGAGATATTTAATAATCTGAAAACCATTATTTCAGATAAAGGATTAGACAAAGATGTACAAGTGATAATGACAGGTTGCTTCGGCTTTTGTGAAAAAGGTCCAATCGTTAAGGTGATGCCCGACAACACTTTCTACACCGAAGTAAAACCAGGCGATGCCCGCGAAATCATAGAAGAACACATCATCAAAGGACGTAAAGTTCAGCGATTGCTTTATACCGACCCTGAAAAAAGGGAACACGTAAGCGATTCAAAACACATGGGCTTCTATAAAAAACAGTTACGAATAGCACTACGCAACTGCGGTTTCATCGACCCGGAAAACATTGACGAATACATCGCCCGCGAAGGTTACCAGGCATTGGGAACCTGCCTTTCGGAACATACACCCGAACAGGTGATTGATATTATCAAAAAAGCTGGATTGCGCGGACGTGGCGGTGCCGGTTTCCCTACCGGTTTAAAATGGGAAATCACCCGCAAATCAGTGAATGAACAAAAATACGTGGTTTGTAATGCCGATGAAGGCGACCCCGGTGCATTTATGGACCGTTCCATCCTCGAAGGCGACCCCCACAGCGTAATTGAAGCAATGGCTATCTGCGGTTACTGTATTGGTGCTGATAAAGGATTGGTTTACATACGTGCAGAATATCCTCTTGCTATTGAACGTTTGAAAATCGCTATCAAACAATCTCGTGAATACGGATTGTTAGGTAAAGACATTTTAGGTTCCGGTTTTAATTTTGATATTGAGCTGCGTTATGGAGCCGGTGCTTTTGTTTGCGGTGAAGAAACTGCTCTTATCCATTCTATGGAAGGTTTGCGTGGCGAACCCACCCTGAAACCACCATTCCCTTCCGTTTCCGGTTACCTTGGCAAGCCTTCCAACGTAAACAACGTGGAAACTTTTGCCAACATCCCCGTAATCATAAACAAAGGTGCCGACTGGTTTTCTTCTATCGGAACTGAAAAATCCAAAGGCACCAAAGTATTTGCCCTTGCAGGAAAAATCAATAATGTTGGTTTGATTGAAGTTCCGATGGGAACTACCCTTCGCGAAGTGATTTTTGAAATTGGCGGTGGCATTAAAGACGGAAAGAAATTTAAAGCCGTACAAACCGGTGGACCTTCAGGTGGTTGCTTAACCGAAAAACACCTCGATATTCCCATTGATTATGAAAACCTCGTAGCCAATGGTTCTATGATGGGTTCGGGCGGAATGATAGTGATGGACGAGGACAACTGTATGGTTTCCATTGCCCGTTTCTACCTCGATTTTACCATTGAAGAATCCTGTGGAAAATGTACACCTTGCCGTATCGGCAATAAACGCCTCGGAGAAATTCTCGACGAAATAATCAAAGGTAACGGCACCATGGAAGATCTTAACAAGCTCCGCAACCTGGGACAAGTGATTAAAGATGCTTCTCTCTGCGGATTAGGACAAACCTCTCCCAACCCAGTACTTTCCACCATGGATAACTTCTGGGACGAATACATTGCTCACGTTCAGGATAAAAAATGTCCTTCGGGTCAGTGTAAAGCCCTGCTCCAGTATATTATTGATGCTGAGAAATGCGTTGGTTGTACCGCTTGTGCCCGTAATTGTCCTGTAAATGCAATCACAGGTGAACGTAAAATGGCACATCTTATTGACCAAAGCATTTGTATCAAATGCGGTGCCTGCTACGAAAGATGTAAATTTGATGCTATTGAAATTAAATAAAGAAAGGTAAAAGAGATGGAACTTATCAAATTAACCATAGATAATAAACCCGTTGAAGTACAGCCGGGAACAACCCTGCTGAAGGCTGCCCGACAGGTAGGCATTGAAATCCCCACAATGTGTTACTTCGACCTGGGTGATATGAAAATTGAAAACAAACCGGGCGGATGCCGCCTGTGTGTAGTGGAAGTGGAAGGACGTCGCAACCTGGCTCCTGCCTGTGCTACCGATTGTACACCCGGAATGGTTGTTCGTACACACAACCTCAGGGTTATGAATGCACGTCGTACCATCATGGAACTGATGCTCAGCGACCACCCTGCCGATTGTCTCATCTGCCCCAAATCGGGTAATTGCGAGTTGCAAGACATGGCTCACAAACTTGGCATTCGCGAAATTCCCTTCCAGGGCGAAAAATCAACCTACCGTAAGGATACCTCGCCTGCCATTATCCGCGATGTGGACAAATGCATCATGTGCCGCCGCTGCGAAATGATGTGCAACGAAGTACAGTCCGTAGGCGCTCTTTCGGGTGTAAACCGTGGTTTTATGGCAGTTGTGGCTCCCGCTTTCGAAATGAACCTCGAAAAATCGGTTTGTACTTATTGCGGACAATGCGTTTCGGTATGCCCAACAGGTGCTCTTACCGAAGTTGACCACACCCGTAACATCATCCGCGCCCTTGCCGACCCAACCAAAACCGTAATTGTACAAACAGCTCCTGCCGTTCGCGCCGCTCTGGGCGAAGAATTCGGTATGGAACCCGGAACTCTTGTTACCGGCAAAATGGCTGCAGCTCTGCGCCGCCTTGGGTTCAAATATGTTTTCGATACCGACTTTGCTGCCGACCTTACCATCATGGAAGAAGGAACCGAACTTCTGGGTCGCCTCTCGGCTTTCCTCGAAGGCGACAAATCAGTAAAACTTCCTATTCTTACTTCCTGCTGCCCAGGCTGGGTGAAATTTTTTGAAACCAATTTTCCCGAAATGCTTGACATTCCGTCAACAGCAAAATCGCCACAGCAGATGTTCGGCGCCATTGCAAAAACATATTTTGCCAACAAAATCAATGTTGACCGCAAGAACCTCATTGTTGTTTCGGTGATGCCATGCCTTGCCAAAAAATATGAATGCACACGTCCCGAATTTTCAACCGATGGCGATCCTGATGTAAATTACTCCATTTCTACCCGCGAGTTGGCTCACCTCATCAAGCAGTTAAATATTGATTTCGACACATTGCCCGAAGAAGATTTCGACAAACCGCTTGGCGAGTCAACCGGTGCTGCCGTTATTTTTGGTACCACAGGCGGTGTTATTGAAGCTGCCGTTCGTACTGCTTATGAAGTATATACAGGAAAACAACTCGAAAAAGTTGACTTTGAACAGTTGCGCGGACTGAAAAGCGTACGCCATGCTACTGTTGATCTCAACGGTTTTGAACTACACATAGGCATTGCACATGGACTGGGCAACGCACGCAAACTTCTCGAAGACATTCGCGCAGGCAAAAGCCAATTCCATGCTATCGAAATCATGGCTTGCCCCGGTGGTTGCATTGGCGGTGGCGGTCAGCCTTTCCATCATGGACACGATTCTATACTGAAGGCTCGCCAGAAAGCCATTTACCAGGAAGATGTTAATAAGCCTCTTCGTAAATCGCACGAAAATCCGGACATCATCAAACTGTATGAAGAATTTTTGGGGAAACCGTTGAGCGAAAAATCGCATCATTTGCTACATACCCATTATTTCGACAGAAGTAAACAAGTTATAATTAACGATTAAGGAGAAACAACTCATGGCAAATATAAAATTATCAGAAAATAAAATAGCCGAACTTAAGGCTGTTTGCAAGGAGTTCAACAACGAAAAAGGTGAACTCATCAACGTATTGCATAAAGCACAAGGCATCTTTGGATACTTGCCTGCCGAAGTGCAGGAAGTGGTTTCGCGCGAGCTGAACGTTCCCCTTGCTACCGTTTACGGTGTAGTATCGTTCTACTCCTTTTTCTCAATGACTCCTAAGGGTGAATATCCCATTTCCATCTGCCTGGGAACTGCCTGCTACGTTCGTGGTGCCGAAAAAGTACTCGAAGAGTTCAAACGCATACTGAATGTTAACGTAGGCGATACCACTCCCGATGGTAAGTTCTCACTGAGTTGCCTGCGCTGCGTAGGTGCCTGCGGACTGGCGCCGGTAGTAATGATAGGCGAAAAAGTTTACGGACGCGTTGCCCCTGACGGCGTTAAGGACATCATCGCCGAATACATAAAATAATAATTCTGCTTTTTTAATCCCTCACATTCCCGGACATCATGTATGTTTCGGGAATGTTTTTTTATTGGAAATAAAAAGTTGGAAAATAGGGTTTCCCCTTTAAAATAGACTGACATCGTTTTTGTGCCAATCAGGTGGTGCAAAGTTTGCAAACTTCGCATCTCGGCAGTTTATATAAAAATCACCTCGGATACAAAAATTCAATTTTCCGTATGGAGATAATCCTATTGAAGATTTTGCTGGTTAAAAGGTTTTGCCGATTATGGAATAAGGTTTATCGGATATTTTAATGCTTATATATATTTGTAGTCGTTTTTCCCTGTAAAAACATGTTTTACTCATTTTTATGGTTAATTTTACCATCATTATGAATAATGATTTGTAAATAACATATCTTTTTAATTAATAATTAAATACAACGCTAAATTGTTTTAGTATGAAAAAATTTTTACTGATAGTTTTGATGAGTTTCCTGTTTGCAGGAGCTATCTGTTCGCAGGAAGAGGCAAGGTTGATGCGTTTCCCTGCCATGCACGGCAACCAGGTTGTGTTTACCTATGCCGGTGACTTGTACACGGTGAACCTGAATGGCGGCTTAGCCCGTAAACTCACCAACGATGCGGGCTACGAAATGTTTGCCCACATCTCGCCGGATGGTAAATACATTGCCTTTACCGCCCAGTACGACGGAAATACCGAAGTGTATGTAATACCTTCGGAAGGTGGCACGCCTAAACGTTTAACCTACACTGCAACTCTGGGTCGCGACGACATTTCCGACCGCATGGGTCCCAACAACATCGTGATGGCATGGACTAACGATAGCAAAAATATCATTTATCGTTCGCGCAAGCAATCGTGGAACGATTTTGTAGGGCAGCTTTTCATGGTTTCCATTGATGGCGGGCTGTCGAAAGAGCTTCCCCTTTCTTCAGGAGGTTTTTGTTCTTATTCGCCTGACGGCAAAAAGCTGGCTTTTAACCGTGTGTTCCGCGAATTCCGTACATGGAAATACTACACCGGCGGCATGGCCGACGACATCCGTATCTTTGATTTTGATACACAAAAAATCACTAAAGTTACCGACAACGATAACCAGGATATTTTCCCTATGTGGCGTGGCGACGACATCTATTTCTGCTCCGACCGCGACCGCACCATGAATCTTTTTGTTTTCAACACCAAAACAAACCAAACCCGTAAGATTACCAGCTACACGGATTATGACGTTAAATTTCCTACCCTTGGCGACAAAGGAATCATTTATGAAAATGCCGGTTACCTCTGGGTTTACGATTTTGGCACACAAAAAATATCCAAAGTAAATGTAAAGATTGAAGACGATTTTGTTACCGGAAGGGATAAACTGAAAGATGCTTCCAAGTTTATCAATAATGCCGACATTTCGCCGGATGGAAACCGTATTGTACTGGGTGCCCGTGGTGATGTTTTCACCGTTCCTTACAAAGACGGGATCACCCGTAACATTACCCAGAGTTCAAGCGCCAACGACCGTAGTGCCTGCTGGTCGCCGGATGGAAAATGGATAGCTTACCTATCCGACAAGAGTGGTGAGTTTGAAATCTACATTCAGAAACAGGACGGAAGCGAAGCCCCTGTACAGATAACCACAGGTGCCGATACCTATAAATTCAATATCCAATGGTCGCCCGACAGCAAGAAAATAATGTGGAACGACAAAATGCTCCGCCTACAATACGTGGACATCGAAAGCAAACAGGTAACGCTAATTGACAAATCTACCATATGGGAATTCAGCGATTTCAACTGGTCGCCCGACAGTAAATGGATAGTGTATTCCTGCCCCGAGCCAAACGACATGGCAAAAATCATCTTATACGAACTTTCATCCAAAACCAAGACCGAAGTTACCGACGAATGGTACAGTTCGTACAATCCGGTTTTCAGTGCCGACGGGAAATATGTGCTCTTTGTTTCGCAGCGCGATTTTAACCCTATTTACAGCAACACCGAATGGAACCATGCTTATGCCAACATGAGCAAAGTTTACCTTGCAACTCTTGCTAAGGCTACTCCTTCTCCTTTTGCTCCGGAAAATAACGAAGTGAAAACGGAAGAGGTGAAGCCAAATGCCGACCTAAAACAGGACAAAAAATCTGACAAAAAGGAGAAGAAAGAAAAGACCGATGCTGTAAGCGTTCCCGATGTAAAAGTTGACCTCGACGGGATAAAAGACCGCATCATTTCCCTGCCTATTGAAGCCGCAAACTACTGGAACATTTACTGTAACAACGACAAGGTATATTACGGCTATTATAAGCAAGGAGAAAAGGACCAATCCATTAAAATGTATGATTTAAAGGAAAAGAAAGAAACAAACCTTGGAGATGGAATGGACTTCACAGTATCGGCAAACGGTAAAAAAATGCTGGTGCGCAAAGACCAGGGATACTATGTAATGGATATGCCTTCTTCCTCCATTGCATTGAAAGATCAGGTGAAACTCACCGATATGAAAGTATGGGTAAACAACCGTGAGGAATGGAAACAAATTTACGACGAAGCATGGCGGCAAATGCGCGACTTTTTCTACCAATCAAACATGCACGGACTGGATTGGAAAGCCATGCACGATAAATATGCCGTGTTGCTTCCTTACGTAAACAACCGCAACGACCTGAACTACCTTATCGGCGAGCTTATCGGCGAACTGAACATAGGGCACGCTTACATCGGCGGCGGCGACCGCATCATGCCGGAAAGAATTAATACCGGCTTGCTTGGCGCAAAAATAAGCAGGGATGCTTCGGGATATTACAGAATAGATAAAATTCTTGCCGGTGCTAACTGGAGCAAAGACCTCCGCTCACCACTTACCGAAATGGGCATTGACGCTAAAGAAGGCGATTTCATCATTGCCGTAAACGGCAAGTCAACCAAAGATATGAACGATATTTATGCCGAGCTGGTAAATACCGCCGGCAAACAGGTGGAACTAACCATCAATAGCAAAGCCGAAGAAAAAGGTAGTCGTAAATCCATCGTAATACCCATAAAGGACGAAAACCCACTATATTATTATAACTGGGTTCAGAATAATGTTAAGAAAGTGAACGAAGCCACCAACGGCGAAGTTGGCTACATACACATCCCTGATATGGGCGTGGAAGGACTGAATGAATTTGTTAAGTATTTTTATCCACAGTTGGATAAAAAGGCGTTGATTATTGACGACCGCGGAAACGGCGGCGGCAATGTGTCTCCTATGATAATTGAAAGGCTGATGCGCCAGGTTACCCGTG
>Ga0265297_10000613_pt1 | contig 102124 bp, 93 predicted proteins | sample Munlanlwell13791_FD_192502 | JGI IMG/M metagenome (GOLD analysis project Ga0265297, IMG submission 192502) | Leachate microbial communities from a municipal landfill in Southern Ontario, Canada - Leachate well 137-91 | ecosystem: Engineered > Solid waste > Landfill > Unclassified | place...
GGATTTGCGACGAGAAAATGATTATGGCAAGGTTATTCGGTCTCAGAATCTGCTGTCCGGCAGATTTTCCCCGGACAGATGTGCCGCTCCGAAAGTACGGCGGATAACTTTTCAACGGGACCGGGCAAAACACGGGGGTGGCGACCGGAAGGGCTTCCCGGCCGAGGAACCACGGTACCGCAGGCCGGGAGGGACCCGGCCGTACCGCGGATGCGGTACGGCACTGTGCTCCTATGGAAGACGTTGGGCACGTGTGTCGACAGGACCCCGCAGATCACGCAGGTGCCGGCGATAGGGTGAATTGATATCATACCCCCGTGCGGAAGACCTGCCTCATCATACCGCCGTCGGTATTCCTCCTGGACGAACGCGTCTTCATGACGCTCGGAATACTCAAGGTAGCCGCGGTCCTGGAGAAAGCGGGGGTCGGGGTCGAGGTCCTGGACCTCTCCGGGGTGGAGAACTTCGACGAGGTGGCGGGCCTTCATGCCGCGTCTTCCGGCGCGACGATCTTCGGCCTGACGGCGACGACTCCTCAACTTCCGGCCGCGACGCGGATCCTTGCGGCCCTGCGCAAAGCCAAGCCAGGGACGAAGGTCATCCTGGGCGGGCCCCACGTGACCTTGGTCAATGCGGCGGCGAAAAAGGGGTCCCAGGGCCGGGCGGCCAAGTCATTCCAGCAATTGGCTGAAGCCTACGACATCCTGGTGGCCGGGGACGGAGAGGATGCCGTGTTCAAGGCCCTGGAGCCCTCCGCGCCCAAGCTCGTGGACGCGGACGACCCGAAGTCCAGCCTTTTCCTCACCAACCGCCGGCTCGAGGAGCTCCCGTTCCCGGCACGCCACCTCGTGGACGCGGACTCCTACCAGTACTCCATCGACGGGGTCCGGGCCATGTCCATGATCGCCCAGCTCGGCTGCCCCTTCGAGTGCGGTTTCTGCGGGGGAAGAGAGTCCCCGTCCCTGCGCCGGGTGCGCACACGCTCTTCCGCCAACATCGTGTCCGAGATGGAGCACCTGCACAAGACCTACGGGGCCCGCGGCTTCATGCTCTACGACGATGAGCTCAACGTGAACCCCCGCATGGTCGAGCTCATGGCCGCCATCGAGGCCCTGCGCAAGCGCCTGGGCGTCGAGTTCCGCCTGCGCGGCTTCATCAAGGCCCAGCTCTTCACGGACGAGCAGGCGAAAGCCATGTTCGCGGCCGGTTTCCGGTGGATCCTGACCGGGTTCGAGTCGGGATCCCCCCGCATCCTGGGGAACATCAACAAGCACGCGACCCTCGAGGAGAACACGCGCTGCGTGGAGATCGCCCGGCGGCACGGACTCAAGGTCAAGGCCCTCATGTCCGTGGGACATCCCGGCGAGACCGAGGAGACCATCCTCCAGTCCAAAGACTGGCTCCTGTCGGTCAGGCCCGATGATTTCGACGTCACTCTCATCACCACCTACCCGGGGACGCCTTACTACGACCACGCGGTCCCGGTGGAGGGGAAGCCGGGGCTTTGGCTCTACACCTACGAAAAGACCGGGGACAAGCTCTATTCCTACGAGGTGGACTACAGCCAGGTCGCGGACTACTATAAGGGCATGCCGGACGGCGGGTACAAGGCCTTCGTGTACACGGACAGCCTGAGCCCGGAACGCCTGGTGCAGCTCCGGGACGGAGTGGAGCGCGACGTCCGGAAGGCTCTGGACATCCCGTTCAACCCCTCCAGGGCCTCGCACCGCTTCGAGCATTCCATGGGGCAGGGTCCGCTCCCCCCGAGCATCCTGAGGACCTCGGCATGAGCCTCCCCAAGGTCTCGGTCGTCATCGATAACTACAACTACGGCCGCTTCATCGGCGAGGCCGTCCGGAGCGTGCTGGACCAAGACTACTCCGGGGAGCTCGAGTGCATCGTGGCGGACGACGGGTCCACGGACGACTCCAGGGACGTGGCCCGTTCCTTCGGCTCCAAGGTCAAGGTCCTGGAGGCGCCGAACCAGGGGCAGGCTACGGCCTTCAACCGCGGCTTCGCCGCGGCCTCCGGGCAGATCGTCTGCCTGCTGGACTCCGACGACTACTGGCCGCCGGACAAGGTCCGCCGGGTCGCGGAGAGGTTCGAGGACCCTGGGGTGGGCTTGGTCCAGCACATGCTGCGCGACGTGGGCTTAGACGGCAGGCCCGTACCCCAGCGCATGCCCGGCTGGCCGGAGCATTACACCCTTGATGATTTCCTGGACAAGCGCATCGATTTCACGGCCACGAGCGGGCTGGCCTTCCGAAAGAGCGTGCTGGACCGCATCACCCCCCTGGCCAAGGACGTGTTCTACTACCTCGACGACCTGCTTTTCGGCCAGGCTTTGTTCTTCTCCAAGGCCGCGAACATCCGGGAGGTCTTGGGCGTGCACCGGATGCATGCGGCCAATTTCTGCGCCGAGGGCTACTGGGACCCGAAGAAGCTCGAGACCGACATGAGGTGCCGCGAGATATTCTTCCGCGAGCTGGCCCCCTATCTCAAGAGACACGCGAAGGAGTTCACCCCGCGCTTCTGGCGGCTGGAAGAGATGGAGTACGCCCGGCGACGCATCCTCTTGGACATGCTCCAGGGCAAGCGCGGAGCGGCCTTTTCGGAGTGGACCGCCCTGGTGGCCAAGCACGGCGCCACGTTCAAGGCCGCGAGCTGCAGCCTGGCCCTGATCTCGCCGATGCTGTACCGGAAGTTCTATCAGTCCTACTCCTTCGGCCTCATCTCCAAGCTGCGGCGGCCATGACGCTGCTGCTGACGCTCCTTCTCCCGATCCTCGCTCAAGCGCAGGGCGCGGCATGGCGGAGCTACTCCGCCCAGCTCCCGGAAGAAGACCAGAAGATCCTCGCCCACATCGCCTCTTTGGGCGCGTTCGATCCGGACCGCGCGGGACCCTACGGGAAGGTCGGCAAGAAGGACGGCATCCTGTCCTTGGAGGCCTTCGTCCGGGTTCCGGGAGAGCTCCAGAAAGCCATCCCCATGGCCAAGGATTTCTCCTCCTACAAGGATTGGGTGCTGCAGCGCATCAATGAGCGGCGCGACGGGAAGGGACGCTACCTGGTGGACATCCAGTCCATGGAGCACTTTAAAGAGGAGGGCCTGCTCAAGGTCTGGGTCCGGTTCAACGTGCTCTTCAAGGGGAGATACTTCCTCAGGCTCCGCATCGACGACAGGCTCTCAGACCCCCTGGCTCCGTACCTCGGCCTGAAGCTGAACAAGCCGACCAAGCTCGCGCCCAAAGGGCAGGGCTATTTCAAGCTCTACGCCCCTCACGGAAGCAAGGAATTCGTGGTCTATTTCTACGGGGACGCCAAGCCCCACTGGGCCATCTACTACCTGCTGCCCCTGAGCGTGTTCCAGTCAGAGGCCGTAGGCAGGATCCAGGCCATTCTTGACAACATCCTTCTCCGTCTCCAGCACCTGGGCGCGCTTGGGACCCCGGCCTGAGCTTTCCCGCCCCTTCGCCACCGCGTTGGCCATCCTCTGCGCGTTCTGGCGGATCACCTCCATGAGCTCCAGGTCCTGAGAGGGCGAGATCGCCTTCCTGAGCACGCGCTCGAACGCGGCGGTGAAGGCCGAGACCTGGGCCTTGTCGTCGAAGAAGTTCGCGTTTTCGAAGTTGTTCTTCTCCGCGTTGAAGGTGTAGTTGTAGGAGCCGGACTCGGCCAGCACCCCGTCGAACACCGCGAACTTATAGTGGAGCACTCCCTTGTCCGTCCTTCTTCCGGCCGTCACCAGCACGTCGAAGCCCTGCTCCGTGAACCACTGCATGGCCGGCAGGAAGCCGTACTGCGAACGGTCGAACACGATGCGCACCCTCACCCCCCGCTCGCGCGCCGCGAGCAGGGCCTGCTGGACGGTGGATAGGGTCAGGCTGAACATGGCGAGGTCTACGGTCTTCCGGGCCGCGTCGATGGCCCTGACGAGGGTCTCCTCGATCCCGCCGGCGGGGGCGAAGGCGTAGGCCGGCAGCTCTTCGTCATGGAAGCGTATCGGGTTCAGGGTGTCGACGGGCGGCTTCACGTCGAGGTCCTCGTCCGAGAGCGGGGGAGCGCGGTCGCCCAGAGGCTTGGACAAACCCCACATCCATTTCCAGTACTCGCTGTAGCCCTCGATCCTGTGCCGGTCGTTTGTGAAGAAGACGTTCTCGTAGTTCCACTCGTCCGCGGCGTGCGTCCAGTTGTAGGAGCCGGACTCCAGTATCTTGCCGTCGATGAGCGCGAACTTATTGTGCATGATGCCGTGCTCGCGCGTCCCGCGCAGGAGCCGCATCTCGACGCCCGCGTCGATGAGCATCTGGACCTCGGGCGCGACCTTCCTGCCGGGCTTCTCCGGGTACACGTGCGAGCGGTTCATGACCACGCGCACCCTCACGCCCCTCTCCTTGGCGCGGACCAGGGCCTCGGCCAGGGACTCGAGAGCGATCCCGTGCAGGGCCACCTCCACGGTCTCCTGGGCCGCGTCGATGGCGCGGATGATGTGCGAGCTCAGCGGCGTCTGGTCCGAGAAGGCCTGGACCGGGAGGTCCACGTTGTTGAAATGGATGGAGCCGACTCCGTCGAAAAGGGCCCTGCCCTGGGAGAAGGCCTGCGCCGCAGGGGTAGGGAGCACGTCTTGCCCTGCGGTGCCGGGCCTTCCGATAGGGCCCGGCGCCCCTTCAGGAGAGGCGTTGGGCGCATGTACAGCAGACAACGCTTGCGCAACCGCCGCCTGCACGGGCTTCGCCAGAACAGGCTGTACCGCGGCGGTCTGCACCGGGGCGACAGCAGGGTTCAAGGTCCGGACGGAAGGAAGCGCTCCGGCGAGCGAGGGGGCGGCGGAGACCGCGGGCGCCGCGGACAGGGTCGGGTTGACCAGGCTGACGCCTGGGAGACCGACCCCTGATAGAGGAGGAGTCTCGATCCGGACAGGCTGGACCACGGCAGCCAGGGCCTGGCCGGGGATGAGGATGCAGAGCAGCAGCGTCAGGAGGCAGGAGTTCATACTGACCGAGATGGTACTCAGCCTTCAGGGGACAGCGTATAGGCCCTGGGGGGGCACGCCAGAACGGCAATCGGCCCGTGGGGACATGGGCCGTACGGCCCAAAGGGTCGGTCCTCCCCCCGACCCGGGATCAGAGGGAGGACCTTTACCCGGCCGACCTCATCGGAACAGCTTGCGGAACGCGGCCATCTCCATGGGCTCCATCTTCACGTCGTTCTCCTTCCGGAGAGTGATGGTGCAATCCCCCTGCCTCCACGCCAAGGCCGCGTACTGCGCCTCGTTGGGGTTGACCAGGAGCTGCACCGCTCCCATCTCGTCGAGCTTCTGGGGCTTGCTCACCTTGACCACGATCACGTTCTGAAGGATGGTGGCCGTCACCTTCTCCTTGACCTTGTCCTTCATCTGCGCGTCGAAGGTCACGAGCACGTCGACTCGGTCCCCTTCGCTGATGAAGGCCACCTGATGCCCGGAGATGGGCATCGTGAGCCCGCGGTACCCCTCCACCATCCCCTTGGAGTCCCGCTCGTACTTCACCTCTTCCTTCGACAGCCTGACGGACGCCTGGTCCTCGGCCGCATAAGCGGCGGTCGCGAAGGCCAGGGCCAGCACCGCCGACATCCTGCTCACTCGCATGGCGCTACCTCCCATTCACCCCACTCTTCCAGCTCCGAGGCCTTCACCACGAAGTCCTCGGGCGTTATCCTCTTCCTTTCCAGCACGATCGATACGGACGGAAGGTCCCAGCGCACTCTCCCGTCGACCTTCTTCCCCTTCGCCGTCACGAAGGGCGACTCGGACCGTCCGGCCCCCCTCATCCTCCGCATGGACAGCTCCACCAAGCCTTGAGGCATCAGCTCCGAGGGCTCCTCGGCCCGCGCCGGCGCGCTCACGGTCGTCGGGACGGGGGGCTCCACCCGGGCCCGGCGCAGGAAGCGGTGGACGGGATACGCCATGCACAACAGCACGGCCGCGGCGGCGAACGCGACCCGCAGCTGCAGCGGAAGGCCCGGCTTCGAGAGCAGGCGCCTCTTGAGCTCCGCCTGGAGCCCCGGCCTCGGCTTGATGCCGCAGAGCCTTCCGGCGAGCTCGAGCTCGGGCGTCAGCCTCTCGGGCTCGCCCCCCGCGAGCATCCTGTCCAGCTCGGCGTTGAACCGCTCCGCCTCAGCTCTTTCTTCCATGGCTCTTCCTCTCCATCTCGCCGCGCAGCCGCTTCACGGACCTGAACACGATGACGCCCACGTTGCTCTCGCTCAAGCCCGTCTGCGCCGCGATCCCGCGGTTCGTCATCTTCCAGGCGAACTTCATGGCCAGGACGTCCCGCTCCCGCTCGTTGAGACAGGCCAAGGCTGAAAGGAGCTCCGCGTCGGACTCCTTCCGGCTGAGCAGCGTTTCGGGCGTGTCCCCCTCCGCCGGGGACCCCTCCGCCCACGGCAGCCACGCCCACAGCCTGCGCCTTCTGAAATGGTCGTTGACCGTGTTGCGGGCCACGGCGAAGATCCACGCCTCGATAGGCCCTTTCTCAGCCCTATAGCTCTCGAACTTATCCAGGGCCTTCTCGAAGACCGCGCTGGTCACGTCCTCGGCCGCAGCCGGGTCGGACACCCGGTAGCGGATATAGTTGTATATCCTCCCGAAGAAAGCGTCGTAGAAAGCGGCAAAATCGGGCTGGCGAGCCAAAGCAATTGAATCTACCAAAGCTTCCAGCTCTAGCGCCATGCGTTCCTCTTCGCCGCCTCCAGCGCACGTTTGCGAAAGCCTGCAGCCAAGTCCGCCCTGCCGCGCGCCTTGTAGAGCTCGGAAAGCTTCATGAGCGTGACCGGGATATCCTTCTCCTCGGCGCCCGGAGCCTCGGCATGCCGGGACAAAGCGGTCACATAGAAGGCCTCGGCCTTGTCGTATTTCCCGGCGAGCTTGTAGTGGTCGGCGACGGAGAGGTACTCCCTGACCAGGGCGTTGTGGTTGTAGCCCACCAGGCGCTCGTACGCGGGCAGGAGCCTGGAGTAGAGCGCTTCCGCGTCGTCGGCGCGTCCCCTGCGGGCCTGGAGCGCGGCCAAGCGCAGGTTCGCCTCCACCAGGTTCCGCTCGTTCGCCTCGGGATAGCGCTTGTAGATGCCGATGGCGCGCAGCAGGCTCCCCTCAGCCTCGTCGAGCCTGCCTCTCCCTAGGAGGACCGAGCCCTCCGTGACCAGGACGGGGGCGAGCTCGGGAGGATACTCCCCCGCGAGCCGGGTCAGGCCGAGGGCGCGGTCCGCCTGGTCCTGCGCGCGCTCCAGGTCGTCCTGCTGCAGCAGCCGCTCCGCCATGTTCGCCGCGATCATGGATTGGACCCCGGGGTCCGGCTCGGGGATCCTCTCGTTGATGGCCTGCGCCCGGCGCAGCAGGTGCTCCGCCTCTTCGTAGCGGCCCCACTTGATCTCCAGCGCCCCCAGCCTGGCGTAGGCTGCGGCCACGGGGGAGCTGATCTCGTCGTAGACCGCCTGCAGCGCCTTGAGCCCCTTGAGCTCGAGCTCCTGGGCCTCGTCGTAGCGTCCCTGCAGGGCGCGCAGCTCGGCCAGGTCGAACACGAAGCGCGCCAGCTTCGGGTCCTTGGAGCCGAGCTCCTCCTGGGCCAAGGCCACGGCGCGCTTCAGGAGACCCTCCGCCTGATCGAATTCCCCTTTCCTGAGCCGCAGCGTGCCGAGGAGGTCCAGGGTGTAGGCTGTCCGGATATCCTTGGGCCCGAACAGCTGCTCGGCCAAGACCAAAGACTGCGTGGCCGGACCGAGGGCTTCGGAATAGAGCCCCTGCCGGGAGAGGTCGATGGCTATGCCGGAAAGCTCCTGCCAGCGGGCTTCCTTCGTATGGCAGGAGCAGAGCAGAAGGGCGAGCAGGACGGGTCGTATCTTCATGCCGGCCTCCATCTACCAATACGCAGGAGGCCGGAAAGTATTACACCCCTACTTCTTCCCGCTCCTCCTCGTCATGCACACGATCTCGTGGATCTTGACGCTGAAGAACTCGGCCGAGCAGGCCGGGGTCAGCACGATGGCCGTGTCCGCGCCCTCGCCGGTCCCGCCCAAAGCCATGACCTCTTCCCCATGAGGGAGCATGCCCTGGTCCGCGGCCATGAGCGCGACCTCCACAGCCACCTTGAACCCCTGCCCGAGGGTGTAATACGTCTGCGCTATGAGCTTGTTCGGGGTGAGGGTGAGGAACTTATCGCTGATGGCCGTGTTGATCCCGCCCATGGCGTGGCCGCTTCGGATGAAGTCCGCGCCCAGGCCCTCGGCCTGGTGAGCCATGTCCGGGTCGAGCCTGCCCCACTTCCTGGCGTAGTTCTCGGCGTACGCCACGCCGATGACCTTGGCCTCGCTGCGGAGCTTGCGCAGCTCCCTGGCCAGTCCCAGCGCGGTGCGGCCGCTCGTCGTGGCCACCACGACGTGCTCAAGCTCCAGCTCGTGCGCTCTTTCCGCGGCCGCGGCCAGGCAATGGCCGCTCTCCGCTTTCCCGACCTTGTCGAGGTAGAGGATGGTCTTTTTCTTCATAATGGCTCAGAACCCCCTGAAATCGGGCATATACTGCCTGTGCCAGAGCTCCAGCATGAGCAGGGCCCACATCCTGTAGCCGTGGTCCCGCCTGCCGCTCTGATGTTCGTCGAAGATCTCCTGCAGGGCGGCCTTCTCGAAATATCCGCGGGCCAAAGCCTCCGGGGAGAGCACGTGCTCGCGCCAATAATCCTTGAGCTGGCCCCTGAACCAAGGGCCCAGTGGGATGCCGAAGCCCATCTTGCCCCGTTTTTGTATCGCCTTGGGGAGCTTGTCCGCGAACGCGCGCTTGAGTATCCACTTATGCCTGCTCAGGCCTTTGAGCTTCCAATCCCCGGGGAAATTGAAGACCAGCTCCATGAACTCGTGATCCAGGAAGGGAGAGCGCCCCTCCAGGGAGTTGGCCATGGTCGCGATGTCCATCTTGACCATGAGGTCTTCCGGAAGGTAGGTCGTCATATCCGCGAAGAGCATGCGGTTGACGAAATCCTCGCCCTTGCCGCGCTCGAACGCGGCCGCGAGATAACGCTCCGCGGCGGGCTCCTTGCCCAGGGCCGCGAGCATGCGCGGAGTGTAGAGCCCCTTCTTGTCCTCTTCCGAGAAGAAGCAGACCATCTTCAGGTGCCGCCGCGCCAGGTCCGTGAACACGGCCGAGCGCAGAAAGCGTTTGAGCTTCCAGGGGAAGCTCACCGGAGCCGACTTGTCCGGCAGGAACTCGGCCATGTTCCTCAGGCCCGCCCGCACCGGGCCCGGTGCCAGATCGAAAAGACGGGCCGCCTTCATGGCGAAGTACCGGACGTAGCCCGCGAAGTTCTCATCCCCGCCGTCGCCGTTGAGCGCCACGGTGACGTGCCGCCGCGTCTCGCGCGCTACATAATAGGAAGGCAGGGCGCTCGCGTCCGCGTACGGCTCCCCGTAGTGCCAGGCGAGCTTGGGAAGGACGTCCGCCATGTCCGCGGTCACGATGAGCTCTTGGTGGTCCGTGCCGCAGGCCTCGGCCACCTCCCGGGCGTAGGGCAATTCGGAGAACGCCTCCTCCTTGAACCCGATGGAGAAGGTCTTGACCGGTTTGTCCGAGAGCTCGCTCATCAAGGCCACGATGATGGAGGAGTCCACCCCGCCGGAAAGGAACGCGCCCAGGGGCACCTCCGAGATCATGCGCAGCTTCACGCATTCCCGGAGCTTATCCCGGATCATGGCGCAGGCCTCGTCCAGGTCGCGGGTGACGGGCGGTTCGCCGAGAGGGAGCTGCCAATAACGCTCGACCGATGCCTTCCCATTCTCCCAGACCAGGGTGTGGCCGGGCGGAAGCTTCCGGACGTGCTTGTAGATGGTCTTCGGGCTGGGGATGTACTGCAGGGAGAGGAAAAGGTCCACCGCGACGGGGTCCACCTCTCGGCGCACCCCGGGCCATACGAGCAGGCTGCGCAGCTCGGAGGCGAAGGCCAAAAATCCCGGGCCTTCGGCGTAGACCAGGGGCTTCTTCCCGATCCGGTCGCGGGCCAGGAAGAGCCGCCCCTTCGCCTGGTCCCATACGGCGAAGGCGAACATGCCGCGAAGCCTCCGCACGCAGGCGGCCCCGAACTTCATGTACAGCGCCAGGATGACCTCCGTGTCCGAGCGCGTCTTGAAGGGATAGCCGTCCTTCTCCAACTCGGACCGGAGCTCCTGGAAATTGTAGATCTCGCCGTTGAACACGATGTGCGTCCGGCCGTCCGGGCTCGCGATGGGCTGATGCCCGGTCGCGAGGTCGATGATGGACAGGCGCCGCATGGCCAGGCCGGCGTGGGCATCCGCGTGGAAGCCCTCGTCGTCCGGGCCGCGATGGGTGATGAGCGAGTTCGCCCGCTTGAGAAGCTCGAGGTCGAGGCGCCCCGCCTCGCTATGGACTATCCCGCAGATGCCGCAGATATGCCCTCCTGATAGATCTTAACGTATTCCTCAGCCACCTTCTCGAGCGAGAACCTGGCGACCGCCGCTTCACGGGCGGCCCGGCCCAGCCTCGCCGCCAGCTCCGGCGCCGAAAGCACGGAGTCCAGCTTCTTGGCCAGCTCCTCCTCGTCCGCGGGGGCGAACAGGAGACCGGACACGCCCTCCTCCACCGCCTCCCGCGTTCCCCCTACCCGGCTCGCGAGCACGGCCAAACCGCTCGCCATGGCTTCCAGCAGGGCGTTGGAGAGCCCCTCGGAGATGGAGGGGAGCACGAACACGTCGGCCGCGGCGTAGTACTCCTCGATCTTGTCCGTGGGAGGCCGCAGGAGCAAGGGAAGGTCCCGCAGAGCGGCTTCTTCCGGCCCGGCACCGACGATGACAAGGCTGGCCCTGGCCCCGCTCCGGATCAAGGCTTGAGCGAACGATTTCGCGAACCGAGGGAGCCTCTTCTCGGGAGCGAGCCTGCCCACGTAGAGGAAGCAAAGCCCGGCGGGGATGCACAGCTTCCTCCGGAGGGCGTCCTTCCGCTCCGGCGGAACGGGCTGATAGCGGCGCACATCCACCCCGTTGGGCACCACCCTCGCCCCTTTCGCCAGGCCGAAGCGCTCCAACTCGGGGAGGAGCTCCCGCGTCACGGCGACGAGCACCGGCCTGAAGAACCGCAGCAAAGCCAGCTTGAGCCTTCCCGGCAGGGTCCGGCCCGAGACCGCCAGCTCGCCGATGCCGGCCCCGCCCCCCACCTTCACGATCACGCGTTTGTCGAGGAGCCGGCCCGCGACGCAGGCGGCCAGGGCCGGCGAGCCGGCCAGATGGACGTGGATGGCGCCGTAGTCCGCCGCGCGCCGCAGAAGCCAGAGCGCGCTCGAGGTCATGAAGGAAAGGGCGTTGAAGACCCCCCGGCCGCCGGCCCGGACCCGATGGACCGGGAGTCCGGCCACCGTGTCCTCGGCCGGGAGCCCGGGCAGGCTCCGGGTGAGCACGTGGACGCTCCACCCTTTCGCGGCCAGGGCCTTGGAGAGCTCCAGGGCCTGCTTCTCGGCCCCGCCCACGACGGGATGAAAGCCCGGGGTGAGCATCACCACGCCGGTTAGGCTCATGAGTCGCGCCGCCTGCCGACCATGCCGACCTTGGGCACCAGCCCGTGCGGCAGCTGCCGCACCACCTCGCAGCCCGCCTCCGAGAACCAGGCGCGCATCTCCTCCTTGGTGTGCTTGCTCTGGAACGGCGGGGCCAGCCAATCGAAGTTCTCGATGAGCCGGACCTTGAAGTCCCGCTCCACCGAGAATGTCAGGTACTTGAGGAGCGGGAAGGCCCCGAGGAAGGCCAGGGGATGGCACAGGAGGTAGAGCAGGCCCACGGGCAGGCGCGTGGTGAGCAGGCGAAGCCCGTCGCTCAGGAGCTGCCGCGTCCATACCACGGCCCAGGCGAGGCGCAGGTGGCGCCGGACCCAGTCTCTCCCCGCGCGCACGGGATTGCTGGAGAAGCTCTCGAAGGAGCCGGGGGTCCCGTAGACCCATACCGTGATGATCCCGTCGCGCCGGGTCAGCGCCGCGATCTGCCCGAACGCGGCTTTGGCGTCCGGGGTGTGATGGATCACCCCCTGGCTGTAGACGATGTCGAACACGCCGCGCTTGAACGGCGGGTGCAGCAGGTCGCCCTGCACCACGTGCAGGCTCCCCGTCTCCCGGCTCACGGGGACGAGCCGCCGGAGACTCTCGGACAGATCGAAGGACACGACCTCGGCTCCCAGGGAGAGCGCGACCGCGGTGTAGCGGCCCATGCCGCAGCCGGCGTCCAGCACGAAGCGGCCGGCCCAGTCCCCCTCCGGGATCTGGGTCTCCTCCAGGAATATCGCCTTGTCCTGGGGACGCCCCCCGGGGTAGCGCAGCCATTCGTAGCCGAAGGAATCCCGCGTCCGCAGCATGCGGCCGTCCCCCGTCCGCGCGAAGAACCTGGGGATCGACTCCTCGATGGGATACTCCTGGGAGCAGACCTTGCAGCGCAGGCCGCCGCTCTCGATCTCGACATCCTCCCGCGGATAATCGTCGAGGGTCGCGAACTCCAATTCCCCGCGGCATGCCGGGCAGGCCAACCGCTTGAGAAGATGCAGCTTCATGGACGTCCTCCCGCCGCCGGGGCCTCGGTCAAGGCCCGCCGCAGGCTCTCGAAGGTGTGCCCGAGCTTGTAGAGGAAAAGGACTCCCAAGAGGGTCACGATCGCATACCCCAACAGATGCGAGACCATCGCGTAGCTCACCGCGAGAGCCCTATCGTAGCCGAAGCGCTCGAGGATGAAGCGCACCGAAGCCTCGAAATTTCCGAACGCTCCCGGCACGGTCGGGAGCATGGTCCCGGCCGCGGCCGTGCAGAGCACCAAGATCGCGCGGCCCAGGCCGAGGCCGGGCTCGAACCCCATGGAGGCGGCGATGGCGGAGCAGTACGCCGCGTCCCAGATCCAAAGGGCGAGGCTCCAGAACCCCACCTGAAAGCACACGCTCCAGGAGCGCAGGGCGCGGGTCCCGCACACCAGCTCGCCGGCCATGCGGCCGACGGAAGGCAGGCCCCGCAGCCGCGCGGCCGCCCGCGCCAGCCGCTCTCCGCCCGCGGCCGCGGTTCCGAGCGCGGCCAGGATGAGCAGGGTCAAGCCGGCGGCCAAGGCCCGCAGCCGCGGCTCGACCAAGTCCGGCATGAAGGACGCCCCGACGACGAACAGCAGGAGGATCGCGGCCATGTCGCAGAGGCGCTCCACCACGATGGTGGCCAGCACGCTCATGACCGGGACCTCGAATTCCTGCGCGGCCACCAAGCTCCGCGCCACCTCGCCCAGCCTCAGGAACAGCACGTTGTTGACGGCCAGGCCGATGGCCTCCAGCTGGGTCAGGGTCCAGACCCCGGCCCGGGTCATCGGCGCCAGGAGCAGACTCCACCGGAGCGCCCGGATGAGCAAATCGATGAGCGGGAACACCAGGAGCACGGGAAGCCAGGCCGGACGGAAATCCGAGAGGGAGTCCAGCACCTCTCTCGGCCGGATGTCCTTGAACGCGTAGAAGAGGAGCGCCCCGCCCACGACCAACGCCAGGCCCATCCCGGCGGAGCGCTTCAGCCGCTTCATATACGCGCCTCACGCCATAGCCAGAAGGACCAGGCGACGGCTCCGAAGAGGCACAGCCCGGGCCAGAAGCTCGGGACGAAGGTGAACTCCGCCGTGAACGCATCGGCCGCCGGCACGTCGATGCCCATGAGGAGCCCGTCCACGACGCGGATGGGGACCGGCCTGCCGTTGAGCCGGGCCTTCCAGCCCGGGGAAGAGGGCACGGCAAGGACCAGGCCGGAGCCGGAGGCTCTTCCCTTCACGATCCAGCGCTCGGCCCTGGGCGACTCGACCTCCAACGGCTCGGAGCTCCCCTCCAGGAACGCGAGAGGGCGGGCTCCCGGCACCGGATATATCACCCCCCCCGCCTTCGTGCGCCGATACGCTCCGCCCAGCTCCGTAAGGCTCAGGGTGTACCCCACTCCCAGCCGGGACATCTCCCTGGAACGGACGTTGCGGATATGGGTGCGGCTCGGGTCCACGGCCGGCACGGGCGCTTCGGACCGGATGACGTAGCGCGTATAGTTCTCCAGATACGCGGCGTCATAGCCGTTCACGTTCATGGCCCTGTAGAGCATTGCCTTATTTGGGTTGGCGAGCTCCGGGTCGCTCGCGAACCGCACGAGCTTGCCGCCGAGCGCTTCGGCGACCACGGGATCCGCCGCGAGCTTGGGCCCGGGCTCCTCCGCGTAGACGTAGCGCGAGGCCGGCATCCCCAGGTCCCCGAGCACGAAGAGGATGGCGGCCAGCCTCCACGCGGGCTTCGCCTTCCCGTCGACGAGCTTCGCTCCGCAGGCCGCGGCCAGGAACAGGCCCCAGAAGGTCAGCAGCAGGAAGCGGGCCGGAACCCTGGAGAGCCCCGCCGGGGACAGGTCGAAGCGGCCCAGGGCCAGGACGACCCCGGCGGCCGCGAGGAGCCAGCCGAATGCCGCCTCCCGCCTGCTGCGGGCCAAAGCCCATAAGGCCAGGACCAAGGGCAGGAGACCCACGTACGCGGTGCACGTCTCGAAGAAGACGGAGGGATCGTCCGGAAAATCCCCGGTAAGGGGATCCCCGCTGTATCCGGGCCAGAACAGGCTGGCCAAGGCGGCGGGCGGCATGGAATAGGCTCGCAGGAAGACGGCGGGCACCATCTTGCGGTTGCACAGGGAGAGGAACTCTGCGGTGGGGACCGCCTGGATGAGGGAAAGCGCCGCGGCCCCGGCCGTGCCGACGCACAGCGTCTTGAGCCTCCGCTTGTCCATCACGGCGTAGGCGGCCATGGCCGCCCAATGGATGAGGGCGAACTGCGGATGCCCGCTCAAGAGCTGCAGCGCGAGCGTGCCGGCCAAAAGCCAGGACTTGCCGGACTCCAGGGCCAGCCAGCACCAGGGCAGATACGCCAGCGCGGCCAGGTGCGTGGGGATGCCCTGCGCCAGCCTGAAGGACACGAACGGGGAGAGGCAAAAGGCCAGGGCCAGGCAGCAGGAGGACGCGGGGGAAAGCCCGCGGGACCGCAGCAGCAGGTGCATGCCCAGGCCCGCCAGCAGCAGGTGCGCGAAGGCGAACAGGGTGAACGCATGGTTGAGATGGAATATCTGGAAGAACGCTGAAAGAGGATAGAACAGGGCAGCCTGGGAATTCGCCAGAAGGGGGATGCCCGCGAAGATGTACGGGTTCCAGAACGGGAGCTCCCCGGCCTGGAGCCGGGCGGCGGCTAGATGACGCAAAGGATAATGATAGGCGTAGATGTCCCCGAAGTTGCCCAGGAGCAGCCCCGGCCCGGCCAGGACTGGCGAGAGGAGGGCCGCCACCGCGCCGGCGATGGCGAGGACAAAAAACAGGTCTCTGGACCTCATAGCTGACGGAGGCGGTTATTATACCAGTAAGCCCAAAGACCACACAGAACAAGGACAGTCAGCCCGCAGCCGAGCCTCCAGGACCAAGGGTCGTAGCGCCAGCGCACGGACCAGGCTCCGGCCGGCACCCGGACCTTCTGGAAAGCTCCCAAAGCCGGGACGGGGACCGCGTCCTGCCAGCCGAACACACTTCCCGTATCCGCCTTCCAGCCCCGCCAGAACGGCTCGGACACGAAGGCCCAGCCCGGCTCCTTGGACTCGCCGGAGACGGAGAAGCGGTCCTCCCTGGGCCGCGAGACGGAGAGCGGCTTCGCCCTCGAGAGGTCCGGCGCGGGTCCGCCGAGCCCTTCCGGCAGCTCGGCGCCGGTCTTCTCGTCGAGCCAGAAGGCGCGCGACGCCGGACCCGGGTTCCGGTAGAGCTGCCAAAGGCTGTCCCCGAGGTACTCCAGCCGTTTTGACTTGAGCCGGTCCCGGGTCATGACCACCCGGACATCCGCCCAGCCGAGCCAGCCGGACGCGTCGTCCAAGCCTTTCCGGGTGAAGAGGAAGTCCATCCAGTCGTACGACGCATTGAGGACGAGCGGCTCCCCGAAATTGCACACGCTCGACAGATGGTACGGCATGTTCGTCAGCCCGTAGAGCCTCTGCCGGAGGTCCGCTGAGGCCGAATCCGCCGTGGGGCCGAGCCCGCGCTCCCACATGAGGGCCAAGGGGGAGATCAGATACCGGTGCCCCCCGAGCTCCTGCCGCAGCACCTGGACCATGGGCCCGGCGTCCGTGAAGTAGCTCCGCGGGGCCGTGGGCTGGGAGGCCCGCGCGTAGGCGAACAGCTCCAGCGCGATAAGAGCGGCCGCGCCTGCGGCGAATCTCCTGCGATGGAGGCCCCGGCCGACGAGCAGGGCGAGCATGGGGACGACCAGATAGGCGAGGTTCCCCGGATAGCGCACGTAGCGCAGGGGAGGGGCGTGAGTCCAGAGCCACTTGGAGAGGCCGTTGCTGTCCCCCAGGACCAGGAGCCCCACGCCCCCCAGGTAGGCCAGCGGCCACGCGCCGCTGGCCCGCAGGCCCAGGCCGGCGGCGGCCCAGACCGAGATCCCGGCGTAGGCGGTCTTCCACCAGAGCCCCGCGGGCGAGTACTCGCCGCGCGGGATGAGCGGCGGGGCCGTGAACTGCGCGAGGTCCCGCGCCTTGAACGACCATTTGAGCCCCTCCTCGCTCTCGATGCCCCGCCCGCGCTTGGAGTCGGACATGAGCTCCGCCGCGGGCAGGAGCAGGCAGGCGGAGACCGCCGCGGCCAGGGCTCCGGCGCAGACCCAGGTCCTGAACCTGGCCCTGGAGATGAGCCAGGCGGCCGCGGCCGCGCCGGCCAGCATGGGAGGGTATCCGCTCAGGAAGGCGAGGGCCAGGCTCAAGCCGAGGAGGACCGGCCTGCGGCCGAAGAGCAGCATGGCCGGGAAGTAGGCCAAAGTGGAGAGGTGGTTGAGCAGAGGGATGCGGCTGACCAAGGGCCCGCCGAGCATGGCCGAAAAGGCTCCGGCCGCCGAGGCCCAGCGCGCCAGGCCCAAGGAGCGGAGCCAGAGGAACGTGAACACGCCGCAGAGCGAGTAATGCAGCCAGTGGAACAAGGGGAGGGCCGTCGCGAACCCGGAGAGCCAGAAAGGCTGGGACCCGGGGTAGAACACCGCGCTCTGCATCCCGGCCGCCATGGGCATGCCCAGGTAGATGTACGGGTTCCATAGGGGCAGGGCCCCGCGCTGCAGCATCTCGGCCGGCAGGGCCCGCCAGGGATGGTGCAGGTAGGTGAGGTCCCCCCAGAAGAAGGTCCGGCCGGCCAGGGCGGGGGCGAACGATACGGCCGCGGCGGCGATCGAGAGAAGGGCAAAAACGGTCCAGTCTCGACGGCGGATCACAACGTCAGCACCCGCCACGCGCCGAGCAGCACGAGGAGGCCCGCCCAGGGCCTGGCCCTGGACGGGATGTCGACCCCCTCGGACGTCTCGGAGGTGGACGAGGCCGCGAGGTAGGAGAGCAGCCAGAGGTTCGAGGCCGAGGAGAAGGGCGAGTCCCAAAGGCTCTGCACCAGCACGGCCCCCAGCCCGAACTGCTTGTAGGACCTCCCCCGCAGGCAGTGCCAGAGGCCGCCGAACCACAGAAGCGCGAACGGGATGCCGGCCTCTGCGGCCGTCGCGAGGTAGTACTGGTGGCCCTCGGCGAGGCCCCCCGGGCCGCAGCCCAGCAGGGGCTGCCGGGCCATCACGCCGAAGGCGGCCTTCCATCCCTCCCAGCGCTGCACCCACTCGACCGAGCCCAGCTGGCCGTAGATCGCCACGGCGCACGCCGCGCTCCCGACGAGGCCGAGCCGGGACCACAGGCGGTTCCGTCCCCGGAAAGCCACGGCCAGGCCGGCAGAGAGCCCCAGCCAGGCGCCCAGGCTCCCGGTCCAAAGGAGGGCCGCCGCGAGCCCCGCGGCGAGGAGCCGGTCACCGCGCTCCAGGGAGACCGGCAGGAGCATGAGCGCGGCGCCCGCGAGGACCGGGGGAGAGGCGTACACGCTCGAAGGCGCCGAGGCGCCGCCGGCGAGGCGCTGATGGACCGCGAGGGCCATGATGAGCCAGGCCGAGACCCGGACAGCCTCGTCCACGTAGCTCCTGGCGTCCTTGGAGAGCGCGGTCATGACCGGGAACATCCAGACCGCGACCATCATGTCGCGAGAGCCGGCGGCCCCCGCCAGCAGGGCCAAGGCCGCGCTCCAGAGGAGATTCCGCCTGGAAGGGATCGGGAGGTAGCCGACGAACACCCGCCAGAGGAGCCAGAGCGCGGTCCCGGACCAGACCGCGGCCTGGATGGCCGCGTGCGCGCTCGCTCCGAAGACGCCGACCGCGATGGGGCCCAAAGCGACCGGCAGGGCCACCAAGGCGGACAGGCCCACGGATCAGGAAGGGATGATCCGCGTGGTGACGAAGATGAGCAGCTCCACCCGGTTGCGGGTCGTCGACTTCTTCTTGAACAGCCATCCCAGCAGCGGGATGTCGCCGAAGAAGGGGACTTTTGAGATCGAATCGCTGACCGAGTCCGTGATGAGCCCGCCGATGACCACGGTGCCGCCGTCCTGCACCACCACGGTGGTCTCGGCCGAGCGGCTGTCCGTCTGCCTGGCCCCGGTGGCGCTCGCCGCCGTGTTGGGCGAGGCCTGCTCCACCTTTGGCTTGATCTCCAGGGTGATGCGGCCGTCCGCGTTGATGGTCGGCTTGACGTCCAGGGTGATTCCCGTCTTCTGGAAGGACTGCTTGGTCGCGGTCGTGACCGACCCGCCTCCGGCCGGCGTGGTCTCGGTCGTGGTGAAGGGGATGCTGGTCTCGATCTTGATCAGGGCCTGCTTCCCGTTCACCGTCGATATCTTCGGGTCCGAGAGCACCTTGGCCTTGCCCTCGCTGGCCGCCGCGGTCAGGGTGGCGGAGAGGAAGTAGTTGTTCGTGACGCGCCCGAACGTGAACGCCCCGAAGATGTTGCTCGCCGGCAGGTTCACGCCCGTCCCGCGGCCGACGCCCCCGGTCCCGGCGGTGGCATCGGCGTTCTGGTCCAGAGGCTTCACCAGGGCGGTAGTCAGGGGGTGCGAGGCCGTCCCGAACATATTGGAGCCCGTCTGCGTGCCGATCTTCGAGTTCTCCATCCCCAGATAATCCCACTGGACGCCGAAGTCCACGCCCTTGCTGAGCACGACCTCCACGAGCTTGGCCTCGATCATGACCTGCTGAGGCCGGATGTCGATCTCCGAGATCAGCCTCTCGATGGCGTCGATGCCGTCGAGCGTATCGGTGATGATCAAGGAGTTCGTGTTCTCGTCGGTGACGATGCTGGGAGTGCGCTTCTGCGCGGTCACGACCGCGTCCACGGCGGTCTTCACGTCCAGCGCTTTCGCATACTTCAGCCGGACGATGCGCGTCTGATTGACGGCGACCCCCCGCTCCTTGGTCAGCGTCGACGGAGTCATGACGCGCAGGATGTTCTCCCCCACCTGGCTGGCCACGAGCCCCTGCATGGAGAGGATCGTCATGAACGCCTCGTTATAGGGGACGTCCTTGAGGTGCAGGCTCAGGTTCCCGTTCACGTCGGACCCGTAGACGATGTTGATCTTGGCCTTGAGCCCCATGAGCTTGAGCATGTCCCGGATGTCCATGTCGTCGTATTCGAGGGTCACCGGGTCCGAGGGAAGCGCGGCCAGGATGTCCCGGCGCAGCTTCTTCTTCCCCGCTGGAGCCGCCAAGGGCTTGACCGACGCGGCGGCGGCCGGGGCGTCCGCGTCCTCCGGCCGGGCGTCGCCCGCCTCGGCGATGGCGCGAAGCTCGGAGGACACTTCCGTGGACAACGACGTCGGGACCTGGGCGACGGGGAGCGCGGGCTTCGCCGCGGCCCCGTTGGGAGCGTCTTTGAGCGCCGCGGGGGCGGCCGGCTTGGGGGCCGCCGGCTTGGGCGCCTGCGGCGCGGCAGCGACGCGGCCCTGCGCCTCGTCGGGAGAGGCGTTGGGCGCATGGGCGGCCGGCTCCACTAGAGCCGCATCAACGGGGGAGGCCCGGGGGGAGTCTCCGGAAGCGCCCGTCAGCGAGACCAGGAGCTTGTTGTCCTCCCACTTGGCGGTGTAGGCCGCCTCCTTGAGCAGATCGAGGACGATGCGGGTGATCATGCTGGGGGTGCGCTGATACTGCCCGGAACGCACGCCCTTCAACAACGAGCCCTTCCCGCCCTGCTGGCGCTCCGAGGCCGTGAACTCCGTATCAAGGAATTCGATGACAAGGCGCGGGGGATTGGAGGTCACGAAAGTGTTGAACTTGACGCGAGAGGTGAGATGCACCGCGACCTCATCCGCCCCGACCTCGACGCCCTCGAGCAGGGCGCTCTCCGCAGCCCAGAGGAGCGCGGGCCCCTCCTGGCACAGGAGAAGGGCTGCCGCGGTCAGCAGGGCCAAGCAGCGTCTCAAGGGTTGGTTCGTCATAGGTGTCCTCATTGGGTCAAGTCTTGCCTCCGGAGCCACCGGGGCTGCTGGATCCTTCCTTTTCCTCGTCCTCTTCTTCCTTGTCCTCGCCCATGCGCAGGATCGCCTTCTCCCCGGACGCCTCCAGGATGACGGTCATCTGGATGGGATTCACGCGGCCTTTCACCCCGCGGATCGCATGACCCTGGTAGTCATAGAGCCGCCCGCTGCGGAAATAGTAGCCCGTGCGGCTCTCGGCGTGGTGGAGCAGCGCGTAGGACGACGCCTTGTCCTTCAGGATGCCCTTGAGCGACATCCCCTTGATGAGCGCGGCCTTGTCCGTTTCCTCGGAATTGGGATCGAACGCCTTCTCCTCGTCCGAGACCGCGACCCCCCCGCTCCCGGTCAGCGAGAGGAACGGGCTCTTGACCTTCTTGGCGTTGAAGAGGTCCTCGATCTTCGCCGGCTTCGGCGGCGTGGAAGGCTGCGCGGCGGGCGCCGCGCCGCTCTGCGCCAACGCCCGCCCCCCGACGACGAAAAGGAACATGAGCACGAACACGGTTCTCATCGGCTCACTCCAGATACTGGTACGCGACCAGTTTGAGCACCATATACATCTTCCCCTCTCCGTCCGGGGCCCCGAAATTGATGTCGCGGGCGCAGAAGAGCCGCTTCTCCAGCGCGAGCGCGGCCAGGAACTTCCCCAGGTCGTGGTACGAGGTCTGGATCTTGAGCTCGTACTTCACCTCGGCGTATCCGGCCGCCTTGGTCTCCCCCGTGTAGGAGATCCCCGAAAGCTTGATGTTGTGCTTCTTCGTCAGCGCGCTGACCGTGTCGATGACTCCGGGCAGATCCTTTTCCTTCGGCAGGGACTCGATAAGCACCTTCAGCTCCGCCTCGAGCGTCACCAGCGCCTTCTGGATCTTCTCGTAGTCGGCCTGGGCCTTCTTGGCGACCTTGATGCTCTCCTGGACCTGCGCGAACTCGGTCTTGAGCTCCGTGATCCGCTTCGAGGTGGGCATCCAGAAATACCGCACGTACGCGAAGCCGCCGCCGCCGAGGAAAAGCACGGCGAGCACCAGCGCCTGCTGCTGTTCCTTCGTCAGCTTGATGTTCATCTTCGCCATCTTACGGTGCCGCCGTGTACGTCATGTTGATCGTGAATTTGGTCGCCGTCTCGCCGATCGTCAGGATCTTGGTCTGTCCGGCGCTGAAGCGCCCGCCGCCGGTCAGCTGGACCGGTTGGGTCGAGGCGTTCACCCCCCGGAGCCATTGCGCCGCGTTTTCCGGCTTCAGGACCGCCGCGTCGGCATCCACCTGCAGCGTGGTGTTGGTCTTATTGGTCGTCTTCAGGGTCTCGAGCCACATCCCCTTGGGCATGCTCTCGCTGATATCCGTCATGAATCGGGGGTAGACCAGCCGCGAACTCAGAAGGCCCTCGATGACCTTGCGCCGCGCGACGACCTTGTCGCGCCTCGCGGTGGCCTCCGCCAGCATGCTCTTGTACTTCTCCAGCGCGGCGAGCTCCGTCTTGGCCGTGGCCACCTCGGCCTCCAGGACCACCTTGCGGTGGTGGTGCCAATAGGAGACCCCCGCGAACAAGAGGGCGGCGAAGACGCCGATCACGCCGATCTGCCCGAGGCGCTGCTTCTGCAGCTCCCGGTCCAGGATGTCCTGCGGTACCAGATTGACTCGGATCATTCCCAGTCCCTATTGCGCCGCAGCGCCAGCCCCACCGCGATGCCCATGGCCGGCAGGAGTTCGGCCGGCAGGTCCGCGGGCGGATCGCCCAGGAAAGTGAAGGGATCGAGCACGGTGACCGGGACCTTGAGTTCCCCGGTCAGGAACCGGGCCAGGTTCTTCATCTTCGCGGACCCTCCCGAAAGCACGATGCGCCCGATGGACCGCTCCGGACCCTGAGAGAGGAAAAAGTCCACGGAGCGGTGCAGCTCGGCGACGAGGTCCTTGAGCACGTTCGCGACGGCCTGGGAGACCCCGAGCGCGTCCCGGTTGCCCTCCTGCAGGGCCTTCTCCTTCTCCTCGGGATCGATCATGAGGCCGTACGCCTTCTTGACCTCCTCGGCCTTGGCGTACTCGTACTGTAAAGCCTTCATCACGGCTTTGGTGAACGTGCTCCCGGAGATGAAGATGTCCCTAACGACCCGCGTGACCCCAGCCTCGATGATGGAGAGGTTCGTCACGGTATGGCCGATGTTCAGGTACAGCGCGGAGCCGACGCGCTCCTGCGGGTCGGTGGTGCCCTCGAACACGTTCTCCATCGCGAAAGAGTCGACGTCGATGATGGCGGGCTTGAGCCCCGCGGCTTCGAGGATCTCCACGCGCGTCTGGATCAGATCCTTCTTGGCCGCCACCAGCACGGTCTCCATCTTGCGCTGGCCCTCCTCCATCATCTCCGCGAGGATATGGAAGCTGAGCTGGACCTCGTTGATGTCGAACGGGATGAACGGCTCGGCCTCCGTGGAAAGCGTGGCCCGCAGTTCCTGTTTGGTCAGGAGCGGGAACTTGACGTAGCGGACGATCACGGCGTTGCCGGAGACCGCGGTCGCGGCGTTCTTGACCTGCACCCCTTTCTGGATGAGGAACGCCTTCAAGGCGTTGACCGTGGCCTGCTTGCGCTCCTCGGGAGAAGCCTCGGGAGCCGCCTCGATCGGGATATGTCCCCACATCTTGAGCTTGTTCTTGCCGCCCTCGGCCTTGATCAGGACGATCTTCACGGCGTACGTGCCGATATCGACGCCCAGGATGTCCTTGGGGCCGCCGAAGAAAGCCCCGACCTTATCCTTCAGGCTCTTGATGTCGACGGCTTTCAGCTTTTCCTTCAGGTCCGGCATATCCCTCCGAGAACCCGCCATTAAAAAGCGCCGGCACCCGCTTTTGCGGGGCGACTCGGCGCGCACAGGTAGCTGGCCCGGGCCATCCATACGCCCAGCACAGCCCACCCAAACCTCGACACAGGTCTACGACTATGCATTTGTAACAGGATTCTACGAATTTGTCAAGGGCTTTTTTTATATAATGCTGAAGATACTCCGAAGCCGATCCCCCGAATCATGAGCTTTGAGAAGCTGGCCGCGCCCACGAAAGCCCTTCTGTTCGATTTCGGCGGCACTCTGGATTCCGACGGTGCGGCGTGGATCGACCGCTTTATCCCCCTCTATATGGAAGGCGGGCTGTCCGCCGAACGGGAGACCCTCTGCCGGGCGTTCTACGACTCGGATGACAACCTTCCCCGGCGCTTCGCGCTCGCCGGACTCGGCCTGGAGGAAACGGTCCGCCTGCAGGTCGGGTGCGTGGCCAAGACCCTTTCCATGGACGAACGGGCGGCCGACCGCGTGGCGGAGGCCTTCATCTCGGACTCCCGACGGCACCTCCGCCGCAACCGCCCCCTGCTCGAACGGCTGGCCGGGCGCTTCCGTCTTGGGATCGTCTCCAATTTCTACGGCAACCTCGATTCCGTGCTCGCCTCGGAGGGCTACTCCGAACTCTTCGCCGTAGTCTCGGACTCCGAGAAAGTAGGGGCCGCGAAGCCCGAGGCGCGCATCTTCCAGCACGCCCTCTCGCGCCTGGGGGCCCGGCCCGAAGAGACCTGGATGGTCGGAGACTCCGTCAAACGCGACATGCGGGGAGCCGAGGCCCTCGGCATGCCCCACGCCTGGGTGGCTGGAACGCGCCCCGAGACGGACCGCTGCTGCGCGGATGCCCCGGTGCTCCGTTCACTGATGGATATCGAGCCCCTGCTTTTAGGGAAGACGTGGGTCACGTGTGCCGGCATCATCGCCGCCGGGGAAGGCTCGCGCCTGCGCTCCTCGCATCCTAGTCTGCCGAAGCCGCTGGTGCCGGTGCGGGGCAAGCCCCTCGCGCACTGGGTGGCCCAAGGCCTGGCTTCGGCGGGAATCCGCTCCTGCACGATGATACTGAACAGTTCGGGACAGGCCGTGCGCGAATCCCTCTCCGGGGCTTTCCCCGATATCGCTTGGGATTTCATCGTCCGGGATACCGGCTCGTCCTGGGAGAGTTTCCGCATCGTGGCCCAGGCTCTGGCCGCGCGCAGCGAGGCGTTCCTGATGAGCACCGTGGACGCTCTCGTCCCCCCCGAGGACATCGCGCGCTTCAGCCGGGAGGCATTCCTTCTTATAGGAAGGGATCGCCCTTGCGCGGCCCTGGGCTTGACCGGCTTCGTGGACGACGAGAAGCCCCTTTGGGCGGACATGGATCCGGCCGGCCGGATCACCGCCCTGGGACCCATGGCTCGCCGAAAGGAGACCGTGACCTCCGGGCTCTACGCATTGACGAGGGAGGCGGCGCTCTCCATGCCGCCGGTCTCGGCCCACTCCAAGCTGCGCGAATACTGGACGGCGCTGGTCCGGAACGGACGGCCGGTCCGCGGCGTCCTCCTTTCCAAAACCGTCGACGTGGACCGGCCGGAGGATGTGGCCGTCGCCGAAAAACAGACCCGCTCCTGGAGATGATATGGCTCGATGCCTTGGCGTCTTCCGTGAAGTCACGAACTCCCCGAACCGCGAGACGGACGACGCCCTGATCCTGAAGGCGGTCCTGGAGCGCCTGGGATCTTTGGGGGTCGAGACGCAGGCCGTCAATCCCGAGGAGCTCGACTCCATGGACCTGGCCGGGTGGGACCTGATCCTGCCCATGTGCGAAGCCTATCCGCGCATCAAGCGTCTGGAGTCCCTCTCCCGGTCCACGGACGCCCTCTGGGTCAACCCTCCGTCGAGCGTCCTGAGCTGCTATCGGATACAAATGCTCGACGCCTTCCGCTCGGCTAAAGAGATCCGCTTCCCGCCGACCGAGGTCCGCAAGGTGGACGAGGGGCCGGGCGACCCGCCCGTCCCATCGGACGGCGGGTGGTGGATCAAGCGCGGGGACGTGCACAACACCTGCGACCACGACGTCGTGCGCGCGCGCCGCTGGACCGACGTCGCCGGCATCCTGCAGGATTTCGCCAAGCGCGAGATCATGCATTGGCTCGTCCAGCCCCATGTCGAGGGGGACCTCGTCAAGTTCTACGGCGTGGGCCCGGAGCATTGGTTCACCTGGTTCTATCACGACCCGGTCCGCGCGAAACGCCTTCCCTTCGACGTGGATGTCCTCGCGGGACAGGCCGCCGCGGGAGCCCGGAGATTGGCCCTCGAGGTGTTCGGCGGCGACGCGATCATCGGGCCCGACCGCGTCGTCACCCTGCTCGACGTAAACTCCTGGCCCAGTTTTGCCCTGGTCCGCGGCGAAGCCGCGGTCCAGATATCCTGGCACCTGCAAAGAAGGGTGAAAACCCTTCGCGGGGCCGCTCTCCGGAGATCCTAATGAAAAACACGCTGCAGAAGACCACTGAACCCTACACCGCCGGCCCGAAGTCCCTGGAGCTATTCGAGGAAGAGCAGCGCCACATGACGCCGGGGCTCCAGCAGATCGCGACCTTCTCCAAGATCGTCCTGGAGCGCGGGCGCGGCGCCAAATTCTGGGACGTCGATGGACGCGAATACATCGATTTCGTCGCCGGGGTCTGCGTGGCGGCCATCGGGCACGGGCATCCGGAGTACGCGCGCGCCATCTCGGAGCAGGTCTCGAAGATCTCGGTCGGCAGCTTCACGACCCGCAACCGGGTGGAGTTCGCCAAGGCCCTGGGCGAGGTCACCCCGAAGGGGGTCGACCGGCTCCAGCTCTACTCCAGCGGCGCCGAAGCCGTCGAGGCCGCGCTGCGCCTGGCCAAGAGCCACACGAAGAAATACGAGTTCATCGCCTTCTGGGGCGGCTTCCACGGCAAGACCATGGGCGTTCTGGGCATGCTGGGCGACACCTTCAAGAAGGACCTGGGACCCCTCACGCCCGGCACCTACCTCGCGCCCTTCCCCAACCCCTACCGCTGCCCCTTCGGCACGAAGGGGGAGCACGACTGCGCGAGCCACTGCCTGGATTTCCTCCGGACCATGATCCAGCGCTCCACGACCGGCGCCCTGGCCGGCATCCTCGTCGAGCCGGTGCAGGGGACGGCCGGGAACGTCATCCCGGCGCCGGGCTTCCTGGCGGGCTTGCGGGACATCGCCCACGAGCACGGAGCCCTGCTCATCGCGGACGAGATGATCACCGGCTTCGGCCGCACGGGCCGGTGGTTCGGCTGCAACCACGATGACGTGATCCCGGACATCATGACTCTCGGCAAGGGCCTGGGCGGCGGCTTCCCGGTGGCGGGGCTCGTGGCCCCCGCGCACATCGCCTCGGCCAAGCCCTTCGCGAACCCCTCCGGCTCCTCCTCGAGCTACGGAGGCAACCCCCTGGCCTCGGCCGCCTGCAACGCCTCGCTCAAGATCCTCAAGAACGAGAAGCTCGTGCAGAACAGCCGCGACCTCGGCGCCCATATGCTCGAGCGCCTGTCGAAGCTCAAGGACCGGTTCCCGTTCGTGGGAGACGTCCGCGGACGGGGCCTCATGATCGGCGTGGAGCTGGTCAAAGACCGCGCCACGAAAGAGCCCATGCCCCGCGAGCACTGCCGCGTCCTCTTCGACGAGGCCCTGCGCCGGGGGCTCATCACGATGGCCTATTCGCCGGTCATCCGCATCAACCCCCCGCTGAACATCACGCGCGAGGAGGCCGACCGCGGGATGGACATCCTCGAGGAGAGCCTCGCCGCGGCGCAGGAACGCTGGAAGCTCTGATGCCCAAAGGCGCGATCATCGGATTCGGAGAGGTCTGCGAGCGGGCCCACATCCCGGCTCTCAAGGCGGACCGCGACTATGAGATCGTCGCGGTCTGCGACAGCTGCATCGAGCGGCGCAGCTTGGCCGCCCGCCTCCTGCCGGCGGCCAAGCTCTTCCCGAGCGCGGAGGCGATGACCTCGCATTTCTCGAAACTCAGCTCGGTCATCGACTTCGTGGACATCGCCGCGCCGCCCCACCTGCACGCCGAAAGCTCTCTGCTCGCGCTCAAGCACGGCCTTCATGTCCTGTGCGAAAAGCCCCTCACTCTGAGCCTGAAGGAATTCGAGACGATCCGCCGCGAGGCGTCCCGGCGGCGCCGAGTGGTTTTCCCCGTGCACAACTGGAAGCACGCGCCCCTGCTCGCCAAGCTGCGCGAGCTGCTCCGGGAGCGCGCCGTGGGCGGCGTCACCCACATCGAGTGGCACGTCCTGCGCAGTCAGCCCTCGGTCACGGCCCACGCCAAGGCGAACTGGCGCACGGACCGCAGGCTCTCCGGCGGCGGCATACTCATGGACCACGGCTGGCACGCCCTCTACCTGCTCCAGTGGCTGGTCGGCAAGAAGCCGTTGTCGGCCCACGGGGTGCTCAAGTGCTCCGGCGATACGGACCGGGAGGCCACCTGCCTGATCGAGTTCCCCGGGTCCACCGCCCTGATGCACCTCACCTGGAACGCCCCCGGCCGCGGGCATTGGGGGGTGGTCTACGGGAACGAAGGCCGCGTCGAGCTGCAGGACGACCGTCTGCTGGTGTACCACAGGGCCTCCGTCCCGCACACGTACTCCTTCCAGCAGCCGCTCTCGCACGGCTCGGCCCATCCGGAGTGGTTCCGCGGGACGCTCCTGGACTTCAAGGCGGCCCTTGCGGATCCCGCCGCGGCGACGGCGGCTCTCGACGAAGCGGGACGCTGCATCGCCCTTATCGAAGGCCTCTACGGCCGAAGCGCAGCCTTGCGGGAGGAAGCCGCCCTACCGTGACCCGACGCCTGAGCGCCATCGTCGCCTTCGACAGCCCGGACCTCGAAGAGCTCCGCCGCCGGGACGAGCGCGCGGCCCTGGCGTCCCTGCGGCGCCGCGACGAAGTCCTGCTCGCCGGGGTGACCGGTCACGGGGGCTCGGTCCGGCACTCCATCGGAGACGTCTCGTTCGCGTCCTTCGAGAGCGCCGTCAGCGCGGTCGAGTGCGCGCTCTGGGTCCAGCAGCGCCTGGGGGATGAAGCCCTTCCGCTGCGGGCCTGCGTCCAGATCGGGGACCTGCTCGCCAACGACCAGACGGGCTTCTCAGCCGCCTCCCGGCTCCTTCACCTCGTTCCGACCGGGAAGTCCTGCGTCACCCGCGAGGTCCGGTCCGTCGTCGAGGGCAAGGTCCGCTGCGGCTTCAGGGACCTGGGCTCGAGCCTCCTCGAGCTTTCGGAGCCGGATGACGGAGCGCCCGCGCGCGTCGGACATGGGCCCATCCGGCTGGTCGTCCCGCCGGAGCCGCCGAAACAGAAACAACCGCCGGAAGAGCCGAAAAAGGAAGAACCGCCCAGGAAACAGATGCCCCCGCCTCCCGCGGCGGCCGGGCCGCTGCAAGCCATCCTCTGGGTGGACCATCCGAACCTGATGCTCGAGCGGGTGGGCGGGATCCCGATCATCGAGCGGCAGATCATCACCCTCTCCAAGGTCGGGTTCCGCCGGATCTGGGTCTCCACGGTCAAGCCCAAGGGGAAGGGCATCGAACAGCTGCGCATCCCCGCCGGGATCGAGCTCCACTGGGTGGAGCCGACCGGCGGCGATGACGAGGTCCGCAGCCGCATCCCCGCGTGCCAGCCGCCCTACATCACCGTTTCCGCGGATTATTTCTTCCGCCCCCGGGTCCTGGGCCAGATCCTCTCCAAGAAGCACGAGGCCCCCACCGCCTACCAGGACATCTCCGGCAAGGGCGTGATCCAGGTCGTTCCGTACCGCCAGCAAGTGGTCCAACGCCACGCCAAGCTGCCCCTCCCGGACGAGGACTATGTCCTTCTGAAGACGGATGCCGCCCGGGGACCGGCGGTGCCCTGGCTCCTGCGCGACATGGTCAAGCCCCAGGACAGCTTCATGGCCAGACATTTCGACCGGCGCATCTCCATGGCCGTGACGCGCCGCCTCGCCGAGACCTGGGTCAGCCCGAATCACATGACGGTCTTCAGCACGGCCATCGGGCTGGCGGGGGCCTCCCTGTTCGCTTCCGGGACATACCTCCATACCGTGGCCGCGGCGCTCATCGTCTGGCTCCACACGGTCCTGGACGGCTGCGACGGGGAGCTCGCGCGCCTGCGCTTCCAATCGAGCCGCTTGGGCGGCATCCTCGACTTCTGGGGAGACAATCTGGTCCATGCCGTCCTATTCGTCTCCATGGGCGTGGGTCTCGGGCGCCCGGTCTTCATCCTCCTGGGGCTGGTGGCCGCGGCCAGCGCTTTGGCCTGCGCCGCGCTCATCTACGCGCATTCCGCGCAGCGAGCCGAACGAGAGAAGGAGGGCCCCCTGTTCCGAGGGCTCGAGGACCTGGGAAAATCCTGGGCCGCGAAGATCGAGCACATCCTGTCCCAAAGGGACTTCATCTATCTGCTCGTCCTCCTGGCCTTGACCGGGCGGACCGACGTCTTCCTCTGGGCCGCGGGCATCGGGACTCCCCTTTTCCTCATTGTTTTTCTGCTGTTGCGTCCAAAAAGCTACAATGTCGAATCTACCGGAGGAACCTGAATATGAGCCCTCGCCCGTTCAAAATCGAACCCTGCCGCGGAAAACTCGGCGTCCTGCTCCCCGGCATGGGCGCCATAACCAGCACCGTCATCGCGGGCATCGAGCTCCATAAGAAGGGCCTCGGCCACCTCGCGGGCTCCGTGACGCAGCTGCAGCGCATCCGCCTGGGCAAGCGCTACGAGAACCGCCGTCCCCTCATACGGGAGTTCGTGCCCCTGCAGAAGGTCGAGGACCTGGTCTTCGGCGGCTGGGACATCTTCCCGGACGACGTGTACCGCGCCGCGCTCAAGGCGGGCGTACTGCCCGAGGAGCGTCTCCGGCCGGTGGCTCAGACCCTTTCCTCCATCCGCCCCATGCCCGGGGTCTTTGACCAGGGCTACGTGAAGAACCTCCAAGGCACGCACGTAAAGACGGGCAAGAGCAAGATGCACATGGCCGAGCAGCTCATGCGCGACATCGAGACGTTCAAGAAAGAGAACGGCCTCTCGCGCGTGGTCATGGTCTGGTGCGGCTCCACCGAGATCCTCCCCGAGCGCTCCAGGGTCCACGAGGACCTCGCATCGCTCGAGCGGGGCCTCAAGGAGAGCGACCCGGCCATCCCGCCCTCCATGATTTACGCCTATGCCGCGGTCAAAATGGGCCTCCCATACGCGAACGGGGCCCCGAACCTGTCGGGCGACGTCCCGGCCATGCTCGAACTCGCGAACGCGACCGGCTCCCCGATCATCGGCAAGGACTTCAAGACCGGCCAGACCCTGATGAAGACCATCATCTCCCCCGGGCTGCACTCGCGCATGCTGGGCTTGAACGGCTGGTACTCCACCAACATCCTCGGCAACCGGGACGGGGAAGTGCTCGCGGACCCGGGCTCCTTCAAGACCAAGGAGACGAGCAAGATGTCCGTTCTCGACACGATCCTGGAGCCGGAGCTGTATCCGGACCTCTACGGGAAAGTCGTCCATAAGGTGCGCATCGACTATTACCCGCCGCGCGGCGACGCCAAGGAAGGGTGGGACAACATCGACATCTTCGGCTGGATGGACATGCCCATGCAGATCAAGATCAACTTCCTCTGCAGGGACTCCATCCTCGCCGCCCCCATCGTGCTGGACCTCGCGCTCTTCATGGACCTGGCAAAGCGGTCTGGCATGCGGGGCATCCAGGAGTGGCTCTCGTTCTACTTCAAATCCCCGCAGTGCCGCGAAGACCTCCTGCCCGAGCACAACCTGTTCATCCAGCACCTCAAGCTCAAGAACACCCTGCGCATCCTCATGGGCGAGGAGGTCCTGGACCACTCGGGCTTAGACTACTACGACCCCGAACGGGGAGTCCCGATACCGGCCCCCGCCGCGGCCTCGGAGAAGAAGAAGGCCCGCGCGAAAGCCGGAAGCCGGTAGATGGCGCTGGACGACGACTTCAAAGCGGTCATCATCCGCGGCGAAGACCCGGGCGAGGAATCGCTGAGCGATAGCCTCATCCGGGAGGCGTTCGGCCGGGAGAACGAAGCCCGTCTGGTGGAAACCCTCCGCCAGAGCGCGGGATTCAACTCGAAGCTCTCGCTCGTGGCGCAGAACTGGATGGGGGTCATGGGCTACGCCCTCTTCAGCCCGGTCACGGTCCAGGCCCCGACGCCCGTCAAGGCGGCCATCCTGCATCCCGTGGCCGTGGGCCCAAAATACCGGAAGCTCGGAGCCGGAGAGCGCTTCGTGCGCCACGGCGCCCAGCGCTGCAGCGCCGTGGGGATCAACCTCATATTCACGATCTCCGCTCCCCGGTTCTTCGCGCGGCTCGGGTTCGTCCCGGCGCAAAACGCAGGCTTCATCCCAGACATCCCCCTGCCCAAGGACTCCTTCCTCGCCCTGGACCTGCTGGGCACGGCTATCGGGAAGGTCCGTGGAAAAGTCGTTTTCCCGGAGCCTTTTAAAAAATAGATATATATTCTATTCGCCCGCCCGCGAACCGACATTGTCCGGGTCTCCCTGATTTTGTATACTGGCCAGACGTCTGATCTTTCTTGTGACTCCATCCGGACTGCTTGGTTTTCTGCTGTTTTTTTCGGCATTTAACGCAGAAGCCGCCGTGGACTCATCGACTCCGACAACCGGACCGGTCGTGGCTCAGGTTCAGTTCTTCGGGCTCGAGCGCATCCCCGAGGCTGAGGTGCGGTCCCGGCTGTCCGTCCGCGAATGGCAGCCCTATACCCCGGAGATGAAGTCGCAGGACATCGCGGCTCTGCTGGATTCCGGCTGGTTCGTTTCCGCGTCCATCTACGAGGTGGCTCTCTCGAGCGAAGCGATGCGGGTGGACGTCCGCCTCAAGGAAGGCCCGCCGCCCATCCCGGGGAAGGCCGCGGAACCCGCGATCGCGCCGAGGGCCCCGGCCTCTTCGGACACGCCCACCCCGCCGTGGGTCGTGGGCGAGCTCGAGGTGCGGGGGAACCGCCACGTGAAGTTCAACGTGGTGCGGACCCAGATCCAGGCCAAGAAGGGGGACCTCTACACCCGGGGAGACCTGGACCGGGACATCCAGAAGGTGTACGGCCTCGGCAACTTCGAACGGGTGACGGCCGACATCAGCGAGATCCCGGACCGCGAGATGCCGGCGCAGTTCCTCGACGTCTGCCCGTCCTCCCATCCCGTCCGGCTCGCCTTCATCGTGGAGGAACGGCCCCTGGTGCGCAAGGTCCGGTTCGAGGGGAACAAGGAGCTTTCCCGCGGGAAGGTGCGCGACGCGACCGAAACGCGGGAGCGCGACCCGCTCGATAGGGTCAAGCTCGCCTCCGACACGGAGAAGATCCTGGAGCTATACCGGAAGAAGGGCTACCACAAGGCCCAGGCGGACACGAAGGTCGAGCTGGACACGGCCGCCGCCAAGGCGGACGTCGCCTTCCTCATCCAGGAGGGGCCGCGCGCGCTCATCGCGGAGGTCCGTCTCTCCGGCGTCTCCGCGTTCAAGCCGAAGAAGATCGCCCGCCAGATGAAGACCCGCCGCAAGAAGGTCTTCTCCGAGACGCAGCTGGAGGAGGACCTCAAGAAGGTGGAGACGTTCTACAAAGACCGCGGGCACATCGACTTCCGCATCGGATCCTCCAGCGTCTCCTACTCCGAGGACCTCAAGCGCATCACCGTCGACGTCGCCGTGTTCGAAGGGCCGCGCTACCTCTTCGGCGACACGAGCTTCAGCGGCCACACGATCTACGCCTCCACGGACTTGGCCAAGGCCGTCGAATACCACCGCGGGAAGGTCTTCAGCCAGACCCGCTTCGACTACAGCGTCCAGAACATCCAGGAGATGTTCGCGGAGAAGGGCCGCCTGCGCGCCGTGGTCCAGCACAAGAAGACGCTCAACCCCGCCACCGGCCTGACCGACGTACACTTCGAGATCGAAGAGGGCCCCACGGTCTACGTGGAGCACGTGGATGTGGAGGGGAACAAGCAGACCAAGGCCTACGTATTCACGCGCGAGCTCGTCATCAAGCCCGGCCAGCCGTTCGCCGTCTCCAAGGTCCGCAAGAGCCAGCAGAAGATCATGAACCTGGGCTTCATCGACGACGTGCAGCTCGACGTCCAGAGCCCCTACGACCCGAACCTCGTGGACCTCACCTTCGGCGTCACCGAGGGCAAGCCCGGCATGCTGACCGCGGGCGCCGGCTTCTCCTCGCTCGACGGGCTCATCGGGACCCTGTCTTTGCAGCACCTCAACCTCTTCGGCCGGGCCTGGCGGACCGGGGTGCAGTGGTCCTTCGGCTCCCGCGTGAACGATTTCTCCGTGTCCTGGACCATGCCGTGGATCCGCAGCAAGCCGGTCTCCCTCGGCTTCGACGTGTTCAACACCCGGCGCATCTCCCCCTTCGAGGGATCCAACTCCGCCTTCGTCAACAAGCGCACGGGCGGCACGGTGCGCGTGGGGCCGCGCTTCCAGGACGACAAGTACCAGCTCTCGTTCAACTACACCCTGCAGAAGATCAAGGTCACCGATATCCAGGATGAATTCCTGGACACGCTCCAGCCGAGCACGAGCATCCATTCCTCGGTCGGGGCCGAATTCGCCCGGGACACCCGGGACAACATCTGGGACGCGGCCGAGGGGAGCCGCAATTCCATCGGCGCGACCCTGGCCGGCGGGCCCTTCCTCGGAGACATCCATTTCTTCAAGCCCTACATCGCGAATCAATGGCACAAGTCACTCTTCAACATCGGGGACTACCCCCTGGTCCTGAGCCTCTTCAACCGCGCCTCGTACGTGACGCAGTTCGGGGAGACCAAGCAGGTCCCGGTCTTCGAGCGCTTCTGGGTGGGCGGTCAGGACACCCTGCGCGGCTATTCCTACGCCGGCCAGGTCGGGGCGCGCAACGGCGGCAAGGTCTACGACGTGGCCAACGTGGAGCTAGGCTTCCCGCTCGCCCGGGAACGCCGCCGCACGATCGTCAAGCTCGTGGCCTTCTACGATGTCGGCGGGTCCTGGGAGAACATGAACTCCGTGGGCTGCCGCGTGGGCCCGGGCGAGAGGGACATCAAGACGGACGTCGGGTTCGGCATCCGCTTCACGACTCCGGCGTTCCCCATCCGGCTGGACTGGGGCTACGGGCTCCAGCACCGGCCGGGGGAGAACCGGACGGAGATCAACTTCAGCATAGGACCCCTGTTCTAACATGAAAAAAACGATCACCACCATGATGGCGGGCGTGCTTCTCGGCCTGGGGGCAGCCGCCTCCGCTCTCGAGGTCAGCCTCGAGGAGAACAAGGCCGAGCGCGGGAACATCGGCTACGTGGACCTCAAGAAGATCTTCCGTCTCTACCCGGAGACGCACAAGGCGAAGCAGAGCTACGCCGAGATCATCCGCCAGGCCGAGGAGCAGGTCAACCTCCGCAAGGCCGAGATCATGGCCATGCGGGCCGAGCTCTCCAAGCTCAAGGTCGAGAAGGAGCTCGTGGAGAAGACCCCGATCCCCGCGGCGGCTCCCACGCCGCCGGCGGAACCGGCCATATCGACCCCGACCGTACAGGTCTCGACCCCTGCGGTGGTCGAAGTCTCCACGGACTCCCGCCCCCAGCTCGGGCAGCTCCCCGGCATGGGCCCGATGCCCGCCGACGTGGCGCAGGACACCGCGCCGGTCGTTTCTTCAGACACGGCTCCGGTCCAAGGCGCCTCTCCCACGGACGCCCCCCTGGTCATCGACATCCCGGGGGTGACGGAATCCCCCATCGTGGTGGACCCGGGAGCGGCCGCGGTCTCCACGCCGACCGCGGCCGTGGACCCCGGCGCGGAAGCCCTCGCGGCCCGGGAGAAGCGCATGAAGGAGCTCGACGACTCCATCGCTGCCAAACAGGACGAAATCGCCGAAAAGGAGAAGCTCTTCGACTCCTACCAGGCGCAGGTCGAGAAGGACCTCATCGACATCGAGAGCCGCCGCGCGGAGATCCTGCTCGGCAAGATCTACGACGCCGTCCGGGAGGTCGCCCGCGAGAACGGCGTGAGCGTGGTCGTGGATAAGGGCCAGATCCTCTTCGGCCAGAACTCGGTGGACCTGACCGACAGGGTGGTCAAGAAGCTCAAGGAGACCTCGCTATGAGGATCACCCTGGACGAGATCGCGCGGCTGACCCGCGCCCGCCTCGAGGGCGACCCGAACGCCGTCATCCACGACGCGTCCTCCCTGGCGGATTCCGGGCCGACCGATATCGCGTTCCTGGAGAACCGCAAGTACGCGGGCCAGCTGCCCACCTGCCGGGCCGGCGCCGTCTTCCTTTCCCCCGCCGACCGCGACCTCCCGGGAGGGCCTTCGAACCGGCTCTACACGGACCAGCCCCGGCTGGCCTACGCCCAGGTGCTCGAGCGCATCTACGCGGAGAAGTGGAAGCCCCTCACGCCGGCCCTGAGCCCGAAGGCCGACATCCACTTCGAGGCGCGCCTCGGCAAGGATGTGGACGTGGGCCCGTACACCGTGATCCGAGGCCGGACCATCATCGGCGACGGGACGCGCATCGGGGCGCAGTGCTACCTCGGCTACAACGTGCGCATCGGCAAAGACTGCCTCATCCACCCGCGGGTCGTCATCCAGGACTACTGCACCATCGGCGACCGCGTCATCCTGCACCCCGGCGTGGTCCTCGGTTCCGACGGCTTCGGCTATTGGACGGACCCCAAGACGGGCTGCCACCGGAAGATCCCCCAGGTGGGCCGCGTGGTCCTCGAGGACGACGTGGAGCTCGGCGCCAACGTCACCATCGACCGCGCCACGGCCGGCGACACCCGCATCGGCGCCGGGACGAAGATCGACAACCTGGTCCAGATCGGGCACAACGTGCGCATCGGCCCGAACGGCATCCTCGTGTCCCAGGTGGGCATCGCCGGCTCGACAGAGGTCGGCAGGCAGGTGACCCTCGCGGGCCAGGTGGGCGTCGCCGGGCATCTGAAGATCGGCGACCGCGCCGTGGTCACGGCCCAGAGCGGAGTCATGAGCGACATCGACCCCGGAGCCGTGGTCTTCGGATCTCCGACGCGCCCGCACCGGGAGGCCATGAAGCTCCAGGCCCTGCTCAACCGCCTTCCGGAGATGTACGAGACGCTCAAGCGCCTGACGAAGAAAGAGGCCAGTCATGCGAAAAAATAGACCCGAAGTCCAGAATACGATACAGAAGGAGACCGGCCTGGAAGGCGTCGGCCTGCACACCGGCAATCCTTCCAGGATCATCTTCCGGCCGGCTCCGCCCAACACGGGCATCCGCTTCTTCCGCTCCGACCTCCCGGACTGCCCCATGATCCCCGCGCGCCTGAGTTGCGTCGTGGCCACGGTCCGGGGGACGAACCTCGGCCTGGGCGACGCCAAGGTGCACACCGTCGAACATGTCCTCGCCGCGGTCACGGGGGTCGGGATCGACAACCTCGACATCATCATCGACGCGAACGAGCCCCCGGCCATGGACGGCTCGGCCCGGCCTTTCTTCAACGCGCTCCTGTCCGCGGGCGTCCAGCGCTACCCGGACCAGCCGAAGCGCCACCTCCACATCCGCGAGGAGGTCTGCTACGAGGACAAGGGCTCCGTCTATCGGGCGCTCCCCTGCGAGCATTTCGAGATCCACGCGACCCTGCTCCACGACCATCCCCTGGTGCCGAAGCTCGAGTTCTCGCTCCGGGTGGAGCCCGAGTCGTTCGCCGCAGAGGTCGCCGGAGCCCGGACGTTCTGCTTCGAGCACGAAGTGGCCTTCCTCCGCTCCCAAGGCCTTGCCCAGGGAGGGAGCCTCGAGAACGCCGTCGTCATCGGGAAGGACCAGATCCACACGAACGCCGAGGGGCTGCGCTATCCCGACGAGTTCGTCCGCCACAAGGTGATGGACCTCATCGGCGACCTGACCCTCATCGGCCGCTCGCTCCTGAAGGTCCGCGTGGAGACGGTCCGGCCTGGGCACGCGCACAACATCGAGTTCGCCAAGCTCCTGAACCTCTCCGCCATCAAGATGCGCGGCTTGGCCCGCGATCCGGCGGGCCATTCATGACGCCCCCAGAGGAGAAACCCATGTCCACTGAAAACCCGACGCCGCAGCCCGGAGCCGCGACTGTTCCGGAGATCCTGACCGTCGCCGAGATCAATAAGCTCATCCCGCACCGCTACCCGTTCCTGTTCCTGGACAGGGTGGAGATATTCGACATCAAGCACGCCACAGGCATCAAGTGCCTCACGGTGAACGAGGAGTTCTTCCAGGGGCACTTCCCGGGCCGGCCCATCATGCCCGGGGTCCTCATCCTCGAGGCCATGGCGCAGACCGGGGCCGTCCTGCTCATGGCGAAGTACGACTTCGTGAACAAGATGGCCTTCTTCCTCGGCATCGACAACGCGAAGTTCCGCGCCCCGGTCACCCCGGGCATGGTCCTGCGCCTGAACGTCGAGGTCATCAAGGTCGGCGGAAGGGCCGGCAAGTTCCGGGCGACGGCCACGGTCGATGGAAAGATGGCGACCGAGGCCGAGATGTCCTTCGCCGTCGTGGACCGGTGACCGCCATGGGCAACATCCACCCGACCGCCGTCGTCCATCCAACCGCGAAGATCGACCCCTCGGCCGAGATCGGCCCCTACGCGATCATCGGAGAGGACACCGTCATCGGCGCGCGGACCAAGGTCGGCCCGCACGCGGTCATCGAGTTCGCGACCCTCGGGGTCGACAACAACATCCACCCGGGCTGCTTCATCGGGACGCCGCCCCAGGACCTCAAGTACGCGGGGCAGAAGACCCGGTTCGTCATGGGCGACCGCAACACGGTGCGCGAGGCCGCGCACCTCAACCGCGGCACCACGGCCACCTGCGAGACCCGCATCGGCTCCGACTGCCTCATCATGGCGTTCACCCACATCGCCCATGACTGCCGCGTGGGCAACAAGGTCATCCTGGTCAACAACTCCGGTCTGGCCGGCCACGTGGAAGTCGCCGACAACGTCATCATCTCGACGCAGGTGGGGGTCCATCAATTCGTGCGCGTGGGCCGCGGCGTCATGATCAGCGCGGGCTCCATGGTCGGCAAGGACATCCCCCCCTTCTGCTATGCCCAGGGGGATCGCGCCAGGCTGCGCGGCCTGAACCTCGTGGGGCTGCGGCGCTCCGGCCTTCCCCGGCAGACCCTGTCCGCCATCAAGGACGCCTACAAGACGCTCTTCCTCTCCGGCCTGCTGCAGGAGGAGGCCCTCCGGCAGCTCAAGGCCGCCGCTCCCCATCCTCCCGAGGTCCAGGAGTTCATCTCCTTCGTCGAGGGCTCCAAGCGCGGGGTGATGCGGCCCACGGCGGAGCCGGAGGAGGTCGAAGCCTGAATGAATCCTGAGACGGTCGGCCTGATCGCGGGCTCCGGCCGCTTCCCCATCCTCTTCGCGCAGGAGGCCAAGCGGCAGGGGATGCGCGTGGTGGCCATCGCCCTCTCGGGAGTGACGGACCCGGCACTCAAGGAGATCGCGGACGAGACCCACGTCTTCCGTCTCGGGCAGATCAGCGCGCCCCTGGAGGCGTTCAAGAAGGCCGGCGTGCGGCGCGCGGTCATGGTGGGAAAGGTGCAGCATGTCTCCCTCTTCGGAGGCGTGCTGCCGGACCTGCGCGCCGTGAAGCTCCTCTCCGGGCTCAAGGACAAGCGCACGGACACCCTGCTCGGGGCCCTGGCGGACGAGTTCGCCCGTGAAGGCGTCGAGCTCCTCCCCTCCACGATGCTCCTGGCGCACCTGCTCGCCAAGCCGGGCTGCCTGACGCGCCGCGAGCCCACCGAGGCGGAGCTTGCCGACATGGACCTGGGCTGGCGCGCCGCCAAAGCCCTCTCCGGCTTCGACATCGGTCAGACGGTCGCGGTCCAGAGCGGCGCCGTGATCGCGGTAGAGGCCATGGAAGGCACGGATGCGGCCGTGCTGCGGGCCGGGGAGCTCGCGCGCTCCCATGGGGACGAGCCCGGGATCGTGGTCGTCAAGGTCGCCAAGCCGCGTCAGGACGTCCGGTTCGACCTGCCGGTCCTGGGGATCGACAGCTTCGGCCCCCTGCGCCGCTCCGGCGCCACCGCCGTGGCCGTCGAGGCGGGCAAGACCCTCATCTTCGACCAGGAGGAGCTCCTGCGCAAGGCCGACGAGATCGGCCTTGCCGTGGTCGCGCTGGAGGACGGGAAGCTTCCCGAGAGGCAATCGAAATGACCCATTCAAGCTCGAGGATCCGGTTCGGCGTCATCGGCGCCGGGCGCATCGGCGCCCACCACGCCCGCATCCTGGGCAGGCACCCCGGCGTCGAACTGGTCGGGGTCTGCGACACGAACATGTGGCGCGCCCAGCTGGCGGCCTGGCGCGGGGGAGGGCTCGCGGTCCGCTCCTTCACAGACCTGCTCAAGAAGGTCGACGCCGCGGTGGTCGCGGTCCCGACCGAACACCACGTCGAGGTCGGACTGGCGGCCCTCGACGCCGGGGTCCACTGCCTCATCGAGAAGCCCATCGCGGGCACGGTCGAGGATGCGTGGCGCCTCCTGGACGCCTCCGAGAGGAACAAGGTGCAGCTCCAGGTCGGCCACGTCGAACGATTCAACCCGGCGGTGCTCAAGGCCATCGAGTACATCAAGCACCCTCGCTTCATCACGGTCGAGCGCCTGGGCCCCTACGACCCGCGGACCCAGAACATCGGCGTGGTCCTGGACCTGATGATCCACGACCTCGATATCCTTTTGACCCTGGTAGGCGGAGAGGTGGAGAGCCTGGAGGCCATCGGCGCGCACCTCTTCTCCAAGCACGAGGATATCGCCAACGTGCGCGTACGCTTCAAGACCGGCTGCGTCGCGGACCTCACCGCCAGCCGCATCTCCATCAAACGGCACCGCAAGATACGCATCTTCCAGGAAACAAGCTATATCTCTTTGGACTACATGAACGCGACCCTGCAGGTCCACCGCAAGAAGCGGCCGGACGCGCGCACGCTCAAGGACGTCGAGCAGATCTCGCCCAAGCTCGACAAGACGGAGCCCCTGCGCAAGCAGATCGACCACTTCGTCGACTGCATCCGGCACAACCGCAAGCCCTGGCCTTCCGGGGAGCATGGGCTCGAGGCCCTGAAGCTCGCCCTCCAGATCACGGACGAGCTGGAGCGCTACGCGGTCACGGACCACGCCCATCCGAGCACCTTCCTGCCGAGGCTGGCGGCCGGGGTCGGAAGGTTCGCTCGGACGGTCACGGACACCCTGCGGGGGATCGAACGGAACGGATGACGCGCTTCCTGCTCGTGGCGGGCGACCCCTCGGGAGACCTCTACGGCTCCATGCTCATGCGGACGCTGCGCTCCCGGCGGCCGGAGGTCCGCTTCCACGCCGCCGGCGGCCCGCTCATGCGCCAAGCCTGCGAGGGGACCGACCGCTTCCACCACGACCTCGCCTCGGAGGGGACCACGGGCTTCGTCGAGCCCGCCCGGCGCCTGCCCACCTTCCTGAGGCTGCTCGGGAAGTTCCGCCGCCTCCTGCGGGGAGCCGAGGTCGATGCGCTCGTCTGCATCGATTACTACGGCTTCAACCGCCGCGTCCTCGCCGAAGCCAAGTCCGCCGGGATCCCGAGCTTCTACTACATCAGCCCCCAGGTCTGGGCGAGCCGCCCCGGCCGCATCCGCCAGATCCGCCGCTGCGTGGACCGGATGCTGGTCATCTTCCCCTTCGAGGAGCCGCTCTACCGGGAGGCCCGGGTCCCGGTGACGTGGGTCGGCCATCCGCTCCTCGACCTGGTGCCGTCGGCCGAGCTGGCGCGCAGGGACTTCGCGCCCTTGCGGCTGGGTCTCCTTCCGGGGAGCCGTCCGGGAGAGATCCGCAGGCACCTCCCGCTCTTCCTGGAGGCGGCCTCCCGCATCCGCAGGGATTACCCGGACATGGAGGTGACGGTCTTCGGAGCCAAAGGCCTGGGTCCGACGGCGTACGCGCCCTGGCTGGCGCGGACGAACGCGCGGCTGGTGTTCGACGAGGGATATTCCGAGCGTCGCGCGCAGCACCTCGTGCTCACCTCCTCGGGGACCGCCACGGTCGAGAACGCCCTGCTGGGCCTGCCCATGGTCGTTGTCTACAAGCTCTCCTGGCCCACCTATCTCCTCGCCCGGGCCATCATCCGCGTCAAGCACATCGCCATGGCCAACATCCTGCTGGGCCGCCGGGCCGTCCCCGAGCTCATCCAGCACCATGCCACCCCGCAGCGGGTCGCGCACGCCGCGCTGGACCTCCTCGCCAATCCCCGGAGGCTTCAGGCCCTGCGCGCGGAGCTCGCCGGACTGCGCAGCGTCCTCGGCGGACCGGGAGCCACCGGCCGCGCCGCGGACATCCTCCTCACATGAACGGACCCACGCCCCCGCTCTCCCTGGAGGAGCTTAAGACCGAGTTCTCGTCCTACTCGCCGCACGTGGACTCGGCCCTGCTGGAGAAGGCCTACGATTTCGCGAAGTCCGCGCACTCCCACCAGGAACGCGCCTCCGGAGAGCCCCACTTCACGCACTGCCTGGCCGTGGCCCGTTCCCTGCTGGCATTCAAGCTCGACCTCCCCACCATCTGCGCGGGCCTGCTGCACGACGTAGTCGAGGACACTTCCGTCACCCCGGAAGACCTCGCGCGGGAGTTCGGGCCCGAGATCACCCAGCTGGTCGAGGGGGTCACGAAGCTCGAGACCATCAAGTTCAACACGCGCGACGAAGCCCAGGCTGAGAACTGGCGCAAGATGCTCCTGGCCACGGCCCAGGACATCCGCGTCATCCTCATCAAGCTCGCGGACCGCCACCACAACATGACCACGCTGAGCTATCTCCCCCCGGAGCGCCAGCAGCGCATCGCCCAGGAGACCCTCTCCCTCTACGCCCCGCTCGCGCACCGTCTAGGCATGTTCCAGCTCAAGGGGGAGCTCGAGGACCTCGCCTTCATGCGCCTGAACCCGGCGGAGTACGGCGCCCTGCGCTCCCAGGTGGAAACGCTCAACTCCAGCCGCGAGGGGTCCTTGGTGCAGTTCCGGGAGACGCTGGAGAAGAAGATCGCCGCCGCCGACATCCCCTATCGCCTGCTGACGCGTTCGAAGAGCCTCTACTCCATCTACCAGAAGATGCAGCGGCAGAACAAGCCCTTCGAGGAGATACAGGACACGCTCGGGGTGCGCATCATCACGGACACCGTGGCCAACTGCTACGCGCTGCTGGGGATGGTGCATTCGGAGTTCAAGCCCGTGGCCGGCTCCTTCACCGACTACATCTCGGTCCCCAAGGTGAATCTCTACCAAAGCCTGCACACGAGCGTCATGAGCCCCCGGGGAGACCTCATCGAGATCCAGATCCGCACGAAGGAGATGCACCGGACCGCCGAGTTCGGCATCGCGGCGCACTGGCGCTACAAGCTCGACGAACACGCCCCGGACCTGCACCTGGAGGAAAAGCTCAACTGGCTCCGGCAATGGATCGAGTGGCTCCAAGACCTCAAGAGCCCCCGGGAGTTCCTGGAGAGCCTGAAGACGGACCTGGAACTGCACCAGGTCTTCGTCTTTACCCCGCTGGGCGAGGTGAAGGCGCTTCCCTCGGGCTCCACGCCCCTGGATTTCGCGTTCGCCGTCCACACCGAGATCGGCATGACGTGCGTGGGGGCCAAGGTCAACAACAAGATGGTGCGCCTGGACTACCAGCTCAAATCCGGCGATATCTGCCAGATACTCACCAAGCGCGCCTCCGTGCCGAAGAAGGACTGGCTCGGCATCGTGCGGACGGCCCGCGCCCGCTCGAAGATACGCCATTTCCTGCGTGAAAAAGGTATAGTCGCATGAGGCTGCCATGACCGTCACCGAGTTCCTCAGGACCCAGGTCCCGTTCCTCGCGGGCCTCACGGAGGACCAAGCGCTCTACCTGGCCAAGTCCTCCGAGCAGAAGCCTTACCGCTCGGGCCAGACCATCATCTTCAAGGGAGTGAGCGTGGAGGGCCTGCACATCGTGGCGCAGGGCAAGGTCTCTGTGCACGTGAAGCCCGAGAAGAAGGACTGGATCAAGGTCGCGGAGCTCGGGCCCGGCGAGGTGTTCGGGGAGACCTCCATCATGGAGTTCGCCATGGCCGGCGCGACCATCAAGAGCATGAAGGACGACACCCTCATCTTCGTCATCCCGCAGGCGACGTTCCGCAAGCTGCTGGCCACGGACCCGGACCTCGAGAAGAGGACGGTCGCCCTCATCGAACAGCGCAAGAAGTCCCAGACGAAGATGTCGGAAGAGAAGAAAGCGGCCTGAGGTCCCTCTTCCGGAGATACCCCTCCGGCAAAGCCTCCCTTCGAGCGAAGAGCAGGGCCTGGCGGTCCCGATAGAGCAGCGCCCAGGCTTCCCGGGGGAAGTACGTCTCGTAAAAGGGCAGGAGCCCCCCCGCCTTCGACGGGACGAGCTGGCCCACGTGTTCGACTGCGGCGAGCTGGATCCCGTGGCCGTCGAGGAAGGACCGGTAGGCCTCGGGAGAGGCCGCCGCCTCATACATGGGCTTAAGCAGCTCGTGGAAGATGTAGCGCCCATCCGCGGACACGCGGAAGTCCGGGGACAACCTGTAGCCGAGATATCCGCCCCAACCCCATGGGTTGAAGAGCCTCAGCCCCCGGAGCTCCGCCGCTTCTCCCTCGATGAAGTCCGTCATGCCCGCGGGGAGCTGACTCGTGTCGACGCAGGAGAAGTCCCGGAACCCCCGCAGCTGGAACACCATGGCCGGCAAGGCCACCGCCAGCGCGGCTGTCGGGAGCCAACGGACTCGGGCGCGCATCAGCATGGGGACGGCGAGGCAGAGGAAATAGGGGGTCATGCGCACGTGCGCCGCCGAAAGCGCTCCGAACAGCGCGGCGACCACGACGTCCCTTGAACGCAAGCGCTTGGCAACGGCGAGCGCCGCCGTCCCCGCGAGTACGATCCAGAAAGGCCATAGGGAGGATCCCATCCCCGGAGCCTGCCATTCGCGGATATAGGTCCGGAGGATCGGCGCGGCCGCCGCATGATCCCAAAGCACCCCGTAGAGCCCGACCCCGTAGGGGTTGAGCAGGGTGGCGAGGCACGCCAAGAGTATCGGCTTGGGGCTGCGCCAGCGATAAACCGCCAGCAGAAGCAGGCCATAGACGAAGCCAAGGTGCATATTGGCCCAAAGCGCGAACATGGCGTAAAGCCAGGGGCTCAGGCGGTCTTCCTCAAGCCTCTTGACGAGGATGAGCAGGAACAGGAGCGAGAAATTCTCAGGCCTGAGGTCGTTGGAGTGAGCCAGGGACACCGCCCAAACAAGCACTCCGATGGGGCCGGCCGTCCGCCAGAGGACGGCGGAGCACCCGGATAGGATCGCGGCTTTAAGAAGCCACAACCCCTTGAAGCCCGAGGCGGAGTGGACCCCGTAGTAGAGAAGCTGGGTCAGCCACTCGAAATCCAGCCACGGGGTCCCGGCCAGGGTGTGCGAGAGCCAGTCCCGGCGCGGGATCGCGAGGTTCTCGGCCATCCACCGGCCCGCGCTCAAGTGCCAGAAAAGGTCTGGGTTGGAGAACGGAAGGAGAAAAAGAAGGAACGCGCCAGCGGCGCAAAGAGCCGCCGTCAGCCGTCCCCTCACTCGTTGTCTACCGCGAGGGCCGGACAGCCTTGCCGGAACGCAGGCAGGAGGTGCAGACGTAGGCCGTCACGGCCTTCCCGTGGTGGATGACCCGCTGTCTGTGCAGGTTGGGCCGGAACACGCGCTTCGTCGCCCTATTGGAGTGGCTGTAGCTGAAGCCGGCGACCGGTCCCTTTCCGCAGAAGACGCAATTGTAAGGCATATCTACGGAGGATGATACCAAATATGAGGGCGCGCCTGGCGGTCTAGAGTTCCACCAGGAAGCCGACCTCGCTGCCCCGCCGGGTCTCGCCGCTCGTGGTGTTCAGCCGCGCCACGGCGCGATGTCTGCCCGTCGCGTAGCCTGACCAATCGTACCACCAATAGCCCTGCGAGGAACGGCAGGGCTGCCACGGGCCGTTGTCCAAGGACACCTCGACCTGCCCTTCCTCCACCGCTGCGATGCGCAGAGTGTAGTGGTCCGACCGTATCGTTTCCGCTCCGCACGGGAAATCGATCACGACGCAGCCGGGCCTGCGCTCTTCGGGCTCCGGGGCCTTCGCCGCGACCGCCGCGTACTTCCGCCGGTTATTCCCCTTCACCATCTCGATCTTCATGAGATCCTCCTTCGTGCCAGGTCATTCTATAACCGCCGCAGGCCGCCTTCCTATCGCGGGGATGTAAAACCTTGGTCTCTTTCTTGTGACGGGGCGTCTAGGCGGCCAGGGGGAGGGTGAAGCGGAAGGCGGAGCCCTTGCCCACCGCGCTCTGCGCCCAGACGCGGCCGCCGTGGGCCTCGACGATGGTGCGGATGAGGGCCAGGCCGAGCCCGCTTCCTCCGGGGGCCATCCGGCGGCCTTGGGCGGTCCGCTGGTAGCGCTGGAAGATCCTCTCCAGGTCTTTTTTCCGCACGCCCACTCCGGTATCGTGCACGGTCACCACCGCGTAAGCGCCTTTGGCTTCGGCCTGCACGCCGATCCTTCCGCCCGGGCGAGTGTACTGTATCGCGTTCTCCAGGAGGTTGCGGAGCACGAGCTGGGCCTCCTGCTTGTCCGCCAGGACCTTGATCCCGGGCGAGACCTCGGCCCCCAGCTTGAGCTGCTTCTTCCTGGCCAACGGGGCGATCTCCCGGATGCACGCGCGCGCGAGACCCGCCACCGCTATCTCGGCCGTCCGGGGACGCTTGCGGCCCGTCGTGTACGCGGCGAGGCGCAGAAGCTTGTCCACCAGGCGCGTCAGCCGGTCGGCGTGGCGGTCGATCGTCTCCATGAGCCGGCGGTGGTCTTTGGATTCTCCGGTGAAAGACTCCTGGATCTCCTCCACCGCGGCCTTGATGGTCGAGACCGGGGTGCGGAACTCGTGCGACACGTTCGCCAGGAACTCCTTCTGCACGGCCTCGCGCTCCCGGAGCAGCCGGGTCTCCTCGGCCTGCTTCCTGTCCGTGATATCGTGGAGCAGCGCGAAGACTCCCCGGACCCGGTCCCCGGCTTCCAGGTCCGGCACCAGGGACGCGTCGAAGCAGCCGGTCCCGCCGCGCGGCCGGGGGATGTCGATCTCGCAGCGGCCGGGTCGGCCGCGCAGAGCCTCCCGGAGGCTCTGCCGCAGAGCCCCGAAGCCTTTGGGGCCCAGCAGGCGCCGGACATGCCGCCCGATGAGCTCCTCGCGCGGCGATCCGCAGAACTCCTCGCAGCACTTGTTCACGAAGCGGCAGCGGAGGTCGGGGCCCATGTAGGAGATCATCACCGGCGCGCTGTCGGTGATGGTCTGCAGATCGGCCTCGCTCTTGTGCAGGGCGGCTTGCGCGCGCCTGCCCTCCGCGGCCTCCGCGGTCGCGTCCACGAAGACCAGCAGTATCCGCCCCGAGCCCTGGTGCTCGATGCGCCGGGCGTTGAGCTTGAGCGTCCGACTCCCGATCGCGGGAAGTCTGGCCTGGACCCGGAAGCCGTCGACTTTCCGGCCGGCGGGCAGGACCTCCTCCAAGACCTCGCGCAGCTCCGGAAGATCCCACTGGCCCGCGCCCAGCTCGTAGAGCCGGCGGCCGAGGGTCTCCCTCGGGCGCGTCTTGAAGAAGTCGTAGAAGGCCCGATTGGCCGTCTCCACCCGGAACTGCCGGTCGAGCACGAGCAGGGGGTCGAAGACGGTGTCCACGGTCGCGTTCGCGAAGTCCCGCGCGGCCCTGGACTCTGCGTGGGACTTCTTCAGCCCGTCGTTCGCCGCCGCGAGCTCGCGGTTCCGGTTGGCCAGCTCCTCGTTGACCGTATTGAGCTCCTCGTTGGTGCTCTGCAGCTCCTCCTTCGCGGTCTCGAGCTCCTCATTGGCGCTCTGGAGCTCCTCGTTGCTCGAGACCACCTCCTCGTTGGCGGATTGGAGCTCCTCATTGGTCGTCTCGTGCTGCTCGATGATGGATTGAAGATGGTCCCGGCTCTCCTTGAGCTCTTCGCGAAGCTGGCTGATCCGGCGGGACTCTGGGTCCCTGCCCGCCTGATTTCCCTCGGGAGCGGCGGGGGCGGCCTCCCGGAACAGCACCAGCGCGCACCGCTCCCGCAGGCCCGGGATCCGTACCGGCGCGACCTCGATGTCCACCCGGCGCCGACGTCCGTCGCCGTGGAGCTCCACTCCTCCTCGCCTTACGGGAGCGCCCTGGCGGAAGGCTTTCCGCGTCGCCGAGCGTATCTCGGGGAAAAGCCCCTCACGCGCCATGCTGCGCAGGTTCAGGCTCGCCTTGCCCGGGGAAGGCTCGAGGAACGGGCTCGTCCGGCCGCGGACCTGCAGGATGTCCAGCCTCTCATCGACGAGCACCGCGGCCGGGGAGAACTGGTCCAGGAGAGCCCGGTCCGTCTCCCGCTGGAGGTCGGGCTCGCTCCTCGTCTCCGGGGCCGCGGCCCGGGCCGCCGATGGGACGCCGAGCCTTACTGGGACGCGGGCGCCTCCCGGCCTCTTGGCGTAGATCCTGGCCTTGTCGTCGACGGGCGCGAACATGTCGGAGCGGACTCCGACCGTCTCCGCGGCCCCCAGGACCAGGAAGCCGTGAGGGTTCAAGGCGTAGTGGAAGACGGCGAACAGCCGCTTCTGGAGCTCCGCTCCCAGGTAGATCAGCACGTTGCGGCAGCTGATGAGGTCGATGTTCGAGAAGGGCGGGTCCACGGCGAGGTCCTGCCGCGCGAAGACGCACAGGTCGCGGACCGGTTTCGCGATCCGATACCCCCGAGCCTCCTTCTTGAAGAAGCGACGCAGCCGCTCCTTGGAGACGTCCGCGGCGATGCTCTCCGGATAGAGTCCCTCCCGGGCCTTGGCCAGAGCCTGTTCGCTGATGTCGGTGGCGAAGATCTGCACAGGGATGCCGGGAGCCCGGTCTCCAATATACTCCAGCAAGTTCAGAGCTTGGGAGTAGGCCTCCTCGCCCGTGGCGCAGCCCGGGACCCAGATCCTGATGGGATCACGCGGCGAGCGCTTGCGCAGCAGGTTGGGATAGACCCGCTTCAGGAGCGCCCGGTAGGCGGCGGGCTCCCGGAAGAACCCCGTCACATGGATGAGCATGTCCTTAAACAGCGCCTCGAGCTCGGAGGGGTCCTTCTCCAGCCTCCCGGCGTAGCGGGCCAGGGAGTCCGTCGGGAGCAGCGCCATGCGCCGCCGGATCCTGCGCAGGACCGTGGTCCGCTTGTAGAGGCCGAAATCCACGCCCTTGGCCAGGCGCAGCAGGGCCAGGAGCTTGCGAAGAGCCGGCTCGTCGCTCTCTGTCCCGTCTTTGCGCAAGCCGGGGCGCCGGCGGATGCGCCCGAGCTCCTGCGCGATCCCTTCGGGGGACAGGACGAAGTCCACGCAGCCGGAGAGGACGGCGGAGCGGGGCATGCTCGGATGGCCCGCGCTCCCCTCGCTTTGGGCGAAGACGACGCCTCCCTGAGACTTGATCCGCTCCAGCCCCCGCGTCCCGTCCGAACCCTCGCCGGAAAGGACCACGCCGATGGCCCGGCCGCCCTGGTCGTCCGCCAGAGACGCCAGGAAGACGTCGACGGCGCTCTGCGGCCCCGGCTTCCGGCGGGCAAGGCGCAGCGCGCCGCCCTGGATCCGCATGTCCCTGTTCGGAGGCAGGATGTAGACGTGGTCCGGCAGCACCCGGGTCCGGCTGCGGGCCTGCGTCACCGGCATCCGGGTCGCCTTGGAAAGGATCTCGGTCAGCTGGCTCTCATGCCAGGGCGACAGATGCGGCACGAGGACGAAGGCCATCCCCGGACGGGACGGAAGGGCTTCCAGGAGCCGCCTGAACGCGTCGAGCCCGCCGGCCGAGGCCCCGACCCCGACGACGGGGAATCCGCGCCTGCTCATGCCGCGATGAACCGGTAGCCCATCTTCTTCACGGTCTTGATCCTGCGGCCCTCGGCCCCCAGCTTGCCCCTGAGCCGCGCGATGTGCTGGTCCACGGTCCGGGTGTTGAGCTCCCCGGCGCACGCGTGCCCCCAGACCTGCTCGAGCAGCTTCACGCGGCTGACGACCTCTCCCTTGGCATCCACGAGCTGCTTGAGGAGCTGGGCCTCCTTGGGGGTGAGCTCCCGCAGCCGGCCCCCCACCCGGAACTCGTGCCTGCGGAAGTCCAATCGGAGACTGCCGGCCGCGATCTCGCGCCTGCGCTCGACCGGCGGCCGGGCGGTCTTTCTCAGGCGCAGCTCGACTCGGGCGGCCAGCTCCCTCATGGAGAAGGGCTTGGTGACGTAGTCGTCGCCGCCCAGCTTGAGGCCGAGCACCCGGTCCATCTCGCTCTTGCGCGCGGTCAGGAAGATGATCGGCGCCTCCGAGACCTTGCGCAGCTCCCGGGCCATATCCAAGCCGTCCATCCTCGGGAGCATGATGTCGAGCACGACGAGATCGGGCCGGTGCTTGCGGAAGGCCGCCAGGCCCGCCTCCGCGGACCTCGCGGACACGACCCGGTAGCCCTCGGCCCGGAACCGCCGGCGCAGCAGGTCGAGGAGGTCGCCCTCATCCTCCACGACCAGGAGCGTCCCTTTCTTGACGTCCATGCCGACATGTTAGCACATAGCGGTCCGTCCCGCGGACGGCGTCACGGGAATGTTACATGGCTCCGCTTCCCGACGGAGACGCGGGCGAGGACGACGGCGCGGGGAATTTACCCCCAGCCGATAGCAACCGCGGGACGGCGGGAATAAACTATATGGGGTCCTTTCGCCGCCATGAGAATCCTGCTGACCACGATCTGCCGCCCCATCGGCCCCGCGCACGGAGACGCCTCCAGCGTGGGCTACGAGCTGCTCTTCGGCCAGGTGACTCGAGCCCAAGGCGTGTTCAGCCCGCGGGCCACCCACGAGCAGTACGCCCTCGACTATATCGCGGAGAACCTGGACGCCCCCACGACCGTCCTCCAATATCCCTCGGGCCGCCAGCTGATCCGCGAGCTGAGGAAGGGCTACGATTATGTGGGCATCTCTTTCATCCTAGCGACCTTCCACCGGATGAAGGAAGCGGTGGCGCTCATCCGCGAGCATTCCCCGGAGTCCAAGATCGTGCTCGGCGGCTACGGCACGGTGCTCGGCGACGACGAGCTCCGGCCCTACGGCGACCATATCTGCCGCGAGGAGGGGGTCGCCTTCATGCGGCGGCTTCTGGGGGAGCCCCCCCGGACCATGCCGTACCGGCACCCGAACGTGATCAGCCGGCTGAAAGTGTTCTCGGTCCCGGTGTCCAGGACCGCGCTGGTCTTCGCGGGCCTCGGCTGCCCCAACGGCTGCGATTTCTGCTCCACCTCGCATTTCTTCCGCCGCCGGCACATCCCCCTTCTTCCGACCGGCAAAGACATCTTCCAGGTCCTGCGCCGCTACCAAGACGCGGATCCGGAGCTCCGCTTCACCGTCCTGGACGAGGACTTCCTGCTCAACAGGCGCCGCGCGGAGGAGTTCCTCGCGTGCGTGCGCGAGTCCGGGAGGACGTTCTCCATCTTCGCCTTCGGGAGCATCCGGGCGCTCAGCCAGTACGCGGCGGAAGAACTCGTGGAGATGGGCATCGACGGGCTGTGGATCGGATACGAGGGCGCCCGGTCCGGCTACCCGAAGCAGCAGGGCCGCCAGCCCTCCGAGCTCTTCCCGGACCTCTTCCGCCACGGCATCCAGGTCCTGGCCTCCATGATCGTGGGCTTCGATTATCAGGACCCGAAGGTGGTGCGCGACGAGCTCCGGGGCCTGCTCCGCCTGCGTCCGGCCTTGTCCCAGTTCCTCATCTACGGCCCCACTCCCGGGACCCCCTTCTACGAGAGGATCTCCCGCGAGGGAAGATTGAGGCCGCAGTTCTCCCTGGACCGCGGCGCATTCTACCACGAGTGCACCGGGTTCCGGTCCATGGTGACGCATCCCGTGCTGAGCGGCGAGGAGCTCGAGGGCCTGCAGCGCTGGTGCTTCGAGCAGGACTTCCAGAGACTGGGCCCCTCGATCTTCCGTTCCGTGCGCTTGTGGCTCAGCGGGTACGAGAATCTGCGCGGCTCGCCGAACCCGGCTCTGCGCCGGAAGGCCGAGCTCTTCGGCCGGCGCGTCCGGGAGGCGGATTTCGTCTTCCTGGCCGGCCGTCTCCTCGCCCCGAACCGCCGGATCCGGCGCTGGATCCTGGCCCTGGAGCGCCGCGCGCACCGTGTCCTCGGCCCCGCGACCCTTTGGGCGCGCGGCCTCTCCGTGCTGGGCCTCGCCGCGGCCCTATGGACCCGCGTCTCGCTCCGCCTCGACTGGCTCCAGCACCCGGGCCTCGCCCGCCGCCGCTTCCGGTGGGAACCCGCGCCATGAGGAGGCATTGATACGTCAATAGCCTCCCACCCGATCGTACTCTGGATCGAACGAGCGGCATACCTTCTGATCCTGTCCCCGTTCTTGGTCGAAGATCTGCGGATCGGGAGGCTGCCGTCGACCTGGCCCGAATGGACCTCCGACGGCGTACTGAGCTGCGTCATCCTGGGCTTTGTCCTGCTCATCAGGCACAACCGCATCAAGGCCGCGCAGGCGAAAGCGCTGCAGGCGACGCTCAACCAGGCCATCATCCACGACTTGAAGAACCCGATGACGTCGATCGTGGGCTGCATCTCCGTGCTCAACAGCGAGCCCTTCGATCGGGAGAACCAGCACAGGCTCCTGCGCCTCGCCCTCATCTCCTGCCGGACGCAGATGGACCTTCTCGAGACGCTGGTGGATACGACGCGCATGGAATACGGGGAGATGACGCTTCAGAAGCGGCCCATCCCGGCCAAGGCATTCGTGGACTCGTGCCTCAGCGACGTGACGGGCGCGGCGGAGCACCTCGGCATCCGGATCGAGGATTCCAGCGCCCGCCCCTTGTCGGAACAGTTCGTCGCGGACACGGACCTCATGCGCAGGGTGGTCACGAACCTCCTGCAGAACGCCATCAAGTACACGCCTCGGGGCGGAGCCGTCTCCTTGGGCGCGGCCTTCAGCAACGGCAACGTCTCCCTGGAGATCCACGACACGGGCATCGGCATCCCCCAGGGTCAGATCGGCAGGCTCTTCAAGAAATATTTCCGCGTCGAGGGGGGCGAACAATCCACTCGCCGCGGAAGCGGGCTGGGACTCTATTTCTGCAAATTGGTCGTCGAGGCTCACCACGGGAGCATCGATGTGCGCAGCGAGACGGGGAGCGGAACCACGGTGCGCATCCTTCTGCCCGTGATGCCAAGGAGCTCGGGACATGCCACTGAAGCAAAACGGACGGCAGGCGGGGAAGCCCCGCCTGATGGTGATAGAGGATGACAACGGCATCCGCGAGATGCTGCGGATCGCCCTCTCTATCTATTATGATATCTCAGCCTTCGCGAACGGGGACGATATCGCCGCGTTGCTCGACAAGAATGATCCCGACCTTCTCCTCCTGGACATCAATCTTCCGGGAAGCGACGGCTTCCGCCTATGCGAGAGCATCCGGTCTCGAGCGAAAGACCGGGGCCTCCCCATCCTCTTCATGACGGTCCGAAGAGAAAACCGGAGCTTCCTCGAATCCCTGGAATCCGGGGGTGATGGCGTGATCACCAAGCCTTTCGTGATGAAGGAGCTGGTGGACCGGATCGAGACCCTGCTCAAGGGCCGCCTCTAGACCATGTCCCTCTGGCTATCCGTTCCGCTCCGCCTCCTCCTCCTCGGACTCGGCCTGCTGTCTTTCTGCCTGCCCCGCGGCGCCGAGCTGCGCCTCGGCCCGGCCGTCGGCCGGCTCATGTTCAGGCTCGGCTTCTTCAAGCGAAAGACCGTGCTCGAGAACCTGCGCCACTGCTTCCCCGAACTCACGTCCAAGGAGCTGCGGCGGCTGGCGATCCGGAACTTCGAGCATTACGGCATCCTGTTCTTCGAGTACCTGCACTTCTTCGCCCCGGTGCGGGGGCATTACCGCGACTATGTCTCCCGACACGCCAGGCTCCACGGCCTGGAGCGATGGAAGAAGGCCCACGCGAAGGGGAAGGGCGTCATCTTCGTGGCGTGCCACCTGGGGCATTGGGAGATGCTGGCCTCCGCGGGCGGGATGGCGGGCATACCCCTGACGATCGTAACGAAGGTCCTCAAGCCCCGCTGGCTTCACGACCAGATCACGGCCGCGAGGCTCTCCACCGGCGTGGCCGCGGCCCATGAGCCGGGCTCGGCCCCGGTCATCCTGAGGGCCTTGCGCCGCGGCGGCTCCGTGGCGTTCATGAACGACCAGTACACCAAGCCTCCCATGGGGCTTCTCGTGCGCTTCTTCGGCGTGAAGGTCGGCACGCTCTCGGTCGCTGGGACCTTGGCCCGGAGGACCGGGGCCGCCGTGCTCCCGACTTATACCTACCGGGACGCGGAAGGCATCTGCCACGTCGTCATCGAGCCCGAGATGTCCCTGGCCCGGGACCGGGACACCCCCGAAGCCGCGACTCAAGCCGTGTCGGACAAGGTGGAGCAATGGGTGCGGCGGCATCCGACGCAATGGCTGTGGATGCACCGCCGCTTCAAGAACGTGACTTGGCCCGTGCCCGAGCTCACCCCGGCAGCTGGACCACGACCTGCCTATCCCTAGGCCGGGTATCGAACTCCGCCAGCACGATCTGCTGCCAGACGCCCAGCATCAGCCGGCCTTCCTTGAAAGGGACGGTGAGCGAAGGACCCTGGAGCGCGGCCCGCACGTGGGAGGAGCCGTTATCATCTCCCCAGGTCTGATGGTGCGCGTATTCCTTCCCAGCCGGTGCCAGAGCCTCATAGAGCCTGGCCATGTCCTTCTTGAGCCCCGGCTCGTACTCGAACGTGGTGATGGCCGCGGTGGACCCGACCACGAAGACCGTGGCCTGGCCTTCGGCCAGGCCTGAGGCCGCCAGGCGCGCCTGCACCGCGGGGGTGATGTCCACGAGGTCCCCCTGCCCCTGGGTGCGGAACTCGAGAGTCTCTGTCTGTAGCTTCATGGGTGCGGTTCAGACCTTTACCGGCAGGGTCAGGGTGACCGCGACCCCGCCCTCCGGGCGGCGGTCTGCGGCAAGCCCGCCGCCGTGCTTCTTGGCGATCTCCCTGGAAAGATAGAACCCCGCGTCCCGGCTCTCCGGCAAGGCGGAGCCGGTGTCCTCGAACGCCACCCGCACCCAGCGGCCGTCCCCTTCGAGCGCGGTCCGGACCGTGAGCTTCCCACCCTCCGGCATCCGCTCGGCCGCGCTTCGCACCAGGTCCGCCAGCACCCGTTCGATGTGCGGCCGGCTCACCTGCAGCTTGGGGACTCCCGGCCCGCAGACGGCCTCGGCCTGGATGCCCTTGAGCGCGCCCGCGTTCACGGCCAGGGCCTCGCGCACGAGCTCGTGGATGTCGGTCGGGGAGGCGCTGAGCTCCTGCGCGTGGAACAGATCCATGAAGCCCGACAGGATCCGGGAGCAGTGCTCCGCGCACCGGCGGATACGCTCCAGGTCCGCCCTGATGTCCGGTCTCTTGGGATGCTCCTCGAGCAAGACGTCCGTGGTCCCCAGGATCACGGTCAAAGGGTTGCGCAGGTCGTGCACCACTCCGCCGGAGACCAGCCCCACGTCCGCGATACGCTCGCAGCCCTGCAGGTAGGATTCCGCCTTGACCACCCGGTCCGCCAGGGCGCTCAGGCGTACGCGCTGCCTTCGGATCTTGGCCGCGGTGCGCCGCTCCTTGTCCGCCACGCGCCACACGGAGAACGCGCCGGCCATGAGGATGGCCGTCTTAAGGACCAGGGACAGCCAGATCTCTCCAGCGATCTCCGGAGCCCAAACCATGTGCATGGCGCCGTTGAGCGCGGCGATGCCGAGCGAGACCCACAGGACCTCGCGGGCACCGAGCAGGAGGCAGACCGTGTAGATGGGGATGAGGTAGAGGACCCAGAACGTGGACCGATACCCGCCGGAGAAGGAAAGCGTCCATGTGACCGCAGCGCAGTTGCCGAGCACGAACAGGGCGCCCGCCCACGAGGGGACGCGCCGCAAGCGTAGGACCGTGCCGGCCAGGACGTTGACCCCGAGCAGCCCGAGCAGGCTGAGGAGGAACCCCGGATACTCCAAATCGGGATCCCCGCGCCAGAGCAGGCTCAAGGCCACGAGGAACAAGGAGACGAGCGACTCGTATCTGAACGCGAGGGAGACGTCCGGCGCCGCGGGGAGCCTCATGCCGCTCCAATTCTGGCAAATGCGGCCCTCAATTGGCATAGTATGCTGGTCTCAGACGACCATGACCCTGCTCTCGAGCCCGGTCCAGTACATCAAAGGCGTGGGTCCCAAGCGGGCCGAGCGCCTGGCCAGGCTCGGCATCCACACCCTGCGCGACCTCCTGTTCCATTTCCCCCGCGCCTGGGAGAACCGGCGCCCCGCCGCTCCGGGGGCCGTCCCGCAGGAAGGCCCCCTCGTGCTCAAGGGGCGGGTCAAGGAGACCTTCGAGAAGCGGGCCGGCCCGCACCTCTGCCTCTTCATCGCGAAGCTCGCGGTGCCCGAGCACGGTCCGGTGGACGCGGTCTGGTTCAAGCGGCCCAGCCGGCGCTACGACGTGTTCCAAACGGTCAAGAGCGAGGTCGGTCCCGGGACCGACCTGTGGGTGATCGGCCGGGGTGAGGCGGACCTCCTGAAGGTCAAGCGCATCTCGGTCTACGAGTACTACCGCGCCGACGACCCGCGCGCCTCCCTCCACGTGGACCGCATCGTGCCGGTCTACCCCACGACCGAGGACCTCCCCGAGCGCTTCCTGCGCGAGCTCGTGGACCGCGCCCTGCGGGAATGCCTGGACCACGTGCGGGAGTTCCTCCCCCCGGACATCCTCGCCCGCCGCGAGCTCCTGGCCCTGCCCCAGGCCATCGACGGGATCCACCGCCCGCGCTCGGGCGTCCAGCTCGAGGAGGCCCGCCGGCGCCTGGCTTACGAAGAGCTGCTGCTGCTGGAGATCGCGTGGTCCCTCAAGCACCGCGAGACCCGCGCGGTGCGCAAGGGCTACTCCTACGAGATCCGCAGGAACCTGCTCACCCCGCTGCGCGAGCAGCTCGGCTTCGACCTCACCGGCGCGCAGCGCCGCGTGATCAACGAGATCTTCGACGACATGCGCAAGCCCCATCCCATGACCCGCCTGCTGCAGGGCGACGTGGGCTCCGGCAAGACCGTGGTGGCCATCGCGGCCCTGCTCCTCGCCGTGGAGAACGGCTTCCAGGGCGCGTTCATGGCCCCGACCGAGATCCTGGCCGAGCAGCACTACTGGACCTTCGGCTCGTTCCTGCGGGACCTGCCGGTACGCGTGGCCCTGCTGACCTCGGCGGTCCCAAAGAAGGCGCGCGAAAAGACCCTGGCCCGCGTCCGGGACGGCGAGATCGACATCGTGCTGGGGACCCACGCCCTCCTGGAGGGCGACGTGGCCTTCCGCAGCCTTCGGCTGGCCGTCATCGACGAGCAGCACCGCTTCGGCGTGCGCCAGCGCACGACCCTGCGCCAGAAAGGCCCTCCCCTGGACCTGCTGGTCATGACCGCCACGCCCATCCCCCGCACCCTGAGCCTGGCCCTCTACGGCGACCTCGAGGTCTCGACCTTAGACGAGATGCCCCCCGGCCGCAGGCAGACGGTGACGAGGCATGTCCCGGAGGCCGAGGCCTTGGATTTCGTCCGCGGCCAGGTGGCCGAAGGCCACCAGGTCTACATCGTCTACCCCATCATCCAGGAGTCGAGCACTCTGGACCTCAAGGCCGCGGTCGCGGAGTACGACCGCCTGTCCAAGGATGCCTTCTCCGGACTGCGGGTCTCCCTCGTACACGGCCGCATGCCCAGTTCCAAGAAGATCCGGGCCATGGAGGATTTCGGCGCCGGAAAGAGCGACATCCTCGTGGCCACTCCGGTCATCGAGGTGGGCGTGGACGTCCCGAACGCCACGGTCATGGTCGTGCAGGAGGCCGATCGCTTCGGGCTGGCCAGCCTGCACCAGCTCCGGGGGCGCATCGGCCGGGGCCGGGCGCAGTCCTACTGCATGCTGGTCGCGGACCCGAAGACCCCGGAGGCCAAGCGCCGGATCTCCATCCTGTGCGAGACCTCGGACGGGTTCCGCATCGGGGAGGAGGACCTCAAGATCCGCGGGCCCGGGGAGGTCCTGGGGACGGCCCAGCACGGCGAGCTCTCCCTGCGGGTCGCGGACCTCGTCAAGGACACGGACCTTCTCGCGGCGGCCCGCGAGGACAGCCAGGCCCTGCTGGACGCGGACCCGGACCTCGTGCTGCCCGCCAACGACAGGCTCCGCGAGCGCATCCTGACCCGGTTCAGGCCGGAGTGGCAGTCCGTGGACCTAGCATAGCGGTAGGCCCCCCCCGGCCTCCGTTCAGGCCAAGGGTCCCGCAGCCTCGTCCCAATTCGTCCCACTCCGGCTTGGGCCGAAAAACCGGCTTTCGCTTCCCCCAAAAGCCCATCCCCTCTCCGCCTCCCCCTGCTATCATAAAATCATGAAGCGCAGGGGAACCCTTTTCTGGATCATCTTCCTCCTCGCGGCCATGTTCTTGGGCCCGAGCCTCTTCACCCGCCGGCAGGACACGCTCACCGAAAAACCGGATCAGGCCAGCCTTCGCACCATGGTGCAGCAGGAAAGGCTCGTGGACGCACCCGCGAACCTGCCGGCAGACAAGGTCCAGCGATAGATAGGAAGAAGTCGTTTTTTTTGGCTTAATATAGCCGTGGCCGCGGCTTTCCTCTCTTTTTTCCTCTGTTTTTCAGCCGGAGCCTCCCCAGCTTCCTCCGTGGACGAGGACGGCAACGTACGCGTCTCCAAGCTGGTCGAGACCGGCACGCGCACCCTGACGGGATACGACGAATTCCGATTCATCGGCTGGAACGACTCCTGCTCCGTGGCTTACCAGTACCTCAGCTTCCCCCCCGTGGGAGAGGCGCTCCAGGGAGTCCCGGTCCGCTGGGACATCGGGTCTTGGAGCATACTCCCGGAAGAGGTCGAGCCCCGTGTCTCCTGGGTGGAGCACGGGATCGCCGGGTCCTCCTGGGACCGGGGACGGGCTCAACGCGGCCTGGCATGGCTCGCGAAGCGCGGCTATTATCGCAAAGCCCGCGTGGAGCGCATCCGTCAGCCCGCGGAGAATGATCCGCCGGAACTCGACCCGATCCTGGCCTCCACCGCCGCTTTCCAGCTCGGCTACAAGACCTTGTGGCCCCCCGAGAATTTCAAGCTCCGGGAAGTCTATTACTCCCCCCTGGCGACCTGCGCCTTCTTCGTGTTCCGGGACCTCAAGAACGCCCGTGACAGCTATACCTTCAAGCTCGTCCGCATCCAGAACCCCAGCATCCGGCACCAGCGCTCGCGCATGCACGTCTCGAACGGGCTGATCTTCTATCGGGCGGCGGATATCTTCGGCGCCCTGGAAGAGCTCGCCACCGCCAGCGCCATCGACCCGGACTACGCCCTGGCCCGCTACCACCACGCCGTGCTCCTGACCACGCACGGCATGAATGACGAAGCCTTGGACGAGCTGGCCGCGGCCCTGAAGCTCGACCCGCGCTTCGCGGAGGAAGCGAAGAAGGCTATCGAGTTCAAGAAGGTCCGCAAGGACCGCCGCTTCAAAGCCCTCATTAAGAAAGCGGCGGCGAGGCTCAAGGGATGACGCATCCCCTCCGGGAGCTCCTCTCCCGCCGGATCCTTGTCCTGGACGGCGCCATGGGCACCGAGCTCCAGGCCCTGGGTCTGAGGCCCGAGGACTTCGGCGGCGCCTCCCACGAGGGGTGCAACGAGCACCTCGTGTTCACCCGGCCGGATATCGTCCGCGCCGTCCACGCGAGCTACCTGGAAGCCGGGGCGGACATCATCGAGACGAACACCTTCGGGGCGCTGCGCCATGTGCTGGCCGAGTACGGCCTGGCCGAGCGGGCCGCCGAACTGGCCCGGACCGGAGCCTCCCTCGCGGCCGCGGAAGCGCGGCGCTTCCACTCCCCGGACAAGCCCCGCTTCGTGGCCGGCTCCCTGGGCCCGGGGACCAAGTCCATCTCCCTGACCGGCGGCATCGGCTTCGACGAGGTGCGCAGGAACTACGCGGAGGCGGCCCGCGCCTTGGTCGAGGGAGGCGCGGATCTCATCCTCCTGGAAACGCAGCAGGACACGCTCAACGCCAAAGCGTCCCTGCTGGGCATCCGGGATGCGTGCGAGGCGCTGGGCCGCGCCGTCCCGACGGCGGTCTCGGTCTCCATAGAATCCACGGGGACGATGCTCGCGGGGCAGAGCCTGGAGGCCTTCTATCTCTCGGTGGAGCACCTGGATCTGCTGGCCGTGGGCATGAACTGCGCCACTGGCCCGGATTTCATGAGCGACCACCTGCGCTCCCTGGCCGGGGTCTCGCGCCTGCCCATCCTCTGCTTCCCGAACGCGGGCCTCCCGGACGAACACGGCCGCTACCTCGAGAGCCCCGTGGAATTCGGCGCGAAGCTGCGCCGCTTCTGCGAGCAGGGCTGGGTGCACATCGCGGGCGGCTGCTGCGGCACCACGCCGGAGCATATCCGCGCCCTGGCCGCGGCCGTCAAGGGCGTCAAACCCCGGCCTCCGGCGGCCGGGCCCGCGGCGTCCTTGAGCGGGCTCGAGCCCCTCTTCTTCGATCCGGACCGCCGGCCCGTCCTCATCGGAGAACGCACCAACGTCATCGGCTCCAAGAAATTCCGGGAGCTCGTCGCCGCCGACGACTTCGATGCCGCCGCGGAGACCGGCCGCCAGCAGGCCCGCCTGGGAGCTCAGGTGATCGACGTCTGCCTGGCCAACCCGGACCGGGACGAGCGCGCGGACATGGGCCGCCTGCTCGACACGCTGGCCAAAAAGGTCAAGATCCCGTTCATGATCGACTCCACCGACCCGGCCGTGGTGGAGGAGGCGCTGAAACGCTGCCAGGGGAAAGCCGTCATCAATTCCGTCAACCTCGAGGAGGGCGAGGGCCGCTTGCGCCGCATCGTCCCCCTGGCCCGGAGCTACGGCGCCGCGCTCGTGGTCGGCATGATCGACGAGGACAAACAGGCGGGCATGGGAGTCACGCGAGAGCGCAAACTCGCCATCGCCCGGCGCAGCCATGAGCTTCTGACCGGAAAATACGGCATGCGGCCCGAAGACCTCTACCTCGACCCGCTCACCTTCCCCTGCGCCACCGGGGACAAAGCCATGGCGGGCTCCGCGGTCGAGACGATCGAGGCCCTGCGCCTGATCAAGGCGGAGTTCCCGCGAGTCAAGACCCTGCTCGGCGTTTCCAACGTCTCCTTCGGCCTGCCTAAAGCCGGCCGCGAGGTGCTCAACGCGGTGTTCCTGCATCATTGCGTGGAGGCCGGCCTGGACCTGGCCATCGTGAACGTGCAGGGCCTGGCCCGGTACGCGACGCTCCCCGAGGAGGAGCGGCGCCTGGCCGAGCGCCTGCTCTTCGAAAAGGACCCGCCGGTGGCCGAGTTCGCGAACCGCTACCGGAACGTCCAGGCCAAGGCCGAGGAGAAGCACCCCTTCGAAGGGCTGAGCGCGGAGGAGCGGCTCTTCCGAAAAGTGGTCGAGGGCTCGAAAGAGGCCTTGATTGGCGACCTCGACGGCCTGCTCAAGACCCGAGGCCCCCTGGAGATCATCAACGGCCCCCTGCTGCGGGGCATGGCCGAGGTCGGCCGGCTCTTCGGCGACAACAAGATGATCGTGGCCGAGGTGCTGCAGTCCGCGGAGGTCATGCGGGCCTCGGCGGCCCATCTCGAGGGCTTCATGGACAAGGGCTCCGCCGCGGCCAAGGGGAAGCTGCTGTTGGCCACGGTCAAGGGCGACGTGCACGACATCGGCAAGAACCTGGTGCACATCATCTTCGCCAACAACGGCTACGAGGTGCTGGATCTGGGGATCAAGATCGCCCCGGAGGCCCTCATCCAGGAGGCCAAGCGCTTCGGACCGGATCTGATCGGCCTTTCCGGGCTCCTGGTCAAGTCCGCCCAGCAGATGGCCTCCACGGCGGAGGACCTCGCCTCGGCAGGCATCCAGGCGCCCATCCTAGTGGGAGGCGCGGCGCTCACCCCGCGTTTCACCGCGAACAGGATCGCGCCCAAGTACGAGGGCCCGGTGTTCTACGCCAAGGACGCCATGGCCGGCCTGGCCCTGGCCGAGGAGCTGCGGGATGCGGGGAAGAGAGAGGAACGGATCAGACTGAACGACAAGAGGCAGAAGGAATTCCTCATAGAGAACGACAACACGGCGGCAGAGAACAGCTCGTCCTCAAGGGCCGCGACAGCGGCCCTTGAGGATATCCCGAATCGCCCGGGCAACGTCATCGGATGCCCGGGCACCGCGGATAAAGATGTTCCCCCCATCCCGCAGCCGCCCGACCTGAAGATGCACGTCCTCACGGACATCCGCCTCGATGATATCTTCAAGTACCTCAATCCCTTGATGCTGTACGGCAAGCACCTGGGGCTCAAGGGGAACCTCGAGCGCCTGCTCGCGGCCGATGACCCCAAGGCCGTGGAGCTCCACAAGAAGGTCACCGCTCTGCAGGAGGAGGCCGTCTCCGGAAAGCTCATCGTCCCGAAAGGGCTGTTCAGGTTCTTCCCGGCCCGGTCCGAAGGAGACGACATCGTGCTCTACGATTCGCCTTCAGGCGGGAAGGCGCTGGAGCGCCTGCATTTCCCGCGCAAAGGCTCCTGCCTGGCCGACTACCTCGCCTCGGACAGGATGGATTATCTCGCCCTCTTCGTGGTCACCTGCGGGCATGGCGTGGCCGCCCGGGCCGCATCCCTGCGGGAGGCGGGCGAGCTCCTGAAGTCGCACGCGCTCTCGGCTTTGGCCATCGAGTCCGCCGAGGCCTTCGCCGAGCTCCTGCACGAGAGGATCCGGGCCATGTGGGGCTTCTCGGACGCGCCGGACCTGAGCCTGCGGGACAAGTTCCAGGCCCGCTACCGCGGCAAGCGCTACAGCCTGGGCTATCCGGCCTGCCCGAACATCGAGGACCAGGCCAAGCTCTGGCGCCTGCTCGAACCGGACCGCCTGATCGACGTGCGCCTGACCGAGGGCTTCATGATGGAGCCCGAGGCCTCGGTCTCAGCCATGGTCTTCCATCACCCCGAAGCCCGGTATTTCTCGGTGTAAGCCGCAGCGGCACCGAACCCCTTCTTGCGCCGCCCCGCACCGACCACCACCACGCCCTGCGCCGCTGTCAAGAAAATCTGGAGCTAGAAACAGAAAAATCATTATCCCATATGCATTTTTCTATTTTCAATGATGGCGCCATCATTAGAAATGAAAAAACGACGGCATCCGAAAGATATTTTCTCTTCAAGGTCCAGATGAGGGAACTTTCTTAGGGTCCCGCTCGTACTAGCTGTTATGGAAGACAGCGAACGCGAGGATGGACTCGGTCTCATAGGCGGACTCGAAGGCTCCAAGAACCCCGGGGATGTGCTGGACCTCGTGAGCATGACGAAGGGGAGCCTGGTCAATGTCGAAACCGCGCGCGACATCGAAACAGAGATAAACCACTGCACGAGACTGAACGATACCGAGCTCTGGGAAGGCCTGCCCCGGCTGGCCCGTGGGGAGCGGGAACAGCTCGCCAAATTCCTCATTCACCTGGGAGAGATTGAACGAAGAGACCTGCATCTCGATCACGCCCACTCAGGCTTGTTCACCTATCTGGTGATGCTGGGATTCTCTGAATGGGAGGCGCGCGCTCGAGCCGTAGCCGCGCATAAGGCGCGGGACTTTCCGTCCATCCTGACCCTGCTGGCCACGGGCCGTCTGCACCTGTATGCGGTGGTGCTGCTCGCGCCGCACCTGACCTCGGAGAACCACGAATCCCTACTCAACAAAGCCTGCCGAAGGACCACTCGCGAACTCCAAGCCATGATCGCCGCAATGGACCCGGGTACAGCCAGGCGGGATGTCATCCGAGTCGTTTCAGCCCCTGCGCCCGCGGCCTCGCTGGACAACGGACCCGACGCAGGGGGTGCGTCATGCGCGACACCGGCGTTCCCTCCGGCTGCGAGTCCGGCTTCCGCCCCGCCTCCTGACGGAGGCGACATCCTGTTCCCCGAGTTTGGAGCACCTCCGCATCCGGGCTCTCCGGCGGACGGCGCAGCGTCGACTGCGATGCGACCCGCGGACTGCTGCGGCCAAGCGGGCTCGACCCGCCTTCGGTTCTCTTTCGACGGCGACGAGGAGCTCGAAAAGTCGTTCCGGAGGGCGCAGGAGCTGCTCAGGCACAAGTATCCCTACGGCGCCATGGGACACATCTTCCACGATGCGCTGCAGGCGCTGCTGGACCGCATCGATCCGGACCGGCGCATCGCGAGGAAGCTGGCCAGGGCAAGACGGCGCGGTAGGCTGGGAGCAACGCAATGACCTACCGTGCCGAGGCATCCGATGCCGTTGCCTCGGCGCAGTGGGCTGGGAGCAACGCCGTGACCTACCGTGCCGAGGCATCCGATGCCGTTGCCTCGGCGCAGTGGGCTGGGAGCAACGCCGTGACCTACCGTGCCGAGGCATCCGATGCCGTTGCCTCGGCGCAGTGGGCTGGGAGCAACGCCGTGACCTCGAGGAATAGGGCCGAAGAATGTGGTAAGTTCTTTTCCTGATGACGCTCCAGGCGGTCCTGCTTCCTTTGTCGTTCCTCTTTCTGGGCCACGCCGCGGCCCCCCAGAAATCCCGTACGCCCCAGGACGCCCTGCGCGAGATGGAACTCATCTGCGCGCGGCAGGCCAAGCTCCACCCCGCGGACGCCAGGCCCCTGGAAGCCAAGCTGGAAGCCTACGCCGTCGAGTTCCGCTCCTTCGGCCGAAAAGCCACGCCGCTGCTCTCCTGGTACATCCGCAACCAGGAAAGGCCTCTCAAGATGCGGCTCTACGCCGCCGCGTTCCTGGGCATGATCGCGGACCCGGCCGGCCTGACGAGCCTGAAGGCCTGCGTGCGCGACCCGGAAGAGGACGCGGGGCTCCGCTCCGCGGCCCTCCTGAACATCGGCTCGCTGGGGCTGAGCCCCCATGACCTGCGGCCGTTCCTGGAGGAAGCCGCGGCTCTCAAGAACCCGGAACCCGTAATCCGGGAAGCCTTTTCCCAGCTCTCGGACATAGGCTGCTCGGACGTGAAGCTGGCCGCGAAAGCCGCGAAGCGCCATGGCTCGGACCCGGAGGGGGCTGAAGCGGCGACAGCCGCCCACGCGGTCCTGGCCCTGTCTCGGTGCCCCTCCAAGGACGCGGACCCCGCGCTCCTCAAGCTCCTGCGCTACTTCAAGAAGGGCTCGACGCTCCGCGGCAAGGTCCTCTCCGGCCTGACGTGGCGCTGGCTCGCGGCCAAACCCGTGGACCTCGGACCTAAGTCCCTGTCCGGCGAAGACATCGACGACATCACGGACGTGGTGTTCCAGGAGAAAGAGGTCCCGGCCCTGCAGGCCTGCCGCCTGCTCGGCGGCTTGGCGGACAAGCGGGCCACCACCGGGCTGGTGCGCGCCCTGAGCAGGGTGCAGGACCCCATGGTGGTCGCCGAGGCGGCGCAGGCCCTGGCATCCATCGGCGACCCGAAGGCCGCGGAGCCGCTTCGCAGGCTCCATCAGGGCCTCGCCTCGGACCCCAGGTTCTCGGCCGCCCGGATCGACCCCAAGCCCTACGCCTTGACGATCCAGCGGGCTGCGGAGCTGTTCGAAGCTCCGGCCCCGGAACAGGCTCCGGCGGAGCCGGCCCCCGAAAAAGCCCTCGCGTTCCGCTACGAGGGCTGGCCGGGCTCGGGCCAGCCCAAGCCTTCCTGGAGCGGGGCCGTGGAGAGCCTTTCCCTGCTCGAGTCCCCCCGCCGGGGCTCGAAGGTCTCGGCCACGTTCAAGCCGGTCCCGGGGACCGTCTTGGAGTTCGACGAATCCTGGGTCATCACCGTGACCCCGGGCCGGGCCAGGGCGAAGCGCGCGGTGACATTGGACGCCCGGCAGCTCGGGCCCGCGGCCGAGCTCCCCCGCTCCAAGTACGACGGGCCGGCGGTGCGCAAGGACCTCGTCCTGAAGGATGGAGACCGGGTGGAAGTGCTCTCCTACCGGGAAGAGGGGCAGTGCTTCCTGCGCTTGGGCCCGCAGGTCTTCCTCGCCCCCTGCCCGCAGGACGACCCGTCGGCGTTCGACATGCTGGAGGAGCCGGATGTGGAATGGTGGCTCCATGCCAAGCTGCGCGCCGCGCAGGGCTGGTTCGAGTCGAAGAACGAAGGGGTGGAGTTCCTGCAGCGCTAGCCCTACGGGCTAGCGCTGCCCCCGACGGCGACAACGACTATCTCATTATGAGGATCTTCCTCAGAAACAGTAATAGTCATTTTCTGCGGAGAAGATGCCGTTCAGGAAGGAGCTTTCAGCAGCCCGTCAGCGCATGATCTGCATGCGCCCGACGTTCGGCTTCGGGATCAGGGCCTTGGACAAGGCTTTCACGCCCTCTCCCACGAACAGGGACACGATGATGACCACGCCGGAGAGCACCACGCCCATGGCCACGTTCCCCTTCTCGAGTTCCTTGCCCGGCCGGGTGTCCTTGGTGCGCATGAGCCGGCCGATGACGCGCAGGGAGAAAGACATCGTGAAGACCACGATGATGAACGCCAGGACCAGGTTCCCGCTCGCGTGCAGCACAAGCTTCCATTGCCCGGCCTTCTCCACCAGGGGGCTCGTCAGGTAGAGGTGGATGGTCTCGGCCACGGGCCGGAACGCCTGGTGCATGATGTTCGCCGAAGCCAGGAGCAGGGCCGCGATGAGCACGCCGACCGCGACGTTGCCCCGCAGGAGCTCCTTGTCCTCGTCGAAATCCGTGTTCGTCTTGATGAGCGCCCGCAGGGTCATATAGACGACCCCGATGGCCAGGGCGATGGTGAAAAGGAGCTCGCCGAAGGAGACTGCGATCTTGATCAGGTCCATAGGAGGCCCTATTCTACATTATTGCCAGAAATGGTACATTGCCGACGGGACATGACGCCCCGCATCGCCGTATATCCCGGAAGTTTCGACCCGGTCACCAACGGGCACCTGGACATCGTCCTGAGGGCCGGCCGGATCTTCGGCCGCGTGATCGTCGCGGTGTCCAACGCCCCGCACAAAGTCCACACTTTCTCCACGCGCGAACGCGTGGCGATGCTGCGCGAGTGCGTCAAAGGCATGTCCACCGTGGAGGTGGACACCTTCTCCGGCCTGCTGGTGGACTACGTGCTCTCCAAGAAGGCCACGGTCCTCATCCGGGGGCTGCGCGTGGTCAGCGACATGGACTACGAGTTCCAGATGGCCTCCATGAACCGCCGCCTGCACCCGGAGATCGAGACCGTCTTCCTCATGCCGGCGGACCGCTACACCTATCTCTCGTCCTCCATCGTCAAGGAAGTCACGCGCATGGGAGCCCATGTGGAGCAGTTCATCCCTCCGCCGGTGCAGCGGCGGCTGCGCTTAAAATTCGCCGCGGGAGGCAAGCGTCCATGATGAACCGGCGCCGGAAGCTCATGATCGAGCCGCGGTTCCAGATGCAGTTCATGCTGCAGATCGCCGGCTGGGTGACGCTGGCGACCCTGATCACCGCGGTCGTGGCTTGCGGGGTCCTGGCCGTCATGGAGAGCCGCATGGCCGGCGACTTCTTCTACATCACCCGGGCCGCGGGCGCGCACCCGCGCTGGTTCAGTCTGAGCCAGCTCATCCTGCCGGCCCTGGTCATCTCGCTCCCCATCAACCTTCTGCTGACTTTGGTCTTCGCCCTCTACTACTCCAACCGGCTGGCCGGCCCCCTGCACCGCCTCACCCAGGACATCCTGCGCTTGGCACGGGGCGAGAAGACCCGTCTCGATTTCGCGCTCCGGGATGCCGATGAGATGCAGGAGGTTGCGCACGCCTTCGACGCGCTCCTGAAGACCCTGACCGAAAAGGGCTATCTAAAGGAGCAATGACCCCTAGGCTCGCGGCCCTGCTTCTGGCGGCTGCGGCCCTGTCCGTGCCCTCCCGCGGAGCGTCCGGCCTCGGCCGCGAGCCGGCCCATGAGCCGGCGGCTCCGACGGACGCCGTCTTCGACCCGGTGCTCCGCGGCATCGAGCTCAAGATGCCCGAGTACCTCGCCATCGAGGAAAGCGGCGTACGCGTCCCGGCCGAGACCATCGAGCTGGGGCAGTCGAGCGAGCAGTACCGCTGCTGGCGGCTGCGCCTGACCGGCGGACACGGCAAGCAGGCCCGCTCGCTGCTCGAGCGGCTGTCCTCGCTGCAGACCCATCTCAAGGACCTGCGGGCCAACCTCCTGCGCGACATGGCCCGCTACGAAGGGGCGCCGAAGCCCAACCCCGACCTGGAGTCCCGCGTCGCCTCGCAGAAAGCCGCCCTGGACGAGCTCGCGGCCCGCTTCAACGACCTCGTGAAACTGGGGACGCGGACCGGATTCCTGGTCGAATCGGAGAACGCCCTGCTCGGCGGCAAACGCCGGCTGTCTCCGGTCATCCGCAAGGAAGACTACACCATGGTCCATGACGCGTCCGCGCCCGGCTGCCCCCCCAAGGAGCCCGGCGGGAACCCCGGAGGATAGGGCGGTGTCCAAGACTCCAGCCGAGGAGTTTGTGGAACGGAACGCGAAAATGGTCTACAACCTGGCGCTGCGCCTGCTGGGGCGGGAAGCGGATGCCGAGGACCTCGCGCAGGATTCCCTGCTCCGAGCCCTGAAGGCCCTGCCCTCGTTCAAGGGCGAGTCCTCCGAGACGACCTGGGTATACCGCATCACGGTGAACACCTGGAAGAACCGGGTGCGCTCCGAGAAGCGCCGCGGCCTCTGGAAGCTGATGCCCCTAGACCTCCTGTTCGGCTCGGACGACGACGACTCCGGGCGGGAGGAGACAATCCCGGCCAAGGACGCCCCTCTTGACGCCTCCCTGTCGAGCGCCGAGACGTCCGAGCAGGTGCAGAAGGCCCTGCTGGAGCTCGACGAGGAGTCCCGGGCCGTGGTGGTGCTGCGCGAACTGCAGGAGCTTTCCTATGAGGACATCGCCGCAGCCCTCGATATCCCGGAGGGGACCGTGAAATCGAGGCTTTCGCGCGCACGCGAGGCGCTCAAAAAACGCCTGTCCAGATTCGTGGAGGTCGGATGAGCGAACACGTGCGGGATCTGCTTTCTTCCTACGTAGACGGAGCCCTCCCCGCCGCGGACCGCGCCCGCGTGGACAAGCACCTCCACGGGTGCAAGCAGTGCTCGGAAGAGCTCGAGGGGCTCAAGAAGGTCTCCAAGATGGTCTCGTCGCTTCCGCGGAAGGAGCTTCCCCCGGGCTTCATGGACAGGCTCAAGGCCAAGATGAAGGCGGAAGAGAAAAAGCCCGCGGCCTCGACCGGGTTCTCGCTGCCTTTCAGCCTGCCCAAGCTCTCCGTCCCGATGAGAGTCGCGGCTTTCGCCGCGACCGGAGTGCTGGTCTGCCTGATCACGTTCCGGGAGATCAAGTTCAGGATGGCCCCGTCCATCCTGCCCGATTCCATGGACCTGGCCGCGCCCATGACCGCCGGCGCCGCGGATACGGAAGTGGACCGATATATGGCCAGCCAGAGCGCCGCGGGCGCACGGGAGAGAGGCATGTGGTCCGGCCTGGAGCAGTCCGCGGAGAACGCCGGAGCGTCGGTGAAGGAGGACCTCAACTCCCTGCGGCGCAAGCTGGAGACGCGTGGAGTCTTGGACCTCAAATTCGCCAAGAAGAGCCTCCGCCGCATAGGCGCTCCGGTGGCCGCCGAAGCTGCGCGCGGGTCGGCCGACATGACCAGCTCGAACGAGGACCTCCAGGGATTCCTGCAGAATGAGCGCCGGCGCATGGGCATCCAGGAGATCATCCCGCCGTCCGCCGCGCCGGACCCGAAGGAAGTGTCGCCGGGTCTGGCCATGCCCCCCGGGCCGCAAGGCAACGCCTGGGAAGGCGTGCCGGACAGGCCCATGTCCCGGGAAGAGGCCATGGCGGGCGTGCGGCAGATGGCGTCGAACCTCTCCCGCATGAACGAGAACTACCGGTGGCAGAAGAACCCGACCGTTCCCATGGACACCGGGTTCTCGAGCAAGCCCAAGATACTCGCCTCCAAGAGCAAATCCCAGCCCCTGGGCGCGAAAGAGGGCGCCCCGGCCAAAACGGCGGATCACCTGACCTCGCCTCTCGCCGAGGCCAAGGGCGGGGGCGCCGCCGTGGCCTCGGGCGACTCCTTCGCCTTCGTCAAGAAAGAGACGCTCGTGCGCAGACCCCTCTACTGGACGCGGACCTGGTCCAACAGGCAGGGCGGGATGGGGACGGCCGGCGGGGCCGTCATCCGCAGACCGGACCACTTCGAGGACCTCTGGAGCCGGGTCAAGTTCGAGCCCGCGCTCCCTCCCGTGGATTTCAATAAGAATATGGTCGTGGCCGTGTTCGCCGAGCACTCCGAGACGGAGAGCCGTTCCGTGGAGATCGTCTCGCTGATCGAGGAGGACGGCCGCATATTCATCCGATTCCGCGTGAAGACCGACGAGTCCGCGGGCGCGGTCAAGCCTACGGACCCCTACCACGTCGTCATCGTCCCGGCCTCGGACCTGCCCTACACCTTCACCCAGGTCGACTAGACTTATCCACGATACCGCCGAAATGACGGTGGCCATATTGCGAGGGCCCGGCGCCTCAGGGCAAGAAGTCCGTACCCCCGCTGAATAAACCGGCGGATAGGCGGCTAGGGCTGGACTGTGGGCGCTCAACCACAGTCGAGGCGGGAACCTTTCTCCTCCCCCGGTGTCTCAATCTGCGACAGGTGAAGGAGGCTTCATGAAGACCACCTTGATCCGCAGGTTCATCGCGACGACGCTCCTGGGAGCATGGCTTGCTCCGCAATCACAAGCGCAGCAGATCATCGCCTGGCCCATCGGAGGACAGACCCCTCTGCGCATCCTGCTCCCGGGAAACCCGGTGCGGCCATTGCCCATACTCCCCCTCCCCAGGCCCACGCCGCGGCCGAGCCCGTTCCCGCCGCGACCCGCGCCCCAGCCGGACGGCACGACCCCGCTGGACATGTCCGGCTACCGGGTCGAGGGCAGCATCACGGACTCCGCCGCCGAGCTCTCCTACACCATCACCTTCCATAATCCGACCGACCGGCGGCTGGAAGGCGTGCTCCTCATCCCCATCCCGGCCAACACCGTGCTCAGCGGCTTCAAGATGCAGGTCGGAGACAGGGTCATGAACGGCGAGCTTCTGGAAGCGGGGAAGGCGGCCACCATCTACGAGAACATCGTTCGCCAGATGCGCGACCCGGGGCTCCTGGAGCTGGTGGGCGAACGCATGGTCCGCGCCAAGGTGTTCCCCATCGAGCCCCGTTCGGACGTGGTGGTGCGCACGAGCCTCACGCAGGTGCTGTCCAAGAGCGGCACGCTCTACTCCCTGACCGTCCCGACCCGCTCGGCCCGGATGTCCAACGCGGAAGCCTCTCCGGCCTCGGTTCGGCTCAGGCTCTCGGCCAAGGAGCCCCTGCGCACCCTCTACTCCCCGACCCCGGGCGCGCGCATCAGCCGGAACGGCGAGCGGGGGGCTTCCATCGAGTACGAGGCCAAGAACGACGACGCCGGGGATTTCACCCTGTTCTACGGCCTGGACCGGGATCCTCTCTCGGCCGGGCTCCTCGCGTTCAGGGAATCCGGGGAGGACGGGTTCTTCATGCTGAACTTCTCGCCCAAGCGCGAGTCCGCCGGCCCGGGGATACCCAAGGACGTGGTCTTCATCCTGGACCGGTCCGGGTCCATGGAGGACGCCGGCAAGATGAAGCAGGCCAAGGAAGCGCTGGGCTTCTGCATCCGCAGGCTCCGGGCCCAAGACCGGTTCGGCATCGTGGACTTCGCCACGGACACCGGCTCGCTCGAGTCCGAGCTCCTGGCCGCCACGGAGGAGAACAAGACGCGGGCGCTGCGCTACGTGTCCAAGCTCGAGGCCGGGGGCGGCACGAACATCGAGCAAGCCCTGCGCGACGCCCTGGCCTTGATGGGGCGGGAAAAGGAGCGCATGCGCATGGCCTTCTTCCTCACGGACGGACTGCCCACCGTGGGGCAGAACGACACCAACGCCCTGCTTCGCACGGCCTCGGAAAGCAACAAGGACATCCAGACCCGGGTATTCGCGTTCGGCCTGGGCAATGACGTGAACACCCTGTTCCTCGACAAGCTCGCGGAAGGCAACCGGGGCGCGCAGGACTATGTGCGGCCGGGGGAATCCATCGAGGACAAGGTCTCGTCTCTCTACAAGAAGGTCTCCGAGCCGGCCCTCACGGACGTGCGCGTGCAGTGGCGGGGAGTGGAAGCGGCGGACGTGTACCCGCGCAAGCCCTCCGACATCTTCCACGGAGGCGAGCTCGTGCTCATGGGGCGGTTCAAGTCCGGGGGCAAGGGCTCGGTCGTGGTCACGGGGCGGGCCGACGGGAGGCCCGCCCGCTTCGTGTATCCGGTGGAGCTTCCCAACGAGGAGTCCAAGAACGCCTTCCTGCCCAGGCTCTGGGCGAACCTGAAGGTCGCGCACGAGCTCGACGCCATCCGCCTGAGCGGGAGCCCGAGCCAAGAGGTCATCGACACCATCGTGCGCCTGGCCAAGCGCTACGGCATCGTGACCCCCTACACCTCGTTCCTGATCACGGAGGAGACCCCGGCCCAGCCGGCGGCGAACCTGGACTCCATGCGCCGGCGCATGGAGGCGCAGGCCGCCCGGCTCCACCAGGACGCGTTCGAGAGCGGGCGGGGAAACGACGTCGTCACAATGAGCGCGCAGAAAGCCTCGGACTTCTTTGCAGGGTACAGGGGCGCCCGCATGAGGGTCGCGGCGGCGGACGAGTCCTTGGCCGGTTCCTTCGGCTCGGCCATGTCCATGGCAGAGCACGAGACGCGCGGGGAGCTCAAGCGCGCCGGAGTGCGCGCGACGCAGACGCGTTCCATGGCTGGAAAGACGTTCTACCTGCGGGGCGGGGTCTGGGTGGACGGCGAGATCGAGAACTCGCCGGCGGCGTCCCGCAAGACCGTCTCGGTACGGACGATGAGCGAGGAGTATTTCAAGCTCCTCGCCTCCGTCCCGGGTCTGGCCAAGTACCTGTCCCTGGGCCACGCGGTGAAGGTCTGCCTCGGCGGCGTGGTCTACGAGACGGTCGAGTGACCCCACGGTAAAGGCCCCCCCGCCCGAAAGGCGGGGGGGCTGGTTTTTGTCTATAATCCCCCCACAGGAGGGCTTATGCCCAAGTCGGGGAACATGGATCTGATCACCGCCGTGGTCCGGCGCAGCAGGGCCGACGCCGCGCTCAAGGCGGCCTTGGAAGCCGGCGCTCCCGGCATCACCTACGTGGAAGGCCGCGGAACAGGGGTCAAGGAGAACCTGGGCTATGCCGGCACGCTCATCGAAGGCGAGAAGCAGGTCCTTTGGATCGTGGTGGAGAAGAAGGACACCAAGAGAGTCCTCGGCGCCGTGGTGGAAGCCGGCAACCTGAGCCTCCCGGGAGAGGGCTTCGCCTACGTGCAGCCGGTGACCCACGCCATCGGGTTCTTCCCCGTCGACAAAACGGCTTCCTGAAGTTTGACACCCGGCACCCATTAGGTCTATAATGGACATAGACCTTTTGGTCACGGGGGCCCCATGCGCAGAACAGTCCTTTCGATCCTATCCGTCGCACTCTTGACCTCCGCTGCCGCCGCGGCGGAGAGCCTCTCCTTCGAAGGCCTGCTCATGAACGTGCGGGAATCCTTGCTCAAAACCCGCTCCCAGCAGGTCCAGGTCAAGGACCAGAACCTGGCCCGGCAGATCAACTCCATCTACTACCAGGTCAACCGCTGGCCTTACGAGGTGCAGCGCACGCAGTACTACCTCAAGGACCTTCAGCGCAGGGCCCAGCGCCTGGACCCGTCCAAGCCTGACGCCATGTTCCGAAGCGACCTTCAGCGTTTCGTACGCGACCTGCAGAGCTTCACCCGCGAGTCGCAGGGAGCGCTCCAGGACACCCAGCGCGTGAGCCGGCAGGTGCAGCAGAAAGACCCCGACTTGGTGAGCCCGACCCAGTCCCTGTCCAACGCGGCCTCGGACCTGGAGTCCAGGCTGCGCTGGCTGGAGAGCGACGCCCGCTTCGCCCGCTGGGACTTCCAGCGCGCGGGCTACACCTTCGAGGGCTGGGATATCGAGAGGGCGTGCTCGGACTCCTACCGCGCGGCCCAGGACCTCGTGCGCGAGGCCAGGGCGCTTCTGGCGAAAGTCCGGTAGACCTTAAACCTTTTCCTGCAGCAGCTTCAGGGCGTCGTCCGTGTTCTCAACGGCGAAGAGCAGCCGCGACACCCTGTTCCCGAACGAAGTCCCGTACACGTTGGTGATGTTGACCCCGTTCTCGGCCAATATCCGGGTGACCTTGGCGAGCTGGCCCGGCTTGTCCTCGAGCTCCACCGAGAGGAGGCGGCTCTCCACGCTCGCGAACCCGGCCTTGGAGAGCACCGCGGAATGGTCCGCTTCCCCGTCCACGGCGACCCGGACCATGCCGGAATCGTCGCGGACCTCGGACTCGATGCCGATGATGTTGATGGTGGCGTCGCCGAAGAGCTTGGCCAGCCTGGCCAGAGCCCCCGGGCGATTCGGCATAAAGATGCTGTACTGCTTGACCACGGATATCTTCATGAGCGGACTCCTTGATCGGGTAGCTTGAGATCTTTCAGGGATTCGGAATCATCCGCCAGGGACCTGAGTCCCTCCAGCACCGGGATCGGCCCCTTGGGGAGGAGCACGTGCACGCGGCCCTGGGCCCCGCGCACGGCCTGATGCACGGAAGCCAGGCCCGCCTCATCGGCCCTGTCGATGCGGCCGAAGCGGAGCACGAACCTCTCCGTGCCCTGCGCGAGCTCGGCCTTGAGCCTCTGGCAGAACTCCGCCGCCGTCTTGCCGTCCAGGATCCCGTCCAGGCTCATCCACGCCCAGCCCTGGACCCGGGTCTTGCCGTAGGTGACGCGCAGCTCCGGCGCGGCCACTCCCTCCTCGCTTTCGCCCCAGAAGCGCATGAGCCCATTGCGAGGCCCCCAGCGGTAGCGCATGGTCTTGAGCCTGGGGTGCTGGAAGTAGTCGATGTTGATGGTGATCTGCGTCCACAACGCGGCGAGAAGACCGAGCACGGAGAGCGCCCGCTCCTTGAGCGTGGGCTTGCCCAGCCTGGCGTGCAGGCGCTTCTCGAGCGCGGCGATGTACCGGCGCGCCCTGCGGTTGGGGCCCAGGAGCTTGCCGGCCAGGAAGGCGAGGTAGGCGTTCCTGGCGCATTTTCCGAAAAGGTGCCCGCGCTCGCGCAGCCGGGGGTTGTCGGACCGAGTGAGGTAGTCGTAGCCCGACATCCATAGGCGGATGGTGCGGAACACCGAGGGCCCCAGGTGCTGGAAATCCTCGTTGAAGCACCAGCGCTGCATGCCCTCGATCTGCTCGCGCGTCATAGCGGGATGGACCACCATGGAGTTGAAGCCCGTGCAGCTCTTGTAGTAGTGCTCGCGCGTGACGAGGATCTCGGGCCGCAGCTTCCCCTCGGCCGTGACCCTTTCATAGAAGGGCGTTCCAGGGGTCGGGCCGTAGATCAGAAACTGGCAGTACGCGGGCCGAAGGCGCATGAGGCCCCTGAACTCCTGCTTGATGATCCCTGGGGTCTGGTATTCGAACCCCACGATCATGGAGGCGAGGACCTGGATGCCGTGCTTGCGCAGGTCGGCGAAAAGTTCGTCCAGCGGCCTTCCCTGCTGTTTCCCGTAGCCGGAGCGCGTCCCCTCGTAGCCGATCCATACGCCGTCGATGCCGAGCTCGGCCAGCTCCGAGACCGAATATTGGCTCAAAGCGCGGATGCTGGCGAAGGCGAAGATGTTGAACTGCCTTCCGCTCTGGAGCACGAGGTCGCGGAACTCCATGGCCCGCTTCTTATTGAGCAGGAAGTCCTCGTCCAAGACCGTGAACTGGACTTCCGGGTCTTTGTCCTGGTAGCGGGAGAGCACGTCGAAGATGTCCTGCCCCGTCGGCAGGAGCCGGATGTGTCTGCGCTTGAAGAAGTGCGAGGTGGAACAGAAGTCGCACCCGTTGGCGCAGCCCAGGCCCGCGAAGATCATGCCGGTCCTGGACACCGGGACCGAGAAGACCTTGAGCGTGCTGACGATGTGGGGGTGTTCATAGGGCAGGGGCCTGAACGGCTCGCCCAATAGCCGGCGCATGAACGCGACGCCCTCTTCCCTGCAGATGTGGTCGGCGTAGGGCTTGAGCTCCTCATCCGACGCGACGGTGCCGTATCCTCCGAGGATGACCTTGGAGTGCGGGGAGTGCTTGCGCACCAGGGCCACGGCCTGCTTCATGCGGTGGAAGGTGGCCAATATGAAGGGCACTCCGACGTAGTCGTAGCGGTTGCGCCTGAGCTCGCGGACGAGCTCCCTCTTGCTGGGATACTGGAGAACGGTGGACGGGGCGTCGATGTTGAGGGCGATGTAGTTGAGCGAGAAGTGGTGGTGGACCGCCCTGGGGCTGAAGATGCCCTGCGCCCGGGTGACCTGGCCGTAGAGGAGCTCGTAGCCGACCGAGGCTCCGTCGCCGTGCTTGGGGCCGATGGGGCGGCAGATGGTGGTGAAAAGGACTTTCATTCGGTTTTTGTCCCGGGGACGACGTTGCGCGCGGTCGCGCGCGTACGTAGAAGGAGATTGTACCAAAGTTTAGAAATGATATCTTCTTCTCGATCGGCCCTCGGGAGGATGCCATGAATCTGATTCTCGCACTCGCCGTCTCTTGGACGCTCGCCGCGCCCCAGCCGAAGGTCAAGAAGGAAGAACCCAAACCCAAGGGCCCCGTCGCCTGCCTCGAAGAGCACGAAGAGGAGCTCTCCGAGCCCTGTAGCGCCTTCCTGGAGGAACGCGAAGAAAAGCAGGACAAAGCCCTCGCCCGGCTCCAAAAGGTCTGCGCCAAGGAGATCGAAGCCTCCTGCAAGGACGCCGCCGCCCTCCCGGAAATAAGGAAGTGCCTCCTCGCCGCCGACAAGCTTGAAGGAAGATGCGGCAAGTGGGCGGAGCGGGCGAAGAACCGCCAGCCCAAGGCCGGCGAGAAGAAGCCCAAAGGCCCCAACAAGCTCCAGGAAGCCTGCAAGACCGACATCGAGAAGCTCTGCCCCAAGAAGGGGAAGAAGGCGAAGCAGGACAAGCCCTGAATTTTGCATCCGCGCTCCCGGAGAGCTAGAATACCCTCACCTCAGCAGGCAGGCACGGATCCCGCTCCGCACACCACCTGGTCTGAACCCCGTAAAAACGTCAGATGCAGCTCTCTGTAAGAGATGTGGCGAAGCTTCTCCAGGTATCCGAAGAAACGGTATACGACTGGCTGAAAAAGGGCGCCATCCCCGGCCACCAGGTCAACGACCAATACAAATTCCATCGGGCGGAGATCCTCGAATGGGCCACGGCCAACAACATCCGCATCGCGGCCGACATCCTCGACGAAGGCTCCGCCCGGACCCAGGGCATCTCCGAAGCCCTGCGCGCCGGCGGCATCATCTACAAGCTGAAAGGCGGCGATAAAAAATCCGCGCTAAGGTCGTTGGTGGAAGCCCTCCCCCTCCCCCAAGGGACGGACAGGGACTTCCTATTCACGGTGCTCGCGGCCAGAGAAGACCTCGCGTCCACGGGGATCGGCGACGGCATCGCCATCCCGCACGTACGCAACCCCATCGTGCTCCAAGTCCCGCGCCCCATCGTCACCCTCTGCTTCATGGAAAAACCGGTCGACTTCGGCGCTCTCGACGGAAAGCCCGTCCACTGCCTATTCGCCTTGGTCAGTCCCACGGTGCGCGGACACCTCCAGCTCCTCTCCCGCCTCGCCTACACGCTATCGGACAAAGGGTTCAAGGCGGTGCTCCGCAAACAGGGAAGCACTGAGCAGATATTCGCCGAACTCAAGCGCGTGGAGACCCACCTCAAGCCATGATGGCGCTCTTCCTCGCCAGCCTCGGCGTCATGCTGCTGGGAGGACTCGGCGCGCTGCTCGCCTCCGAACGGCCGAAACTGGCGAATATATTGGGAGCGGGCGGCGCGTTCATCGGAGCCGTGCTCGGTCTGCCTGCCGCGGTCTTCGCGGCGCTCGGCGGCCCGCCCGCCTCCATCCAGCTAGACTGGGCCCTCCCCGGAGCCTGCTTCGACCTGGCCTTGGACCCCTTGAGCGGATTCTTCCTCATCCCCACCCTGTTCGTCTCGGCCTTGGCGGCCGTCTACGGAACGGGCTATCTCGAATCGTACCGCCACTCCAAACGGCTCGGCTGGATGTGGCTCTGCTTCGACCTGCTCATGCTGAGCATGGCATTGGTCATGAGCGCGCGCAACGGAGTCCTCTTCCTGGCGGCATGGGAAGGCATGGCCCTCTCCTCATTCTTCCTGGTCTGCTCGGATCACGAGGCTGAAAACGTCAGACAGGCCGGCTGGGTCTACCTGGTGGCCTCGCACCTGGGCACCGCCTGCATCCTGGCCCTATTCACGCTTTTAGCCGGAGCCTCCGGGTCCTTTGATTTCAGCGCCTGGCCGAGCGTCCTGCACATCCGGGCGCTCCCGCCCGCCCTCTTCTTCCTTCTGGCCCTGCTGGGGTTCGGGACAAAGGCCGGATTCTGGCCCCTGCACGTCTGGCTCCCGGAAGCGCACCCGGAAGCGCCCAGCCATGTCTCGGCGGTCATGTCCGGGGTCATGATCAAGGCCGGAGTCTACGGCCTGGTCCGCATGCTCGCGCTATGGGGAGCGCCGCCGGCTTGGTGGGGCTGGCTGCTCCTGTGCGTGGGGCTGGCCTCGGGCATCCTCGGAGTGCTCTTCGCCCTGGCTCAGCATGATCTGAAAAAGCTCCTCGCCTATCACAGCGTGGAGAACATCGGCATCATCGCCATCGGTTTGGGCCTCGGCCTCGTGGGGCTCAGCCACGGGTCCATGCTCCTGGCGGTGCTCGGCTTCGGCGGCGGGCTCCTCCACGTCCTCAATCACGCCTTGTTCAAGAGCCTCCTCTTCCTCGGCGCCGGAGCGGTGCTCCACGCCACCGGGACCCGGGACTTAGACGAGCTCGGCGGGCTCATGAAAAGGATGCCGTGGACCGGGGCCGCCTTCATGGTGGGAGCCGCCGCGATCTCGGGTCTCCCACCCTTCAACGGCTTCGTGAGCGAGTTCCTGCTCTATTGCGGAGGCTTCGCGGACGCCGCCGCAGGACCCGGGCTCCCGACCCTGGCCGCCGGGATGGCCGCCATCGGCGGCCTGGGGCTCATCGGCGGCTTGGCGGCCGCCTGCTTCGCCAAGGCGTCGGGGATCGTCTTCCTCGGCGAGCCGCGCTCCCCGCACGCCACCCACGGACACGAGGCGCCATGGTCCATGACGCTGCCCATGGTCGTGCTGGCGCTCTCCTGCATCGCCATCGGCCTCTTCCCCGGGCCCGTGGTGCGCTCCATGGCCGCCGTGGTGAGCTGCGCTTCCGGGCTCCCGCTGGGCGAGGTCCTCATCCCCATGGAGCATGCGGGAGTCTCGCTCAACATGCTGGCCGCGGCCGCCTGGGCACTGGTCGCCGGAGTCGTCCTCCTGGCCGGCCTGCGGAGCTGGCTCCTGTCCGGACGCCTGGTGGATGCGGGGCCCACCTGGGACTGCGGATACGCGCATCCCACGCCGCGCATGCAGTATTCCGCCTCCTCCTTCGCGCAGCCCTTCACGGAGCTCTTCTCGGGCGTCCTGTTCACGCGCCTGCGTCTGGACGGACCCAAGGGCTATTTCCCGGCCGGCGGCCGCTTGGCCACCTCCACGGGCGAGGTGCTGCGCGACACGTTCTTCGATCCCGTCTTCTCCTGGACGGGGCGTCAGCTGGGCAGGATGCGCTTCATCCAGGTGGGCCGCGTGCAGGTCTATGTCCTCTACCTCGTGCTCACGCTCCTGGCCCTGCTCATCTGGCTGACGGGAGGAAAGCCGTGACCTGGGCCGCCTCGCTCCTGCTCTCGCCCTTGATGCTGAGCATCATCGCCAGGACAAAGGCCTTCTTCGCCGGCAGGCGGGGGCCGCCCATGCTGCAGCCGTACCGCGACCTGGCCAAGCTGCTCGGCAAGGGCGCGGTCTACAGCCGGACCACCACCTGGATTTTCCGCGCGGGGCCCCTTGTCGGACTCGCGGCCGTCTTGTGCGCCGCCGCGCTGGTGCCCATGGGCCGCATCCCGGCCGCCCTGTCCTTCCCGGGCGACCTCGTGGTCTTCGCCTACCTCCTCGCCCTCGCCAGGTTCGCCGCCGTTCTGGCGGCCTTGGACACGGGCTCCGCCTTCGAAGGCATGGGCGCCAGCCGCGAGACCTTCTTCTCGGCCTTGGCCGAGCCGGCCCTCTTGTTCGCTCTTGCGGCGCTCTGCCGCCTGGCCGGCGACTGGTCCCTCACCGGGGTCCTGGGGAATATCTCGGGCGAGGACTGGCTGACGCACGGTCCGGCCATACTCATGGCCGCCGGGGCGCTCTTCATCGTGCTTCTGGCCGAGAACTCCCGCATCCCGGTGGACGACCCCGACACGCATCTGGAGCTCACCATGATCCACGAGGTCATGGTCCTGGACCACGGCGGGCCGGATCTCGCGTTCATCCTCTACGGCGCGGCGCTCAAGCTCTGGACTTTCGCCGCCCTGCTCGCGTCGCTCTTCACCCCGCCGGAGGGGACCGCGCTCTGGGTCCAAGCCGCCGGCTTCCTTGGCTGCATGGCCGCCGCGTCCATCGCGGTCGGGGTCGTGGAATCCGTGATGGCGCGCCTCAGGCTCAGCCGCGTGCCCATGCTGCTGGCCGGGGCCTGCGCCTTGTCCATGCTGGCCCTGGCGGGGACACTCCGATGATCGAGAGCCACGCCCTGGCCGACGCGGTCATGGCCCTGCTGCTCATCACGAACCTGCTGCTGCTCGGGTTCGGCTACCTCAATGCCTGCGTGCGCGCAGTGGCTCTCCAGGGCCTGGTGGTCGGGCTTTTGCCCCTCATCATGGGAGGGGGAAGCCCCCTGTGGCGAGTGGCGGCACTGACAGCCGTGGGCATGGGCATCAAGGGCGTGGTCTTCCCCCGGATGCTGTCCAAGCTTTTGAGGGACGTGGAGGTCCGCAGGGAGGTGGAGCCTTTCGTGGGGCATGGCCTGTCCATCGCCCTGGGAGTCGGAGCCATGGGCTTCTCGCTCTGGGTCTCCTCGAAGCTCGGTCCCCTGGTGGCCGCGCGGAACGCCTGGATGATCTCGGCCGGGCTGGCCACGCTCCTGGTCGGGCTTTTCCTCATCGTGAGCCGCCGCAAGGCCGTGAGCCAGGTGCTGGGCTACATCGTGCTCGAGAACGGGGTCTACACCTTCGGCTTGGCCACCGTGGGACACGTGCCGCTCCTGGTGGAGCTCGGCGTGCTCATGGACGCGTTCGTGGCCGTCTTCATCATGAGCATCGCCGCGTATCACATCAGCCGCGAATTCAACCACATGGACGTGGACCTCTTGGACAAACTCAGGGACTGAGTCATGACAGCGAAAGCCTTCATCCGCGTCGCGCGCTGGGGCGGCATCACCCTGGCCGCCCTGGCCGCCGCCGCCGCGTGCGTCGTGCTCAGGCGAGGCCCGGTGCTTTTCGCGGACGGGTGGTTCGCCCTGGACGCGCTCTCGGCCTTCCACCTCGGGGTCCTCGCGCTCGTGTTCGGCTCGGCCTCCTGGTTCGCCGAGCCCTATTTCGAGGGCACCCTGACCCCGAGCCAGGCCCGCCGCTTCGCGGCGCTCTGGTTCGGCGCGTTCTGCGCCATGGTCCTGGTGCTTTGCTGCGGGAATCTCGGGCTCATGTGGGTCGGCATCGAAGCCACCACGCTTTTGACCGCGTTCCTCATCTGCACGCATGTGACGCCCCTCTCCTTGGAGGCGACGTGGAAATACCTGGTGGTCTGCTCCGTGGGCGTGGCCTTCGCCTTCATGGGGACCCTGCTGGTGGCGGCTTCGGCGCACGGGCTCCAGCTCGACGCCTCCTCCACCCTGTTGTGGACGCAGCTGCGCGAGCGCGCGGTGTTCCTGCACCCCGGGACCATGAAGCTGGCCTTCCTGTTCCTGCTGGTGGGGTACGGGACCAAAGCCGGGCTCGCCCCCCTGCACGGCTGGCTCCCGGACGCGCACAGCCAGGCGCCGGCGCCCGTCTCGGCGCTTTTCTCCGGGTTCATGCTCAACGCCTCCTTCTACTGCCTGCTCAGGATACTGCCCATCGCCGAGGCCGCGACCGGGAACGTCGGCTGGGCCCGCGGCCTGCTCGTGTTCTTCGGCCTGGCCTCCATCGTGGTGGCGGCCTGCTTCATCGTGTTCCAGCACGACAGCAAGCGCCTGCTCGCCTACCACAGCGTCGAGCATCTGGGCATCATCGCCCTGGCCGCCGGGCTGGGCGGGCTCGGCACGTTCGCGGCCCTCTGGCACACCCTGAACCACGCCCTTTGCAAGGCTTTGGCCTTCTTCTGCGCCGGCCGCCTGGGCCAGGCGTACGGTTCCCATGACCTTCGCAGGATGGCCGGGGCCCTGCGCGCGGGGAGGCTCTGGGCCGCGGCGTTCTTCGCGAGCCTCCTCGCCCTCATCGGCGTGGCGCCCTTCGCCATCTTCATGAGCGAGCTCCAGATCCTGCGCGCGGCCGCCGAGCGCCGGGCCTTCATCGCCATGGCCGTGTTCCTTCTCGGGGTGAGCGTGGTCTTCGTGGGCGCGCTCAAGCACGCGCTCGTGATGGCGTGGGGAGAGCCGGTCCAGCGGCCGGAGCCCGAGAAAGAGAGCGTGGGGACTCATGTGCTGGTCTGGGGCATGCTGGGGATGCTGCTCGTGCTCGGCCTCTGGCTTCCGACCCCCTTGTCCGACGCCATGCGCGCCGCGGCCGGGATCGTTGAGGGACGTCCATGACCCTGAGCGCTCTTAAAGACATCCCCCTGCTGGGGCAAGCCGAGTTCCGCGACGCCGTGCTGGCGGCGGTCGGCCGCAAAGCGCGCGTGGCCAGCTTCTTCGGCGCGCCGATAGGCGGGAGGACGAGGATCTTCGCGGTGCTGGCGCACCCCGAGGAAGGCAGCCTCGGCGTCCTCTCCTGCGACGCGGGAGAAAGCTTCCCTTCCCTGACCCCGGATTGCCCCCAGGTCCACCTCTTCGAAAGGGAACTCGCGGAAGACTGCGGAGTGCGCCTGAAAGGCCATCCCTGGCTCAAACCCGTGCGCTCGCACCGCACGGCGACGAACTTCTACGCGCTCGCGGGCTCGGAGGTCCATGAGGTCGCCGTCGGCCCCGTGCACGCCGGAATCATCGAGCCCGGGCATTTCCGGTTCCAGTGCCACGGCGAGACCGTCTATCACCTGGAGATCATGCTCGGCTACCAGCACCGCGGCATCGAGAAGACCCTGAAGGGCCCCGGGCCCAGGACTCTGCGCCTGATGGAGACCGCCGCGGGGGACAGCTCCATCGCGCACGCGAGCGCCTATTGCCAGGTCGTGGAAGCCCTGGCCAGAGGCCATGCGCCCGCCCGGGCCGTGGTGCTGCGCGGGGTCGCGCTCGAGCTCGAGCGCCTCGCCAACCATGTGGGCGACCTCGGCGCCCTGGCCGGGGACGTGGGCTTCCTGCCCACCGCCTCCTACTGCGGCAGACTGCGCGGCGACCTGCTCAACCTCACGGCGGCGGCCTGCGGCAGCCGCTTCGGCCGCGGCTGGCTGCGTCCCGGCGGCGTGGATTTCGACCTCGAGGAAGACCTCGCGGACCAATGCCTCGAAAAACTGGACGCCGCGCTCCGGGATGCGGGCGGGGCCGTCGAGCTCCTATGGAGCTCGCCCTCGGTCATCGCGCGCTTCGAGGAGACCGGGCCGGTCTCCCGCAAAGCGGCGCAGGAACTGGGCCTGGTCGGCGTGGCGGCCAGGGCCTGCGGCATCCCGCGGGACGCGCGGTACGAGTTCCCCTCCGGCATCTTCCGCATGGTCCAGATCCCCGTGTCGGTCTGGAAGACCGGGGACGTGTTCGCCCGCGCCTATGTCCGCTGGCTCGAGATCCAACGCTCCGGCGCGTTCCTCGAGGAGCAGCTGCCGGCCCTGCCCCCCGGCCCTCTCGCCGTCGGCCTGAGGCCCGCCGCCTCGGACAGCCTGGCCGTGTCCCTGGTCGAGGGCTGGCGAGGCGAGGTCTGCCATGTCGCGATCACGGACGCTCTGGGGAAATTCCTCAAATACAAGGTGACGGACCCCTCCTTCCACAACTGGATGGGCTTGGGTCTGGCTCTGAGGGGCACCCCCATCTCGGATTTCCCGCTGTGCAACAAGAGCTTCAACCTGTCCTATTGCGGGTTCGACCTATGATAAAGGCACTGGCGGCGCGGCTCAGGCAAGGATATCGGACGAACCGATATCCGGTCGAGGCTCCTTCGCTGCCTCCGAGATTCCGCGGCAAACCCGCGGTGGACTTCTCAAAGTGCCCCCCGGGCTGCCGGGCGTGCGAGAAAGCGTGCCCGAGCCGGGCCATGGACGCGGAGGCCAAGACCCTGGACCTCGGCCGATGCGTGTTCTGCGCGGACTGCTCCCGGGCCTGCCCGCAGGGAAGCCTGAAGTTCACGACGGACCATCGCTTGGCGGCCTGGAAGAGAGAGGACCTCGTGCTGGGGAGCGAGTTCCGCAAGCCCAAGGGCGCTCCGGACACGCCGTGGCGCAGGCTCTACGGCCGGTCGCTCAAGCTCCGCCAGGTCAGCGCCGGCGGATGCAACGCGTGCGAGGCGGACATCAACGTGCTTTCGACCATCACCTACGATCTGGGCCGCTTCGGCATCCAGGTCGTGGCTTCCCCGCGGCACGCGGACGGGCTCATCGTGACCGGACCGGTGACCGAGAACATGAAGCTCGCCCTGGAGAAGACCTACCGGGCGCTCCCGCCGCCCAGGTTCGTGATCGCGGTCGGAGCCTGCGCCTGCTCCGGAGGGCTCTTCGCCGGCAATGCCGAACAGTCGGGCGGGGTCGCCTCGGTTCTCCCCGTGGACCTTTTCATCCCGGGCTGCCCGCCGCACCCCTTCACCATACTCGACGGGCTGCTTAGAGTCGTCGGAAAGATCGGCTGACTCCTATTACTTTTTTGAAAATCCCTTTATCAACAGCTTCATGCCTTCGATGTAGGACTCCCACCCCTTGCCCATGACCTGGGCCTTGCACACGGGAGCGATCACGGACTTCCTGCGGAACATCTCCCTCTTGCGGATGTCGGACAGATGCACTTCCACGGTGGGGATGCCGCACGCCTTCACCGCGTCCCGCAAAGCGTAGCTGTAGTGCGTGTACGCGCCCGGATTGAGCACGATGCCGTCCGCCCAGCCCCAATGCTGGAACATGAGGTCGATGAGGCAGCCCTCGCAGTTGGAGTGGAATATCTTGGCCTGGATGCGGGCCTTCCTGGCGTACCGGCGGATCTTCTCGCTCACGTCCTCCAGGGTCATGGTGCCGTAGACCTCGGGCTCGCGCTTGCCCAAAAAACAGAGGTTGGGACCGTGCAGGACCAGGATATTCATGGGATCCCTCTCAAGGCTGCTTCCAGCTCTTTCCGTTCGACGGTCGCGTCCAAGACCGGCTTGCCCACGCCCTGCAGGAGCACGAAGACCGGCTCGCCGGCGATCCTTTTCTTGTCGCTCCGCATGGCCGACCACAAAGCTCCCGCATTCAACCCCGCCGGAAGGTCCGGGACCGGGATCTGGACCAGGAACGAATCCATGTCCTCGGCGACGGCCGGGCTCAAAAGCCGCTTCACCACGGACAGCCGCACGGCCAAGCGCATGCCCCAGAGCACGGCTTCCCCGTGCGTGAAGCTCTTGAAATCGGTCAGGGTCTCGAGCGCGTGGCCCGTCGTATGCCCCAGGTTCAGCAGCTGCCGTATTCCCCTCTCTTCTCGCTCATCCTGGGACACGATCTCGGCCTTCCATTGAGCGCAATGAGCGATGCTCGGCACCAAAACGCCCTCATCCAAGAGCATCAGCTCGCGCCAATGGTGGCGGATCGAGTCCAGGAAAGCCGGGCTGAACAAAAGCGCGTACTTGACCATCTCGCACACCCCGGACACGATCGCCCTCTTGTCCAGGCCGGCGAGCATGTCCGCGTCGCACACCACGGCCTCGGGCTGGTGGAAGGCGCCGGCCGCGTTCCTGCCGTTGGGAAGGTTGACCGCGGTCTTGCCGCCGATGCCGCTGTCCACCTGGCCCACGAGAGTGGTGGGGACCGTGATCCAGCGTATGCCCCGCATATAGGTCGCCGCCGCCAAACCAGCCGCGTCGGAAACAATCCCCCCGCCCAAAGCGATCAGGGTGCTGTCCCGGCCCAGGCCGGCTTGCACCATGCGGGTCTGCAGCCGCTCGACCTGCTTCCAACGCTTGGCCTGCTCCCCTCCGGGAAGCAGCACCACCAGCGGGCGCTTCAGGACTCTCTCGAGTCTGCGGCCCAGGCTCCGGTACACGACGCTGTCCGTGACCAGACAGACCTTGCGGCTGCCCTTGAGCAGGCCCGGCCAGAGCTCCTCGTTGAACGCGAGCCCTTTGGCGATGTAGATGCGGCAGATCTTGCTGCTCACCGAGTAGGAGACCTGCCTGAGGCCCTTGAATCTCACGGGGCCCTCTTCAAGCGTCGAAGGATGGCTTCGGCCAGCTCCCTGACCGATCGGCCCCCGACGCGGACCGTGATGTCCGCCTTTTCGTAATGCGGCCGGCGCTTCTTCATGAGCTCCTCGATGCGGGACCGCAGGTCCCCGCCCGCCAGCAATGGACGGCCCTTGGAGCGGCTCAGGCGCTCGATGAGCGCGGATGCCGCGCAGCGCAGATAGACCGTCTTCCCGGAGCGGCCGACCGCAGCCCTGTTCTCGGGACGGAGCAGGGCCCCTCCGCCCAAGGACACCACGAGCCCCTTGCGGCGCGACACGGAACTTATGACCGCGCTCTCCATGTCGCGAAACGCCTCTTCTCCCTTGGACCGGAAGATCCCGGGAATGTCGCCGACCAAGGCGTCGGTATCCGCGAACTCCCGGCCCATGAGCCTGGCCAGGATCGGTCCCACCGCGCTCTTGCCGCTGCCCATGAAGCCGACCAAATAGATATTCATCTCACGCGCGAGCGCAGGTCCTTCATGGAGTCCCCGCCGAACTTCTCCAGCATCGCGTCCGCGAGCACCAGGCAGAGCAGGGACTCGCCGATCACGGCCGCCGCGGGCACGGCGCACACGTCCCCACGCTCCGCCGGAGCGCTCGCCGCCCTGCCGGTGCGCAGGTCCACGGAGCGCAGGGGCTTCGCCAGGGTCGGCAAGGGCTTCATGGCCGCGCGCACCACGATGGGCTGGCCCGTGCTCATGCCCCCGTCGATGCCGCCGGACCGGTTGGTCCTGCGGCGGAGGCCGCGGAAGTACTCGTCATGCGCCCGGCTGCCTTTCAAGGCCGCGGCGGCGAAGCCGAGCCCGATCTCCACGCCCTTGATGGCGTTCAAGGACATGAACGCGGCGGCGATGCGGCCGTCCAGGCGTCGGTCCCAATGCACGTGCGAGCCCAATCCCACGGGCACGCCCGAGGCGAAGACCTCGAACACGCCGCCTAAGGTATCGCCCTGTTTCCCGGCCCTCTCCACCTCCGCGGCCCAATTTCGGGAGGCCCGGCCGATCCGCAGCACGCGGGAGAACACCGACACGCCCAGGCCGGAGAGCATCTCGCGGCAGAACGTCGCCAGAGCCACGCGCATGGCGGTCTCGCGCGCGCTCGCGCGCTCCATGACGTCGCGGAGTCCCACGCGATACTTGATGGAGCCGGCGAGGTCCGCGTGGCCGGGCCTGGGCGCCGTCGCCTCGGGCATGCCCTCGGGCCAGCGCGCGTCCCTGTTCGGGATGAGCACCCCGACCGGGCTGCCCAGAGTCCTGCCCTTGGCTAGCCCGCTCAAGACGAGCACCCGGTCGTCTTCCAAGGCCTGGCGCGCGCTCCTTCCCGGGCCCTGCCTGCGGCGGCGGAGCTGGTCCTCGATGAGCTCCTGGGTGATGGGGATGCCCGACGGAAGGCCTTCCAGGATGCCGACCAGACCTCTGCCGTGGGATTCGCCTGCGGTCAGGTAACGGAGCGCCATAATCGCCTCTTCAAGGACAGCCTTAGATTAGCTTTATCCGACAAGCGGGAGAAGAGCAATTCCCAGGACCGCACCGCCTGGGCGATGAGCATATCCAGCCCGTAGACCCGGCGCAAGCCTCGCGCGGCCGCGGTCCTGAGGAACACGGTCTGCGCGGGTTTATAGACCAAGTCCATTGCGATCTTGCCGGTCCACTGGAATCGGAAACTGGCCGGAGTCGCGTTGAACCACAGGTCCGCGGACGCGCATGTCCCAGTCGTGAACGATGTCTTCGGGAACATCCTCTTGAAATGGGAGACCAGGATCCCGGCCCTGGCCGACCGCCGGGCCCTCACCGCCACGCTGCGCGCGCCCGCCTTGCCCAGGGCCCAGCATACGGCGCGGGCGGCGCCGCCGGCGCCGAACACGACCGCGCTCTTGCCGGATAAACGATATCCAGCCAGGCAATCCAGCACGGCGGGGCCGTCCGTGTTGCATCCTTTCGTGCCCTTGCGGCCGAACCGGAGCACGTTCACGGCGCCGATCTCCTCCGCCTCGCGGCTGAGCGAACGCGCCAGCTTGAGAGCCGCTTCCTTGTGGGGGATCGTGATGTTGAGCCCGGCGAAGCCCGCGCCGCGGGCATGCGCCGCGGCATTCCCGAGGCCGTGAGGCTCCACATCCAGGAGCACGTAGCGCACATCCGCTCCCTCGCGCCGAGCGATGAGCTCGAACAAGGCGGGAGACAGAGAATGCTCCACCGGATGGCCGATGAGTCCCGCTTTACCCGCACGCACTGACGCACCTCCCATATCCGTGCGGCACCAGGCCGCTCCGCGGCCTAGGCACGCAGCCTCTCCAAGGTCTCGAAGAAATCCGGGTAGGAGGCGGATACGATCTGGGCGTCCTGCACCACGGTCTCCCGCTCGGCGGCCAAAGCCGCGATCGAGGCGGCCATGGCGATGCGGTGGTCCCCGCGGGGGTCCACGACCCCGCCCCGCAGGCGCTGCGGTCCGAAGACCCTGAAGCCGTCCTCCGAGGTCTCCATCCTGCAGCCCATGGCGCTCAGGAGCTCCGCCGTGCCGGCGATGCGGTCGGACTCCTTGAACCGGAGCTCGGCCGCTCCTCGGACCACGGTCTCGCCCGCGGCCGCGGCGGCCAGCACGGCCAGGAGCGGGAGCTCGTCGATCATGGAGGGGACCTCCTCCGGGGAGACCTCGACTCCCTTGAGCATCGAATGACCGGCCCGGAGCCGGCCGACCGGCTCCGGCTCCTCCCCCTCCCGCTCGAGCTCGATGTCCGCCCCCATCCTGCGCAGGACACGGATGAAGCCCAGCCGGGTCTCGTTGAGGAGAACTCCTTGCAGAGCGACGGAGGCTCCCGGGACCAGAAGAGCGGCCGCCACCCAGAACGCGGCGCTCGAAACGTCCCCCGGCACCGCGAGCTCCGCTCCGCGGAGCGGCGCCCCGCCCTGCACGGTGATCCGGTCGTCCACGACATAGACCGGACAGCCGAAATGCCTGAGGAGCCTCTCGGTGTGGTCGCGGGAGGCCATCGGTTCGGCCACCGTGGTCCGTCCCTCCGCGTGCAGGCCCGCGAGTAGCACCGCGGACTTGAGCTGCGCGCTCGCTACCGGGAGCATGCACTCGACCCCCTTCAGCATGCCTCCTCGAACGCGCACCGGAGCCCCGCCGCTCGGGGTCAGATGGACCTCCGCGCCCATCCGGCGCAGGGGAACGGCCACGCGCTCCATGGGCCTGCGGCGCAGCCACGCGTCTCCCGTGAGTATGGAGGTGAACCGGTGCCCGGCGAGAGCTCCCATGAGCAGGCGCAGGGTCGTGGCGGATCCTCCGGCGTCCAGGGGCTCGCGGCTCTCCGTCAGCCCGCCGAGCCCGCGGCCCTCGATCTCCGCGCAATCGCCGTCCAGCCGGATCCTCGCGCCGAGCATGCGCAGGCACGAGACCATGGAGAGCGCGCTGTCCGAAAGCGAGAGCCCGCGCACCCGCGTCGTGCCGTCGGAAATGGCGCCGAAGAGCAGGGCGCGCAGGGAGATGGACTTGTCGCCGGGGACCGGGGTCTCCCCTCCCCAGCGGGCCGCGGGGAGCAGGGTCTTCTTCACGGACCCTAGAGGCTCATGCCCAGGGCGGGGGCCAAAGCCCGGAGCTGGTCCATGAGGGACTCGAACTCGGGGAGCGAGAGCGCCTGCTTGCCGTCCGAGAGCGCCCGCTCCGGCTGGTCATGGACCTCCACGATGAGCCCGTGCGCGCCCAGCGCGGCCGCGGCCTTGGCCATCGAAGAGACCCATCGGCGCCTGCCGCCGCCGTGGCTGGGGTCCGCGATCACGGGCAGATGGCTCGCCTCCCGAGCGGCGAGGATCATTCCCGGGCACAGGAAGGAGCGGGAGGGGTCCGCGGCCGTGCGGCCGCCCCGCTCGCAGAGCACCACGTTGGGGTTGCCTTCCTTCAGGATGTACTCCGCGGCCATGAGCCACTCGTCGAGGCTCGCGTTCGGGGAGCGCTTCAGGAGCACCGCCCTTCGGGTCCTGGCGGTCTCGCGCAGGAGCGCGATGTTCTGCATGTTGCGCGCCCCGATCTGGATGACGTCCGCCACCTCGCTGACCGCGGCGACCATGCGCTGATCCGTTGCCTCGGTCACGACCGGGAGTCCGGTCTCCTTCTTGACCGCGGCCAGCATCTTGAGGCCCTCCGTCCCCAGGCCTTGGAAGCTGTAGGGCGAGGACCGGGGCTTGAACGCCCCTCCGCGCAGCATCCTGGCCCCCGCGGCCTTGACCCCGCGGGCGATGCGCAGGAGTTGGTCCTCGTCTTCCACCGCGCAAGGCCCGGCCGCGACCACGAACTCCTTGGCCCCGAACCGGACGCCGGAGGCGTCGATGACGCTGTCCGCGGGCTTGAACGCGCGCGAGCCGAGCCTGTAGTGCAGCCGGCTCACGTCCAGCGCCTCGCGCACGCCGGGCATGGCCTCGAACACGCCCGGGTCCACGGGCCCGGCCGCGCCGGTCAAAGCGAGGATGGGGTTCTGGAACCCGGGGATGACGGCGGCCTGAAATCCCAGGTCAGCCGCCTTGCGGAGCACGGCCTGAAGGAGCTCCTGAGCGCACCCCGCCTCCATGATGATGAGCATAGGGTTATTTGCGTTTCACCTGGATCTTCACCGACCCGGCGATGATGGCCCGGTAGATGGCTTCCAGGAGTTCGGGCGGCAGCCCGTCCTCGCGGGCCCTGCGCTTGGCCCTGCCCATGACCTTGGCCTCGCGCGAAGCCGAGCGCAGGCCGCGCTTCTTGAACCGAGCGGTTTTCTTGGCCAGGAGCAGCCTCCGGCACAGCAGGCCCACGATCCTGGCGTCGAGTTCGTCTATGCGCGCGCGCACGCGCTTAAGCCCTGGATCACGCATCCTTCCTCTGATTGTGGAATTTCTCCGGCATGGAAACCAAGTCCTTTGTGGGTAGGATGTCCGCGAAGCCGTGCGCCATGTTCCGCAGCGAGCCGCGGTGCATCCCGGGGTCCGGCGCGGCGCAGCCGTCCCGGGCCACGATGACGCGGAACCCCGCGTCGAAAGCGTCGCGCACCGTGGACTCCACGCACAGGTGCGTCTTGACCCCGGCCACCACGAGGTCCCGCACCCGCCGCTTGCGGAGCCAGGCCAAGGCCCGGGTCCCGCGGAAGGCGCTGTAGCGGGACTTGTAGAAGACCGGCTCGCCTGGAGCGGGCCTGAGGATCGGCTGGACCCAGGGGCTGCCGCGGGGACAAGCCTTGCGCCACCGCGAGGCCATGGGGCCTCTGAGCGCGCTGGCGTAGCAGGTGAAGAGCACGGGCAGCCCCCTCGAACGGAAATCCCCGACCAAGGCGCGCACGCGCTCCAGCACGCCGGAGCATCCCCGCATGAAGGCCGGGCTTCGAGGGTCGAAGAAGAATCTCTGCACGTCCACGACCAGGAGGCCGGGACGCCGGAACTCAGGCGACGGCCGCGAAAGAGGCATCGCCCACGCTCGACGCGAGCTGGCCGCAGCTCAGGCCGCCCTCGATCTCCTGCGGCCAGGAGGGGTTGATGATGACCTGATAGCCCCGCTTCTTGAGGTCCTCGCCGAGAGCCTCGATGCGGGGAGGGGCTTTGTACCAGACGTTCGTGAGCGCGTTCTCGGTCGCCCGCTGCGTGGTGTGCACCGCGGTGAACTTGATGAGGAACCTGTCCTGCGGGAATACCCTCTCCACGACCGCCGGGTCGAACGGGATCGGGTCGGCCAGCGCGAAATTGAGCGTCAACAGCCGGTCGCCGGGCTTGAACCAGCGATCGCCGTATTCAGCGATCTCGGCCAGGTCCCACTTGCGGATGGGGATGATGGCCGCGCGCGCCTCCTCGTCCGTGGAGTGGATCGAGAACTGGAGCTGAAAGCACCCGCCTCCGTAGAAGCGGTCCTTCACCCGGATGAGCTCGTCGAAAAAGCTCCGGCTCAAAGGGCAGCGCGGAGCCACGCTGGAAAGGCTCGGCATCAGGCCGGGAGGCCGCCCCGGCCGGCCCAGGAGCTCCAAGGCCCGGAGCACAGCCTTGTTCAGGCTCGGCTCGCCCATGCGCGCGAAATGGATCTTGAGCTTGGGCACCGAGGCCGGGTCGACATCCGGATGCAGGGACAGGACGTAGCGGACCTGCCCTAAAAGCTCCTCCACGGTGAGGTTCCCGCGGAAGCCCTGGCGTCCCGCGTCGCAAAACCTGCAGCCCACGGCGCAGCCGAACTGGCTCGAGATCATAGCCACCCACTTCTTCTCGCGCGGATGGGGCGGGTCCACGCAGTCGGTGAACTCGAACCACTTGTCCGGCTCGCCCCTGCGCGAGGCCAGATACAGGGTACCGTAGCCGGGCACGTCGCGCACCGCACCGATCTCGAATACCGGGCTAATCATCGCTGAGGAGATTCTCGCATATTCCGGGCCGCCTCGGGGTCCAGGGCGGCGATCCTCTCGACGAAGCCGCGGTAGATGGCCGGGTCGGACTCGGCGACGGACGCCTTGCGATAGAGCCTGGCGATGCGCGTCAGGGCCGAGCGGTCCACGCGGCGGAGCACGTCCTTGAGCCCGGCCGCGTCCCCTCCGCCGGCGATGTACGCCGCCAAAGCATCGACTCCTTCGCGGAGCCGCGCGTCCCCGGACTTGGTGAGGTAGGCTTCGAAGAGCTCAGGGCTGCCCTGGATCAGGCGATAGGAAGGGTCGTACGTGAAGAGCGTGTAGAGGCGCTCCATGTCCAGGTCCTTCAAGAAGCGCAGGATCCCGTCCTCGCCCTCCCGCTTGTACAGCCGGTGCATGAAATAATAGGTCCCGGCCGCGTAATGGTCCTTCCTGTAGCGCATGTCGTGCAGGCGCTGCTTCTTCCGTATCCTCAGGTCCGAGACGTCCTCGGGGGTGAGCCCCAGCTCCCCGGCATCCGCGATCATCCGGTCGATCAGGAGGAGCTCCATCGTGACCGCGAAGCCCTCGTCCAGGACCATGGCGACGTCGGCGCGGAGCATGTCGTTCTCCGGCAGGTTGAAGCCCCTGGAGATGGCCGGGGTGAGCTCGTGGAAGACCCCGTGCGCGTACTCATGGAAAAGCGTGATGGTCCGCGACACCCAGCGCTGTATCGGGGCTCCGAAAAGCCCCGGATCCCTGTCCATGTCCCTTGCGAACGGCGTCAGGGTCCGCTCGCGCTCATTGGACCGGCGGGGCGACGCGTCCTCGATGAGGGTGATCGCGTGGGGCGTCTGCTTCTTGCGCGGGTCGACCTCGTGAGACCCCTTGGTCCCCTGGACTCCGGGCTGCGCCGAGAACGCCATGTCCACCTTGAATCCCACGTCGAACTCCGGGAAGTAGCGCTGATAGAGCCGCCGGGTCTGCCCCAAAAGGTCGTCGAGGTACTGCGCCGCGGGCGGTTCCGGCGTCCGGACCTGGACTCCCGAGGGCACGGCGGGCACCGCGGGAAGGGTGGGCGCGAGGTTCAGCGTCGGGCCGAGCCCGATGCCGATGGAAAGGCTGGGCTGCTGCAGGACCACCGGGGCCAGGCCGACTCCGGGCGCAGCGGCCGCGCGCGGCAGGCTCAGGACGTTCGCGGCCGAGGCCTGCGCGGGGGCCGACAGAATCAGGAAAAACAGGGCGGCATGCCGCATCGGGGTATTTGGAGATTATAGTGCGGCCGCGCGGATTCCGGATGAGGCGAATGGCCCATATCGAGGGGGATATGCGGCCCACGGCCTATCCCATCTCCCCCAGGATGATTACAATACCCGTGCCCGCGCCCCTACCGATGAAGCGCCCCGGACCTCTCTGGATCCTCTTCTTCGCCCAGGCCGTCATGGTCGCGGGCATCGCGCTCTCGTTCCCGTTCTTCGCCCTCTACCTCAGCCGCGAGCGCGGCATCCCCATGGGGACGGTGGGCCTGCTCCTGTCTTTGTGCGTGCTGCTGATGGCCGTGAGCCAGGCGCTCGGAGGCGAGCTCTCGGACCGCATCGGCCGCAGCAAGGTCATGTCCCTGTCCATCTGGCTCAGGACCGCCTGCATCTTCGCGCAAGCCTTCGCCATCCTGCGGGCCTGGCCCGTGCCCGCGGTCGTGGCCACCCACATGGTCGGCGGGTTCTTCGGCGGGTTCTTCGGCCCCGCGGCGCAGGCCTGGGTCGCGGACCATGTCCCGCCCGACCAGAGGCTGCGGTCCTACGGCTTCCTCCGCGTGGCCATCAATTTGGGCTGGGCCCTGGGCCCGGCGCTCGGCGGGGTCCTCGCGACCCGCTCCTATCCCCTGGCCTTCTTCGTGACCGGGCTGGCGTGCTCGGTCTGCGGGGTCATCCTCTCGGGCCTCATCCGGGACAAGCGGCGGGCCGAGCGGAGCGACTCCCTGACCTGGCAGGCCGCGCTCGACCTGGTGAAGGACCGGCGCCTCGCCGCGTTCTGCGCCTATGCCGCGCTCATGGGGATCGTCATGGCCCAGATGGTGGCGCCTTTGTCCGTGTTCGCCGTGACCTACGCGGGCCTGAGCGAGGCCCAGGTCGGGCTCCTATTCTCCATCAACGGCCTGATCGTGGTGGCGGTGCAGTCCGCGGTCTCGAAGCGCTGCTCGCGCCACCGGCTCACGACCTCCCTGGCGGCCGGCGCGGGCATCTACGCCCTGGGCTACGGGGCCGTGGGCTGCCTGCACGGGTTCCTCGCCTTGGCGGCGGCCATGGCCGTGATCTCGTTCGGCGAGGTCATGGTCTCTCCGGGGATACAAGCCCTGGGGGTGAACCTTGCGCCCAAGGGCAGGACCGGAAGATACGCCGGGGTGAGCGGCTTCGCCTGGGCCTTGGGCCACGCCGGAGGGCCGCTCCTGGGCGGGCTCGGGGTGCAATATCTGGCCCCGACGCGTCCCCGCCTGCCCTGGCTCCTGGTAGGCCTGCTCTCGTGCGCGGCGGGCCTGGGATTCTTCTCCCTCAGACGCAAGCTCGTCCGGCAGGAAGAGGGCCTGCAGGAAGTCCCGCTGGTACAGCCCTGCGTCTAGGCCGCCGGGAGCTTGACGAAGAAGGTCGTCCTCACGTCGGGCTCGGATTCGTAGCCGATGCTGCCGCCCATCTCCTCGACCATCCGCTTGACGCCGGCCAGGCCCAAGCCGGCCCCGCCCTTCTCGGTCTTATCCTCCGGCCGGGCCTGGCTGCGGGGCTGGAATATCTTGTCCCTGAAATCGGCGGGGATGCCCCGGCCGCGGTCCGTCACCGCGACGCGCACCATGGAGTCCTCGCGCGAAAGGCCGATCCGTATCTCGCTTTTCTCCGGGGCGAACTTGATGGCGTTGGAAAGGAGGTTGGTCACGACGCGGTAGAGCTGGCGCTCGTCCGCCGCCGCCCGGGCCCCCTTGAGCCCCGAGTCCAGGACCAGGCGGATGTCCCTGCGCCGGGCCGACGGCTCCAGGGACTCGACGGCTTTCCGGACCCTGGCCTCCGCGTCCAAAGGCCGGATGAGCAGACCGGACTTCGCGCTCGCGGCGAAGAGCGAGGGATCCAGGACGGCGTTGATCAGGTCGAGCATCTCCTTGCTGTTGCGCAGCCCGATGTCCAGGAGCTTCCGGACCTCGGCGTCGGCGGTGGAGGCTATGGATTCGCCCACCAGGAACATGGCCGCGGAGATGGCGGCCAGGGGGTTCTTGAGGTCGTGGCTCAAGGTCTGGGTCAGCCGGTCGCGCTGCTGCTCCAGCTCCCGCCGCTCGGAGATGTCCGTGTGCGTGCCCACGACCCGCAGGGGCTTGCCCTCGGGGCTGCGCGCCATGACCTTCCCGCGGTCGAGCACCCACTTATAGCTTCCGCCCTTGCACAGCACCCGATGCTCGTTCTGGTAGTACGGGGTCTTCCCCTCCAGGTGGAGGTTCAGGTCCGCCAGGACCTTCGCCTTGTCGTCGGGATGCACGCGCGAGCCCCACTCCTTCAGGCCGCCGCTGATCTCGTCGTCCCGGTAGCCCAGCATCTCCTTCCAGCGCTTCGAGAAGAACACCTTGTTCGCCGCGACGTCCCAATCCCACACGCCGTCGCGGCTGCCTTCCAGGGAGTACTTCCACCGTTCTTCGCTCGCCCGGAGCTCCTCGGTGCGCAGCGCGACCAGGGCCTCGGCGTATTCGGCCCTCCGGACGAGGGTCCACAGCATGCCGGCCAGGAGCCCGGTGATGCACAGGCCCGCGGCGGCCACGCCGAAGACGTAGCCCGTGCGGCGCTGGACCAGGAAGGACAGGGACGGAGAGCAGGTGATGCGCCAATCGCGCCCCCCGACATGGAACGTCTCGCTGTAGGCGACGGCCTCGGGCTCGTCCGGCTCGGGACCCATGCGATGGCGGTAGAGAAGGGCGCTTCGACGCCGGGCCGAGTCGTCGAAGACGGAGAAGTTGAGCCCGCGCGGGGGCAGGCGGTCGAACGCGGCCTGGACCACGTCCGGGAGGCGGAGCGACGCGAACACGAACCCGTCGTTGACCGGGCCTACGACGAGCATGCCCGCGGCGCCTTCCGTCTCCTGCACGAGGGCGATCCTTCCGGACGCGGCCAGCTTGTTCCCGCGCAGCGCGGCCCGCAGGGCGGCCCGGCGGACCGGCTCGGAATCCAAGTCGTAGCCGAGGGCCGCCTGATTCCCCTTGAGCGGTTCCACGTAGCGGATGCGGGCTTCCCGCCCTCTGCGGGGAGCCCACCCCAGGGCCCGGATGCCCCTGCGGGACCGCAGGAGGCCGGAGGTGAAGCGCCTGAACTCGGCGGCCGTGACGGCCTCGGAGGATGCGAAGAAGGACCTGATGGAATCGGCCACCTGAAAGATGGAATCGAGCTCCGCTCGTATGGCCACGATGCGCGTATGCGCCTGCTCGGCGAGGACGGCCTGGAAGCGCTCTTCCTCCCTCTTGGACACCTCCCGGGTCGTGAAGGCGGTGGCGGCCAGCCCGGCCACCACCCCCGCCGACAGGATCGCGTATTTCCAGCGCCTCATGCCCGGCCTCCCAGGTACCGTTCGCACGCCATGGCTGCGAACATGCCGTCCGCGGCGGCCACGGCCACCTGCTTGAAGTTCCCGGGCTTGGCGTCTCCGGCGAAGAACAGCCGCGCCCCGCGCCGGAACGCGGGGAAACAAGGCTCCTTTCCGACGAGCACGAACAGAGCGTCCAGCTGCATCCTGCCCTCGGTCGTCTCCACGGCCTCGAGCCGCCCCTCGCCGATCATGCGCCTGACGACCACCCCGTGCCGGACATCGATGCGGGTGTTCCGCCGCACCCCGGCGGACAAAGGGGATATGGCCCTGATCTCCTTTCCCCGGACGAACATCACGACCCTCTTGGCGTGCTCGGCCAAGGCCAAGGCCTGGTGCGCGGCGGTCTCGCCCCCGCCCGCCACGCCCACCACCTGGCCCTTGAACCTCGAGGCCTGGCCCCAGGCCGCGTGATAGACCCCCCTGCCCTGGAGGCGCTTCTCTCCCGGCACGTTCAAATCCTTGAACTTGGAGCCCGTGGCCAGCACCACGGCCCTGCACGACAGGGGACGCCCGTTCTTAAGACGCACCCGCGGCACCCCGACGGCCGTCACTTCCCCCTTCTTGATCTTCAGCCCGTATCCCCGCGCCTGCTCAGCCAGGCGCCGCATCAAGTCCCTCCCCGAGATGCCTTTCGGGAAGCCGGGGTAATTCACAACCATGGGGATCTCCGCCGCCTGCCCGCCCACGGCCTTCCTCTCGATGAGCAGGGTCTTGAACCCGGCGCGGGAGAGATAGAACCCGGCCGTCAAACCGGCAGGTCCTCCGCCGACGACGATGATATCGTATCTCATCAGTACTCCGCCCAGACCTTGCCCTTCCGGTCCGTGTGCGTGCAGTTGACCCACACGTTGCCGATATCGACGTCATAAAGCCAGCCGCCCGAGTCGTCCGGCTCGGTCCCCAGCCGGACCGCGTCCGAGTCGCGGTGGTGCGGCGGGGTCTTGGCCTCGGCGATGGCGTAAAGATACTTCGAGCCCTCCGTCAGGCTGTCGAGGCCCTTGGGAGAACGGCCGTTGTTCTCCCCCTGGTAATTCGACAAAGCCGAGCGCATGGCGAACAGGTTCCCCCGCGTCGACGTCTCCTGGGAGTGCATGAACATGTTCAAGAACGCCGGCGTGGCCACGAACACGACCGCGCATGCGACGAACGCCGCGCTGATGAACATGACTCGGAAGAAGGTCCTCCGGCCAGGGTCCTGCTGTCGCGACCAGAAGTATCGCAGGGCGATGAGGAGCGCCGCTTCCAGGCCGGCGGGGCCCCAGAGGCCCCAGCGCACGGCCAGGAACATGGACGGGAAACCGACCGCGTAGGCGAGAATGACCCCGCAAATGAAGGCCCCGAAGATCACAAAGAATCCTTTTACCGTCTGCACCTCTTCCTCCTGGCGAGTCCGCGCTTGGAGATGAGCTCCTGCGTACGGCAGGAGCAATAGTACACGGACAATGTCTTGGTGTTCTTCAGAGCGAACCGGAGCAGTTCCAGGCACGCCTCATCTGCGCCCGCCGCCGGCTCCCAGAGCAGGTGCTTCGGACTCTCTCCCGTCGAGGCGAAGCCGGACAGCCTGTCCTGGTTCTCCCGGCACACGAACAATTCATGGATGTTCAGGTACGGGACCCCCAAGGAGTCCAGGCGCAGGACCATGGCCTTGAGCTTCTCCATGTCGGCCGGGATCGCGGGCAGTTCCACAGCCACGTTCTTGAAGAACCTCACGGCCAGCTCCACCGGAGCCGTATCATACCCGTTCGCGGCCAGGTTGAAGCGCATGGAATCCACGCCCGCATCCCGCAATCGCCCAAGGACCTCGGGAGTCGCCTTGTCCCCATTCGAGTAAACGTCTATCCAGACGCGGAAAGGCAAAGCCTTCAAGGCCCTGGCCAGCCTCTCCACCCGCTCCGGGAAAAGCAGGGGCTCCCCCCCGCTCATGCCCACGCTGCGGAGCCCGTAGCGCCGGACGATCTCCGCCGCCTCTTCGGGCTTCGCGACCTGGAACCCGTGGACGACCGTCTCGTCTCTTCTCGGCTTCTCGTTGAAGCAGAACGCGCAGTCCCGCGTGCACAGCCCCGTGACGAGCAGGTTGGTCCCTTTCCCCTGCAGACACCCGCGGCAGCCCGGGGGGAGCGAGCGCGTGAACAGGGTCCGATGCTCCATGGAGCCCCTGATCCCAGGCAGGGCTGCGGCGCGGGGCTTCCCCACGGGCTTCTTGGCAAGACCGAGGGGTCGAAGCAGGCTCTCAGCCTTGCGGCCGTACCAATCGAGCGGCATTCACGCGCTCTTCTGTTTCTGCGCGAGATGGCTGAAGTCGTCCTCCTGCCAGCCGGGAGGAGGCGGGCCTTCCCGGTTGCCCGCGCGGGCCAGGTCGCGGAGCTGCGTCGTCCGCCGCATGAACGCCAGGCCGTCCCCCATCCTCTCGGTGAAGGCCAGCATGCCGCGGAACCCGAGGAAGGGGGCGTCCGCCAGAGCGTGATGGTAGTAGGACGGGAAGCCCAGCTCCACGATCGCGATGTCGGACCAGCGGATGACGCGGGTGATCTCGTTCGTGTTCGTGACCACGAGCTCGGTCGGCTTGGCCAGGAAGTCCTGCACCACCGGGTGGTAGATGTCCGGCTCGTAGAGCGTGACCGGCTCCTCGTCCTTTTTCCCCTCGCGGTCCCGAGCGGTCAGGATGCACTGCCGCACCTGGATGCCCAGGTCCTCGCAGATGCTCAAGAAGCCTTCCTTCAGGAACGGGTCGCCGATGAACGTGGCCTCCTTGTGCAGGAAGAGATACGGGACGATCCACTCCAGGCGCTCGAACACGGCGGCCTGCTCCGACGCGATGAGGGCCTTCGCCTCCCGGGTCTTGCCCGCGGCCTTGGCCACGTCCAGGAGGAAGCGCTCGGTGCCCGTCATGCCGAAGGGCAGGGCCGTCTCCACGAGCTTCGCCTTGGTCTTCTTGGCGACCTCGGCCGCGGCCTCGCGGCCGTAGGGGAGCGAGACGACGATCGAGGCGTCCCGGACCTCCCTGAGCTTCGCGTACGGGTCTCCGTTGAGCCACACGGAGACCAGCTTCAGGCCCAGGGCCTCCAGCAGGCGCTTGAGCTCCTGCAGGTTCCCGTTGTGGTCGCCCTCGTGCCGGTCCATGAAATAGCCGACCAGGGCCACGCTCCCGGGCTTGGGCTTGCCGCCCGAGAGGTCCATGTGCCGGGCCAGCGCGCGCAGGGTCACGGCATAGCCGTCGAGCCAGTCGCCCATGAGCGAGGTCGGAGGGATGGCGAGCGCATCCTCCTTGATAAGGGGCATGACCATGCGCACGAGATGGTCGTAGTCCAGGCCCGTGATGGAGCAGCCGGGGAGCGAGGTCACCAGCACGATCTTCACGTTCTCCATCTCGTTGAGCAGGCGCAGCCTGCGCACGATGAGCTCGTTGTGGTCCTTGGTCACGCTCTGGGCGCATACGTTGGTGAAGCAGACGCGGTGCTTGCCCTCGATGCTGAGCAGGGTGGACTTCAGGTCGTGCCGGCCGTGGATGAAGTGCGCCTTGTAGAGCGCGCAGTCCGGCCCGTCCACCAGGATGGTGGAGTCCGGCACCGCGTTGACCGCCAGATACGCCCCCATGAGGGACGGGAAATTGATGCGATGCCCGCGGATGCGGCTCATGCGGCCTCCTTATTGGTGCCGTACCGCTTGTAGAACGGCCAATGGCAGATGTTCCCCAGTCGTTGAAGGCTGCGCAAGCAGCCTTCGACTCCCATCTCGAGATCGAGGAGGGAGAATTCGGCCTTGCCCGAGCGGGTCAGCCGGGAATCATAAAAGAACTCGGAGTATACGGCGTCGAAAGCACCGTCGACGAGGAGCTTCCTCAGCTCCTGCGCGGAAGTGAACCAAGAAACGGAATGCCGGCCCCGCCCTCCGGGCAGGTCCGGCGACTTCCCCTCCACCAAGACCAGATAATCGATGCCGAAGCCCATCTCCTTGAGCATGGACACCAGAGGCACCCCGGCCATGCCGAGAGGGTTCGAGAGCCGGGGGACCCGGTCGCGGTCCGTGACGAAGGCGAGCCTGCGCCCCTTCACGCGCTTGCGCAGGGCCTCCCAGGTCTCGGACACCCGCTTGGACTCGCGCGACCACATCTCCTTGGCCGAGGCCTCAGCGCCAAGGCTCTCGGCCACGGCCATGAGCCAGAGCCGGGTGTTCTCCAGCCCGTAGGGGGCGGCGGGCTTGAGCAGGGGGACATCCATGTCCTTGAACAGGGTCTTGTACACCCCCTCGATGTTGGGATCCGGATACAGGACATGGCTCGACGCCGCGTTGAAGCGCAGGGCCTCGGCCGCGCTCAGACGGGGGAGCATGCAGAGGTTCACCCGGATGCCGGCCTGGCCGAGCAGCCGCTCGAGCTCGTCCCGGCCGTAGCCGGGAGGGAACCCGATGAGGTTCACGGTCCTGGGCGCGGGCCGGGTCTTCTTGTACTCCTCGCTCTCTCTCGCGCGCTTGAAGAAGTACTCCAGAAGGTTGAGCTCCTGCCCCGCGGCCGGGCTCGAGAACAGGATCGGTACCGGACTCTTGGCCTTGTACTGTTCGATGATGCCGATCGCGTCGTCGCCGATGACCGTGGGCACGCAGGTGGTCGTGACCAGGATCGCGGCCTTGCCCTCGCACTTCTCCAGGGCCAGGTCCATGGCCTCCTTGAGCTTGGCGGAGCCGCCCTGCACCACGTCCGCCTCGCGGATGTCCGTGGTCAGGCCCACGCAGCCGCTGCCGAACCGGTCCTCGCGCTCCCGGCGCTGGAGCCACTTGAAGTTGTGGAACGTCATGTGGCCGTCGTTGAAGAACGGCGTGGCGAAATGGCACTCCAGGTCCTCGTGCGACACGCCCACGATGGGCGCGTCGAGGAACACCTGCTGGTCGTAGTTCCTCGAGCTCTCGCGGTCCGCGAAAAAATTCGCCCACTGCCGCGTCTCGCCCCACTGCATGGCGTGGGGGCCGTCCACCCAGCCGGACCCCTCCGGCGTGGCCTTGGCCCAAAGCTCGAGCGCCCGCTCGAGCCGGTCGTCGGGCTGCTCGAGCTTGAGCTCCTTGGCCGCCCTGCGCGCCTGCTGCAGCGCGGGGAGGACCGCGCCGCCCTGCTCCGCCGGGGCGACCGAGACGGGCGGGGCGACGCGCATGCGCTGGCCCGTGAAGCCGTCGCGTGAAAGCCGGTGAAAATCGTCGTCGATGAGGGGTTCGGGGACCCTGAGCTTCTTCGCGTCGAGCCCCACCAGCAGCTTCGCGAGCTCCCGCATGCTCTTGGAGAACCCGGCCTTAGGGTACAGCTCCACTGCGGGCTTGCACT
>Ga0265297_10000614_pt1 | contig 102005 bp, 94 predicted proteins | sample Munlanlwell13791_FD_192502 | JGI IMG/M metagenome (GOLD analysis project Ga0265297, IMG submission 192502) | Leachate microbial communities from a municipal landfill in Southern Ontario, Canada - Leachate well 137-91 | ecosystem: Engineered > Solid waste > Landfill > Unclassified | place...
TCGCTGCTCGGCTTGTCGCCTCGCCGCGCTCGTTGCGGCATCCGTTAAAATTTTGGAGGTGTCGGCGCCGCACTCGCTGCTCGGCTTGTCGCCTCGCCGCGCTCGTTGCGGCATCCGTTAAAATTTTGGAGGTGTCGGCGCCGCACTCGCTGCTCGGCTTGTCGCCTCGCCGCGCTCGTTGCGGCATCCGTTAAAATTTTGGAGGTGTCGGCGCCGCACTCGCTGCTCGGCTTGTCGCCTCGCCGCGCTCGTTGCGGCATCCGTTAAAATTTTGGAGGTGTCGGCGCCGCACTCGCTGCTCGGCTTGTCGCCTCGCCGCGCTCGTTGCGGCATCCGTTAAAATTTTCTTTGTCAGAAAATTTTAACGGAGAGTGGAGGATTTGAACCTCCGGTCGTCTTACGACGACAACGGTTTTCGAGACCGCCGCATTCAACCGCTCTGCCAACTCTCCAGGCTCGCTACCTCATATCCCGAAAGCAAAACGCTGCGTAAATTTCTCCGCTTCGCTGCGAAATTTACTTGCTGCTTTCGGGACGATTTTGTCTTACCTGTTAACAAGGGACAAAATCAGCGGAGGCGGAAGGATTCGAACCCTCGGAGACCTTACAGCCTCAACGGTTTTCAAGACCGCCGCATTCAACCGCTCTGCCACGCCTCCTGTTATCTCAAGAAAAGCTGCCTAAAAACAGCGTAAAATATGTCGCTGGCTGCCTGATAGGAGTTATTAGAAAATTTGATAAAAGAAAAATCCTTAAAAACAAGATTGGCGCAGAAAGCAAGTATTGTTAAATTAATAAGATACACCAGGAAGAAGCCAAAAATATAATTCGCTTTCAAGAAATCGCTCTTTTTAGAACGTATGGATTTGGCAGAGAACACAAGATGCAAGGCAGCGGTGAATCCGATCAAAAACATTGAATACTGGATCAACCAGGCGGATTTAATTACCAAGGATAACAGCCCGTATACGATAAATAAAAGTATGGTATAGACAGGCAAGACGTAAGGTGCCAGCCTGACCAGCGGCTTAAAGAAAGTAAAGATAATTTCTAATAATTTCTGCCCCTTAGCATAAATTACCGCCGCTTCCCAAATAAATAGATAAATTATCAAGAAAGAAACTACCCCCGACCAGAAGCAACTCTGAAGCGGCCTCTCTATGAGGCCAAGCTGGCCTAAGAAAGCAGCCGACAAGGAATAAACAAAAGGCAAAAGGCAGATCCCCAGGATAAACTTGATAATACCAAAAAGCTTACTGGAGAATCCGGATATTTTGCTGGAAAACCCGGGAGAAGAAAACTTTGGCTCTTCTTCTGTTTTAAAAAATTCTTTCTTTTCCATCTAAATACGGCCTTAATACCTCCGGTATTATTACCGAGCCGTCCTTTTGCTGATAGTTTTCTAATATCGCGATCACCGTGCGCGCCAAAGCTACGCCTGAACCGTTTAAGGTATGCGCGTATTCCGTCACCCGCCGCCCGTCTTTAGCCACCCGCTTAAATTTTATATTTGCCCGCCGGGCCTGGAAACTTTCAAAATTGCTGCAGCTTGATACTTCCAGCCATTTATCGATCCCTGCCGCGTACGCCTCAAGGTCATAACATTTACTGGCGGAGAAACTCAAATCCTGCGTGGCCAGCATAACTACCCTGTAAGGCAGGCCCAACAATTGCAATACCTCCTCGGCATTACCGACCAGCTTTTCTAACTCGTCGTAAGAAGTTTCGGGTTTTACGAATTTTACCATTTCTACTTTATCAAACTGGTGCACACGGGTTAAGCCTTTAGTATCTTTGCCGTAAGAACCTGCCTCCCTCCTGAAACAGGCGGTATAAGCCGCGTAATAAACAGGAAGTTTATCCTCATCCAATACCTCATCACGGAATATATTGGTTACGGGAACTTCTGCCGTAGGAATTAGGAACAGATCATCGTCTTTTAACCGGTACATATCTTCTTCTAATTTAGGAAGCTGGCCGGTGCCGGTCATGGAAGCGCGGTTTACCAAAAATGGAGGAAATATTTCTGTATAGCCGTGTTTCTTGGTATGCAGGTCGAGCATGAAGTTGATCAGCGCGCGCTCTAATTTAGCGCCCCAGCCCTTATAAAGTATCCAATTTGATCCGGTAATTTTAGTCGCCCGGGGGATATCAATAATATCCAGATCTTCGGCTATCTGGATATGGGTCTTGGGCTTAAAATCTAATTTGGGAAGCTCTCCCCAGGAACGCACGACTTTATTGCAAGCCACGTCTCCTATAGGGACAGATGAATGCTGGACATTGGGTATGGTTAGCAGGATCTCGGCTAATTGGCTATCAGCTTCTTTGACCTCGCCGTCAAGCTGGCTTATTTGGGAAGATACCTCTTTCATGGAATCAATCTTCTCTTTAGCGTCCTTCTTCTCTTTTAACAAGACACTGATCTGGTCATTAGCCTTATTGCGCCTGGCCCTTAGGTCTTCAAGCTTGGTTAAGATATTACGGCGGCTATCGTCAATCTTGATCAATATGTCTAAATCCAATTTAAGATTACGGTTTTTAAGAGAAGCTTTTACTAACTCCGCGTTTTCTCTGATAAATTTTATGTCTAACATATTCTCACCTGTGTAAGGGACAGCCCCTTTATCCTTTGATAACGCCTAACGGCCGCATCCTGCAGACGCGCTTAGAGATCCCCGCGTTATGCACCACATCCACTACTTCGTTTACATCTTTATACGCCTCCGGCGCCTCTTCTACAACAGTACCGCGGCAGGAAGCTTTAACAATTATACCCCGAGATTCCAAATCTTGCAATAACGTATCTGCGTCTATGGACTTTGCTGCCGCGGTGCGGGATTTCAGACGGCCCGCTCCGTGGCAGGCAGAACCGAAGGTTTCTTCCATCGCTTTGCGGGTACCGACGAGCAAATAGGAATTCCTGCCCATATCCCCGGGAATAATTACCGGCTGGCCCATCTTCTGATATCTCTGCGGCAAGGCAGGATGCCCGGGGCCAAAAGCACGGGTAGCTCCCTTACGGTGGATACATAAAGGCTTCTTTTTGCCGTCAACATTATGCTCTTCCATCTTGGCAATATTATGAGCGACATCGTATATCAAAGACATACCCAATTTCTGCCAAGGAGTATTTAAAACCCTCTCAAAAGACTTACGCGTAAGATGCATAAGGCACTGGCGGTTTGCCCAGGCATAATTAGCCGCGCATTTCATTGCCGCGAAATACTCCTGCCCTTCTTGGGAGTTTACCGGAGCGCAGGCAAGCTGCCGGTCAGGGACATTGATATTGTATTTAGTAAGGCAATGGATCATGCTCCTGGTATAATCCTCGCAGATCTGATAACCAAGCCCGCGCGATCCGGAATGGATCATTATGGTGATCTGGCCTAAATTTAAATTAAGCTCATCGCAGGCATCCCTGTCGTAAAGCTGATCAATAACCTGGATCTCTAAAAAGTGGTTTCCGGAACCTAAGGTGCCGGACTGGGCCTTACCCCTTTCAAACGCCCTCTCTGAAACTGCCTGCGGGTCCGCGCCGGCCATCGCCCCATATTCTTCTGTGCATTCCAAGTCTTCCGGAGCGCCATAACCTTTTTCTACCGCCCATTTCGAGCCCTTGATCAGAATTTCTTTCTCTTCTTTACGGCTGACCCGTATATCGCCTTTTGAACCGACTCCGGCGGGGACATCCGAAAATAACGCGTAAACCAGGTCCTTTATTTTATCTTTTATCTGATCATATTCTAAATTTGTCTTTAACAGCCGGACCCCGCAGTTTATGTCAAAACCCACTCCACCCGGAGAAATTACCCCGCCCTCTTGCGGGTCTGTTGCCGCTACTCCGCCGATACAAAAACCGTAACCCCAGTGTATATCCGGCATTGCCAGCGACGCCTTTACTATCCCCGGCAGGAACGCTACATTAGCCACCTGCTCCATTGCCTTATCCTGCCGGATATCTTTTAACAATTTCTCGTCGGCATAGATGATCCCCGGCACCCGCATACCGCCTTTGTACGACTTAGGGATCTGCCAGCGGTAATTATCGATCTTCTCTAACGGGCCTTGCCAGATATTAGACATCCAGGATCACCTCAGCTTTCCATCCTGACTTGGTACGCGATAATTTTAGGTTACAATAAGTAGCTGCCTTAATTTCTAAATTAAGCTTATAGTTTTTAATATCCGCGCCCACCGCGATCGCTTCCAGCTTTTTAGAGCCTAATCTGTTTATTTTAAAATCATCAAAGATCAGCCCCTTGACTGCCGACAGGGACAATAATTCATTCAGCCAGTTAACGAAGAGCTCATCTAAACTCTCTGCTTCCTGCGCTATTGATATCTTCTTGTATTTTATGTCTTTTGTTGATTTTTTGGCGGCGGAGATCTGGAACATCGCCAGGGATGCGTTTCTAAAGAGGGATTTGAGATCCTTGCCTCTTACTCTGATGCCTATATCTGCGGTGTGTTCAAAAACTTCGTAATTTTCCACATTATTTTATTTGTTCCCTCGCCTATACGCTCGGAAATTCTTTCGCTTCGCTCAATAATTTCCTTCACAGGCTTCGGGAATAATTTTTGCTTCGCTCTGCGAAGCAAAAATTTATGGGCCATGTAGGAGTCGGACCTACGACCTTGACATTAAGAGTGTCCTGCTCTACCAATTGAGCTAATGGCCCTAATTTCTAGATGAGGATTATACCAGATTCCCGCGGCGGGGTAAAGAGGGATTTTTGTAATAAACCGCGCTCGGCGAGAGTCGAACTCGCAACGCCTAGCTCCGAAGGCTAGCGCTCTATCCATTGAGCTACGAGCGCATTATACTATCTGGCACTTATCGCCTAAAATCTCCCTGATCTTTTCCAGCTTCTTCATCGGAACGCAGGAAACATGCTTATCCGCGGTCGTGCGCACCGGAGAATTGATCTGCACCTTATCAGGGTTTATCTTATCAATAATATCTTTTAATTTCCTGACGCCCGGTAAATCGTCGTTTAAGCCTTCAATTATCATTACTTCGATCCAGATCTTACCGTGGAACTCTTTTCTTAAATTTATTAAACCCTGGATTATTTCTTCTATCTTTATGTTCTGGTGGGGCCGGGCGATCTTTTCAAAAATAGAGGGGATTACTGTATTTAAGGTTGGGACGATCAGGTCAGCTCCTAACAATGCTTCGCGTACCTCTGGACGGCTCAACAGCGAGGCGTTAGTAATAACTGCCACAGGAGAATCCGTAAGCTTCTTTATCTCGCTGATCAGGCTGCCGATTTCCGTGTTTAGCGTGGGTTCTCCCGCTCCGGAAATAGTAATATAACTTAAGCTCTTTGCCTCTTCCTGGTTGTTTTGCAGCCAGGATTTTAACTCATTTATGACCTCTGTTGTCTTTATGTATTCTTTTCGTTCCGCGGCAGGTTCTTTTGTCCGGCCCAATTGGCAATAAATACAATCAAAGTCGCATATTTTATGAGGAGTAAGGCTGAGCCCTAAAGATGGGCCGAGCCTGCGTGACTTTACCGGTCCGTAGATATATTTCATTGGGGATCTTATGTTTATCCCGCCTCGTAAGATATGACAAAATTTTCCTCGCTCCCTCCGGGAACTCTGATAATTTTGTCATACTCGGCGGGGTGCTCGTCCATCGCAAAAATCGCGGTGGACTCGCGAAGGTGAGGCTTGAATTCTTAAGTTATTTTACTACTATAGTGCAGTTTTGCGTCCCGAACGAATTGGCGACACAGGCGTTACAACGCGGATCATTAGCCCAGCGGCCGTCAACCAGGAACTTATATTCGTACTTGCCTGGCTTTAAACTAACCTTAGCTGTCCAATTACCCTTGGAATCCTTCTTGGCGGGAAGCGCCTTCATATCCCAGTTGTTGAAACTCCCCGCAAGATTGACCTGTCTTGCCTGGGGCGCGTGAAACTTGAACTCTGCCGATTTAGCTGTAGCCAATCTGACCATAGCTACCTCCTTGTTATATATTTATATATACACAACAACCAAAGCCCTGTCAAGATTTTTTAACGGCTAAAGATTATAACGCTACTACAGAAAGCCCTCTCTTATCCGCTAATCCCAGGCTCTTCTTTTTGTCTATGAACAGCGTCTTATCCGCTTCTATAGCCAGGCATCTGGCACCTGCCTTAATAAGATTCTTTATGGTATTTAATCCTACTACCGGAATATCAAAACGCATATCCTGCCTGGGCTTGCTTACCTTTACTACAGTAATGCCTCCCCGGGCGATCTTGCCCGCGCGCCTGATAAGGTTGTCTGTCCCTTCCAATGCCTCAACCGCTACTATTGTTTTATATTTAACCGCTACAGTCTGGCCTATATCCAAAGAAGCGATCTCTTTTGCCAGGTCCCTGCCGAAATACACATCTTCCCATTCCGCGGGGTCTGGCTCGCGCCTTGTAAGCGTGCCTTTCTGAGGCAGTGAGTCCCTTATAAAAACAGTGGAATCCAGTAATTCCAGCCCGTATTCTTTTAATTTATCCGCTATCGCGCCAAATATCGTATCAGCCTTTTTATCCTTGATACCAGCAAGCAATTGTTTTAATTCCTCATCTTTGCCCAGCTCTTTACTGAAAACCTTATAGGGGCTTATTTGGCCCGCCATAATTACCCTGGTTACGCCTTCCGCTTTAAATATTTCAAACATCCGGCGGAACTCTCCTAAGCCTATCCAGTAGATCTTATCCACGAATTTCTTTAGTGAGCGGCAGGTATCGCCTTTTACGGCTACGGCTACGACATAAAAACCTTTCTTCCGCGCAGCTTCGGAAACTATAAAAGGGAATTTCCTGTTGCCCGCGATTAATCCTATTTTTTCCATAATTGAATGTTTAAGGCTTTTTTCTTATTCGCTATCTGTTTTCTTATCCGCGCTTACCCGCGATAGACGAAAGGAACGAGTTACGCCCCTGCTTGAGTTTTTTATAAACTCAATTAAGTAGGCGACTTCCCGGGTTTGAGGTATTTCTTTCTTAACCCTTCCTAAGGAGTGTTTTATGGAAAGGCCTGAACCGAAGGCTATTTTAAAAGCATGATTGAGCTGCGTTATAGATTCTTTCGGGATATTCTGGCGCTTTAAACCGATAAGGTTTAAGCCGTATACGCGCGCCGGATGCCCGTCACAGGTAGAAAACGGAGGAATATCCTGCACTACTTTTGAACACCCGCCGATTATGGAAAGCATCCCTACCCGCACGAACTGATGTATAGCTACCAATCCCCCCACATTAGCTTTATCTTCAATAGTTACATGCCCGGCAAGCGTGCCGTTATTGGCGATAACACAGCCGTTCCCCACGCGGCAGTCATGGGCGACGTGGGCATAGGCCATAAAAAGATTATTGTTGCCGATAATGGTCTTGGAGCCTTCAGTAGTGCCGGGGTTAAAAGTGCAGTATTCGCGTATAATATTGTTATCCCCTATTTCAAGGTAGGTTTTCTCCCCGCTATATTTTAAATCCTGGGGCCTGACACCCACGCAGGCTCCCGTAAATATTTCACAGCCCGCCCCAATGGTAGTATTGCCGTCGATAACACAATTGGCGCCGATCTTAGTGCCTTTACCTATAGTTACATTATCCGTGATAAAAGAATTGTGGCCGACTGAAACGCCTTCGGCCAACTTTGCTTTTTTTGACACTATCGCTGCAGGATGGATATTCACTCTATGTTTCCTTTGGCCTTATGAATCCACAATGGCAAACATTAAGTCGGCCTCTGTTACCACTTTTCCGTCGACCAATGCTTTACCGTGCACCTGGCCTGTCCTTGATTTCATCTTCCCTGCCACTACGTCCAGCACGAGCTGGTCTCCGGGAGTTACCACTTTCCTGAATTTAATATTGTTTATAGTCATAAAAAAGGCTAATTTTCCCCTATTTTCTTCCAACGAGAGCATCATTACCCCGCCTACCTGCGCCATCGCCTCAATGATCAAAACGCCCGGCATGACCGGCCTTCCGGGAAAATGCCCTTTAAAAAAATAGTCATTTATAGTTACATTCTTTATGCCTATGGCGTGCTTGCCCTTTTCTAAATGGGTGATCCTATCCACAAACAAGAAAGGATCGCGGTGCGGGAGTATTTTCATGATCTCATTTATATCTAATTCTCCCTCTCCCGGAATATCCTGTCCCGCCTTTGCCTGCTCCGGAGAAAACTTTCCTCTTTGCTGGTTTATTTTCCTGGCAAGCTTCAGATTCAGGGAATGCCCGCTTTTTAAAGCGATAATGTGCGCCTTTAAGGGTGAACCGATAAGATACAAGTCGCCGATCAAATCCAACATCTTGTGGCGGACGAATTCATTAGAGTAACGTAATTTATTCTCTATGACCCCGTTCTTACCTACCACCAGGGTATTTTCATAATTTGCCCCGCGGCCTAAGCCTTGATTTTGCAAGGCGGTAACTTCATCCTCCAGGCAGAACGTCCTTGCCCCGGCGATCTCATTTTTAAATAATTCAGGGCTCATGTCCAATTCCAGGAACTCTGTCTTAAGGACCGGGTGATTATAATTTAGAGTATAAGAAATCTTTAATTCATCGGCTGGCAGCGCTATGATAGAGGAACCATCCTCTTCCACCGCGATAGGTTCTTTTAAAGAATAATACCGGCGTTCCTGCTGCTGCTCGACGATCCCCGCGGTTTTTATTGCCTCCAGGAAATTTAAACTGCTGCCGTCTAAACCCGGCACCTCGGCATTATCAATCTCAATAAGTATATTGTCTATCCCCGCTCCCGCCAATGCAGCCATAACATGCTCAATAGTCTGTATTTCGGCTTTGTCCCTGCCGATAGATGTGCGCCTGGGCGATCCGGAAGATAAAAGCAGGCAGTCAACCGATGCCTTGACCATCGGCTTACCAGGCAGATCCGTGCGGATAAAATTAATGCCCGTATCCGCAGGAGCCGGTTTAAAGGTTATATTTACTTTATTTCCCGTATGCAGCCCTATTCCTTTTAGATTAAATTCTTTCCCGATCGTCCTCTGTTTATCCATATTTTATGCCTTTATTTACTTATTAAGCTTGGACTCTAAACTTTCTATTTTCTTTTTAAGCTCCGCTACCAATTCATATAGTTTAGGAAGATTCTGAAGGCAGGCATTTACGCGCTTAGCAGTATCGTGCGGCTTAGCGGGATAGCCTGAAACCAGGGTATTAGGAGGTACGGATTTAGTCACGCCTGCCTGTGCTGCGACAATAGCCCCATCCCCTATTGTAATATGCCCGACCAATCCTGCCTGGCCCGCGATGGTAGCGCCTTTGCCGATAATCGTGCTGCCGGAAATTCCGGCCTGAGCCACAATTATAGAATTCTCGCCAACCACTACGTTATGCGCTATCTGCACCAGGTTATCTATCTTAGTGCCGTTAGCTATAATGGTCTTGTCAAAACGCGCGCGGTCAATAGTAACATTGGCGCCGATCTCTACATCGTCGCCGATTTCTACTGTACCTGTTTGAGGGACTTTATGATGCTGCCCTTTTATGGTAATAAAGCCGAATCCGTCTGAACCTATAACCGTGCCACTATGTATAATCACGCGGCATCCGATAACAATACGCTCACGTATAGAAACATTAGGATAGATCAGGGTATCGTTTCCTATAGTGGTATCATGGCCTATGAAACATCCCGCGTAGATTACCGTATTATCCCCTATAGAAACATTGTCTTCTATAACCGCGCAGGCCCCTATTGCCACATCCTTGCCTAATGAAACGTTCTTACCCAATATAGCGGCAGGATGTATCCCTTTAGGATGAGTTACCTTATCAGCAGTAAAAGAAGCTACTATCTTGGCAAATGCCAGTGACGGATTTTCTACCCGTATGAGAGGCTTGCGGCCGGCTTCTGTATCGTTAGAGGCGATGATCGCCGAGGCGCGCGTCTTATCTATAAGCGGGAAATATTTAGGGTTGGCTAAGAAAGTAATATCGCCCTCGTAGGCCTCTTTTATCCCCGAAACCCCGGTAATAACAATGCTGCTATCGCCTGCCACAACTCCGCCTACAAATTCCGCTATTTCTTTTAGGGTTTTACGCATTTAATGAGCACATAACTTACGGAGTCACGCAGTGACGACGTAAGTTATCTGTGCGAATTAATCCCGAAGCGTGCGAAGAAGATTTCGCAAGAAATCTTCAAGCGCTTACGCAAGGAATATTACTAACGCACCTAGACCCAAACTTACGGAACGCTAGTGAACGTAAGTTTGCTGGCCGAATTATCCCGCCGAATGCGCTAAAATTATGGAACAGAATTTTAGCGCTTCTTATGAGGCGGATAATCCTGGCCAACCAACCTATTTCTTATATTTCTTATTCAATATAACTACGATCTTATCGGTGATGTCAAAACTTTTGTTCTCGTAGACTAATACGCGGTCGTTAAAGACTAAAGAATAACCCTCTTTTTCAGAATACTCCTTTACCGCGTCTTCGATATCTTTTAATATCTCCTTCATCTTCTCGTCCTGCTCTTTGCGCAGGTCAGTCTGTTTCTGCCTGTCGTATTCCTGGAAGGATTTCATTTTTGTTTCCAATTCGCCCTTCTTTGCCTCTTTTTCTTTATCGCTCAACAGATTGTATTTATCCTGATATTGCTTGATATCACTGATCTTCTTGTCTCTTTCGGTAGTATAGACTTTCTCTTTATCGCTTAGAGCCTTATCGTAATCTTTTGTCTTGCTGTATTCGCTGAATATCTGGCTTAAATCCACATAGGCGAATTTCTCCGCCGCCAAAGATACTCCTGAGAATACACTTAAACCAAGAAACAACCCGCACAGCGCTACCATTACTCTTCTCATCTGACCCTTCCTCCTTTTGTGAACAGCCTCCTGACAACAAAACCCTCTTACCAGGAGCAGCATCCATCATGTTAATTACTTATCAACGCCTATCAATTAACCCCCCGCTACTTAGCTTTGTTTATCTTTACGGGCAAAACTTATGGGGGGACAAACTAGAAACCGTGGCTTGCGCTAAAGTGGAATCTTCCGCTGCCTTTTTCATCTTGGCCGGTTGCCTTATCTAAAGGTATACCGTAATCAAGCATTATTGGGCCGACAGGGGTCTTGATCCTGACACCTATACCAACGCCTGACTTCAAGGCTCCTGAGAAGAAATCACCCATTTTCTCCCAGACATTACCGGTATCATAAAAGACTGCCGCTTTAAGAAAATTAAATACCGGATACGTATATTCGATATTGCCTACGAACATTGATTCGCCGCCCACAGGGTCCCTGGATGAGGAGTCAATAGGGCCTATCGCCCTTTCTTCATAACCCCTTATCGTATAGGCGCCGCCGGCGAAGAACCTTTCGTATATGGGCACGCGGGTGGTATTGCCGAATGGATCAGCTAACCCTACCCTGGCCCTTATCTCTAAAGAGGAATTCCTTAATAAGGGTATATAATGGCTTAACCTGGTATAGAGTTTCCAGAATTCCTTATCTCCTCCGATGCCTGCCCCTTGCAGAGATGCGGTAACTAAGTTACCTTTACGCGTATCAAAAACATTGTCGCGGTTATCAAACGTAATGGCAGGGGTCAAGCTGCTTATTACATTCTTTCCCACTTCCGCCTTAAGGTCAGCTGAAGCATCGTCGGATACGCTCTTAATATTTACTTGATCTATCCTATACGTCAAATCCCCCCTCATATATTCGGATAATTCCTTGCCTAACCGCAAATCCCCGCCGATGATGTTCTCGTCATAAGCATAGCCTACATCCGTATCCCTCCTGTGATGCTGCTGATAAGCATCAAACCCGAACGATATAGGATAGTCAAAAAGCCAGGGCTCGGTAAAACTTAAGTCCAACCCGTTAGTAACAGTACCGAATGCCGCGCGGAATTTCAGGTTCTGGCCCGCGCCGGTAAAATAAGGCCAATTCCTCCAGTCAAAATTCTTCTGTTCAACTTCTATAAAGCCTACGACCGAGTCTACCGTGCTGTAACCGCCGCCGAAACTAAAAGCCCCTGTCTTGGATTCTTTTACCTCAACTACCAGATTTTTCTTATCGGGCGTAGAGGTATCCTCGGTGTCGTAGCTTACTTCTTCAAAAAATCCTAAATTCTGCAGCCTTTCTTTACTGCGCCTGAGTTTCTCGCCGTCAAATTTATCGCCGGGATGTATCCTCATCTCCCTGCGGATAACCACGTCCTTGGTTTTAATATTCCCCCGGACATTGATTTTACTGACATAGACGACCTCATTCTCAACAATACTGTAGCCGATATCAACGCGGCCGGTCTGGGGGTTTACAGAAGTAGCCTCCTGGACTCTAGCGGATATGTATCCGCGATTAAAATATAAAGTCTGTATGCCGGCGACATCTGTCTTTAGCGCTTCTTCGCTGTAAACCTTGCCCGGGACACATTCTTTTAACTCTGCTAAAATATCCTTTAAGGTCATGTCTTTATTGCCGGTTACGGTAATATTGCCCACAAGGTACTTTTTTCCTTCTTGTATATTAAACGTAATATACAAGAAAAACGGTTTCTTAGCGTCGGGCTTGACCTCATAATCAGCCGCGACATCGGTAAACCCGCTCCTGCGATAAAATGCCTTTATACGCTCCACATCTTCTTTTAAGACATCTTCCTTTAAGACACCGGCATTAAAAAACCACGCCCTCCTGGTCTTTATCAACTTTAAGATACGGTTTTCGGAAAAAGCGGTATTGCCTTTTACATATATATCTTTGATCCGTATCTTTTTACCTTCTATGACGTTAAATTGTATATTCGCTTTATTTGTTTCTTTGTTGATATCAACCTTGTAATCTATTTGCGCCTGGCTGAAACCGATCTTTTCATACATCTTCTTTAGGATCTGGATATCTTCGGCAAGGCTGGGATAATCAAGATACTGCGCCTCCTTTGATTTTAATTGCTCTTTGAGCTTCTTTTCTGCGGTAGTAATGCGGTTCATCCCCGAGAAAGTGATCTTCTCTATCGTCGGCCTTTCCACAACATTGACAATTATCTTAATGCCGTCTTTATAATCCCGGGTATCTATCTTAATATCGCTGAAAAAACCTAAAATATACAGGCGCTTTAAGTCATCGCTGACTACATTTTCCTGATAGGGGCTGCCTACCCTGGTCTTCATCTTGGAAATCACGGTATTAGTGCTTATGTTTTTGTTGCCTTTTATCTCCAGGGCGGTAACTAATTTGGCTTGCCGCTGGGTTGGCGCGGATGGAGAAGAAGATGGGCTCTGCTCAGAAGAAGGCTCCCGCCCTTCCTGCTGCGCGAGAACAGGCAGAGTAATGACTGATAACAAGAAAAACGCCAGTAATACTATATGTAGCCTTCGCATTTTATTTATTATATAGGAATTGCGCGTTGAAATCAACAATTTTAATAAAGGGTTTACTTATTCTACGCGGGTAATATTCTCGAACCTGGTATATTCTTTAATAAATGCCAGTTTCATTGAGCCTACCGGGCCGTTACGCTGCTTGGCGATCATAACTTCAGCTATACCCTGGTTCTCTGAAGTAGCCCCGTAATACTCCTCCCTTAACAAGAGGACAACCACATCCGCGTCCTGCTCTATGGCCCCGGATTCCCTTAAGTCGGAAAGCTGCGGCCGGTGATCAGGGCGCGTTTCTACCGCGCGGGACAGCTGGCTTATCCCTATGATCGGCACATTTAATTCTCTTGCCAGGGCCTTCAGGGAACGCGAGATCTCGGAGATCTCCTGCTGCCTGTTTTCAATATTAGCGGAGCCGCGCATTAACTGTAAATAGTCTAATACGATCAATTTTATGTCGTGGTGCGCCTTAAGCCTCCTGGCCTTAGCGCGCAGTTCCATCACGGAAATAGCAGGCGTATCATCTATAAATATAGGAGCCTCTGAAAGTTTGCCCGCCGCGGCGGTCAACTTAGGCCAGTCTGAAGTCGCCAGATACCCCGTCCTTACCTTGTGCGCGTCAACTCTGGCATGGGCGCACAGCATTCTCTGGACCAGCTGCTCTTTAGACATTTCTAAACTAAATATCGCCAAAGGGATCTTCTCTATTACGCCGGCGTATTCGGCGATGCCTAAGGCTAAGGCGCTCTTACCCATGGAAGGCCGCCCTGCTATAACTATAAGGTCGGAAGGCTGCAAACCCGCGGTCTTCATGTCAAAATCTATAAACCCCGTAGGTATGCCGGTAACGTGCTCTTTCTTCTGATAAAGCCGGTCTATCGTCTCAATACTGTCCTTGACTATTTCCTTAAGATGCAAATAAGTGCCGTGGGTCCTTCTGTTGCTTACTTCAAATATGAACCTCTCCGCGTTATCTACAACCTCATCGATATTGCCTTCGCTCTCATAACACAGAGAAACAATACGCGTGGCGTTGTTTATAAGCGTCCTTAAGATGCTTTTTTCTTTGACGATGGAAACATAGTGGCTTATATTAGCCGAGGTAGGGACGGAATTCGCCAGGGCCGTAAGCAAACTAGGGCCACCTACTCCATCAAGCATCCCGCTTTTCCTAAGCTCGTCGGTTAAGGTAACCAGGTCAACCGCCTTATTGGCGTTGTAGAGATCGGATATCGCTGAGAATATCTTCCGGTGGGAATCTTTGTAAAAAGAATCCTGGTCTAAGGATTCTACCGCTACGGAAATGGCATCCTCATCTAACAGCATTGAGCCTAATACTGCCATTTCAGCTTCGAGGTTCTGCGGGGGGATCTTATCTAAGGTTGTTTCAGAAGGCATTTCTTGAATTATTTCTTAACAATCCAGACTTTTATCTTCGCGATGATTTCCGGGTGTAATTTGACGGGGATTTCGTAAATCCCTAAAGATTTCGCTGGCTCATCCAGCATAATGGCATTCTTATCAATTTCAACCCCTTCTTCTTTTAAGGCTTCCGCTATATCCTGAGAAGTAATGCTTCCGTATAGCTTGTCTTCTTCTTTGGTCAAAACGGATATGGTCAAAGAAATATTCTCTAGCCGCTCTCTAATCGCCTCGGCCTCTTTCCTGGCCTTCTCCAGCTGCAGGGTATTCTTAAGCTTGTCCTGCTCAAGCTTCTTTAGATTCCCTGGGGTCACAGGGAGTGCTGAACCACTGGGTATAAGAAAATTACGCGCGAACCCGTCTTTTACTTTGACAACTGTCCCGGCTTTGCCTATTTTGTCTACATCCTTATTTAGAATAACTTCCATTGGCGGCATCCACTCCTCTTTGCACGGGTTTCATCTGGCGCTTAGCCCATTGTTTTCTCCAGGCGCATCCGTGTTCTAACGTATATAAGGTATCAGCGAAAGGAACCTCGCCTTTTTGATCGCCTCGGCAATGCGCCTTTGATGTTTAGCGCAATTACCTGAAATGCGGCTGGAGATGATCTTGCCTCTTTCCGTGATAAAGGATTCCAGCCTCTTCATATCTTTATAGTCTATAGAATTGCCTGGCTTGGCCTTATCTACACAGAACCTGCAGAATCTCTTCCTCGCCACTAAATGATCCCGCTTTTTAGTGGTCTTGGTCTTGGTCTTGGTAAATGTTTTTGTCTTAACTTTCATTTATTCGTTCCTCGCTTTCGTCTAACCATGCGTCTTGCGTAGATGGTTCCCCGGAGGATACCTCCGGTGACTCTTCTTTTAATTCAGCTGTACCTTTTGCCCCTCCGGGGCTGCCTAGAAATTGCACGCGCTCCGCCCTTACTTCGATCACGCTGCGCTTCTGCCCCGCGGTATCTTCCCAGGAACGCGACTGCAGCCCCCCCTCGATAAAAACACTGCTGCCTTTATGCAGGTATTGGTTGCAAACTTCGGCCTGTTTATTCCAGACCACAGCGGTGATAAAACAGGTTTCTTCCTTTAGCTCCTGATTCTTATTGCGGAACTTCCGGTTCACCGCGAGCCTCAAGTTAAGCACTGCTGTACCCTGCGGCGTATAGCGTAATTCCGGGTCCTTGGTCAAATTACCCATAAGAAATACTTTATTAAAATTTGCCATTTACTTCTCCTCTCAAATACTTATTCCGCTTTTGTGATGAGGACCCTCAATATATTTTCGTTTAACTTATACGCCTGCCTTAGCGCGTCTATCGCCAGGGGCAGAATGGAAAAATTCATCAGGAAATACAGGCCTTCCCGGCATTTATTAATAGGAAAAAATAATTTCCTTCTTTCCGCCCAGACAGCGCTCGCGGATACACTGCCGTTATTTTTGGATACCACATCGCTGATCTGGCCAAACAACGTTTTTCTCTCTTCTTCCGAAAGATCCGGTTTAATAATAAACATCGCTTCATACTTATCCATTATCATTTCTCCTCTTGTTAAAAATATTCATGGTTTCAGTTACGCCTTCTACGGCCCAGGACCGGCAGGCTTCTTGGGCATCTTCTATTATTTGCCCGATCTGTTCTTTTTCTCTTCTGGTAAAGGGGGACAATACGTATTCGCTGGCTTCTGTATGCTTAGGCGGCCTGTCAACGCCGATACGCAAACGCGCGAACCCCTGGCTGCCTAGAGAACCTATTATTGATTCCAGGCCGCGGTGCCCGCCTGACGAACCGGAAGGCCTTAATTTAATCCTGCCGAACTCCAGGTCCAGATCGTCACAGACTATAAGCAGGTCATCTAAATTTATTCTATGTTTATTAAGCAAGCTGGATACGGGCGTGCCGGATAAATTCATAAAGGTAAGCGGCATCGCCAGTATTACATTTTGAGTCCCGATCTTGATCTTGCCGCTTAACGCGGAACTTCCCTTTTCTTTTGTAAGGGGTATTTTACAACCCTTTGCCAGGGCCTTTATTACGGAGAAGCCGATATTATGCCTTGAACCTATATAAAGCCTGCCTGGATTACCCAGGCCTACGATTAGTTTCATTAAGCCGCAAACTATTTCTTCTCTTTATCTTCGGCCTTGGATTTGGCCTTTTCCTTACTTCCTTCTTCTTCGCCTTCAGCGGCCGTTTCTTTCTTCTCTTTGATCACTTCAGGCTCTTGTGTTGCTTCGCCTTCAACAGCTTCGGCAGGGACTTCTTCTTTCATAGGTGCCGCTACGGATAAGACCACCGCGTCCGGATCGTTTAAAACCTTGACATCGGAGGGGACTTTTAAGTCTTTTACGCATACCGCGTCCGAGATCTTTAAGGGGCTGACGTCCACCTGGATTTCTTTGGGGATATTGGTAGGCAAACACTCAACCTCGATCTCCCAAAGTATATGCTCTAAGGAGCCGCCTTCCTGTTTTACACCCATGGGCTCGCCTATAGCTACCACGGGCACATTGACTTTAATAGATTTAGTTAAAGATATCTCGTTAAAATCCACGTGTATTATGTCGCCATGGATAGGATCATGCTGTATCTCTTTTATCAAACATGACCGGGAATCATGTTTTTTGCCGTCATTGATCTTCAGGTTGATCAATACGCCCTCTATCCTGTATTGATGCACCAGCCTTAACAACTCCCCGTGCGAAACTTTTACGGGTAACGGCTCTTTGCCCTGCGTATAAACTATCGCGGGAATAAAACCTTTTACCCTCAAAGCCTTAACTTTATCTTTGCCTATTTCCTGCCTTGGTTCTGCGTCTAAAAATATCTTTTCCATTAGTAGTCAGCTCCTTAAATAAATCTGGACCTAAAAACAAGCCCGTTTAATCAAACAATGAACTTACTGATGCCTCGTTATGTATCCTTTTTATCGCTTCACCCAAAAGGTCGGCTACCGAAAGCACCTCGATCTTGGGATGCTTCTTGTCCGGCCCTAAAGGAATGGTGTCGGTAATAAATAACTTTTCTAAAGCTTTACATTTATCTACGCGTTCTATCGCCGGCCCCGATAAGACGCCGTGGGAGATCGCCGCCACTATACTCTTGGCCTTGGCTTTCTTTAATGTTTCAGCTGCCTCGATCAAAGAACTGCCCGTAGCGATAAGATCATCTACGATCAACACATCTTTTCCCTCTACTTCTCCGAGAATATGCATTACCTCGGCTTTATCAGGCGAGAGCCGCCTTTTATCTATTATGGCCAGCCCCGCGGACATCCTTTTGGCATAGGCCCTGGCCATCTTTATACTGCCTACATCCGGAGATACCACCGCTAAATTCTTATTATCTAATTTTGAAAAATAATCTACGAATATACCCACCGCGAATAGATGGTCTACGGGGATATCAAAAAAACCCTGGATCTGTCCGGCGTGCAGGTCCATGGTCAGGATCCTGTTCGCGCCGGCAACGGTCAAGAGGTTAGCTACTAATTTTGCCGTGATCGGCACGCGGGGTTGGTCTTTCCTGTCCTGCCTGGCGTATCCAAAATAAGGTATCACCGCGGTAATGCGCTGCGCCGATGCCCTTTTTAAGGCATCGATCATGATCAAGATCTCCATCAAGTTATCATTGGGAGGAAAACAAGTGGACTGGACCACAAAAATATCCTTGCCTCTTATGTTTTCATTGATCTTGACCCTTATCTCTCCATCACTAAACCTGCTTACAAACGCATCCGACAGGCTAACCTTAAGATATTTACAGATATCCCTGGCTAATTCAGGATGCGCGTTACCGCTAAACACCGCTATTTTATCCATATGCGCCTCTTTAAACCTTAATTACCCTGGCAGGGACTCCCGCCACGGTATTCTTATCTCCGACATTCTGATTTCTTAACACCACGCTTCCGGCGCCGGTAAGAGCGCCCCTGCCTATTCTTACAGGAGCAACCAATATAGTATCCGAACCGATAAACGCCTTATCCTTTATTATCGTAATATTCTTTTTCTTGCCGTCGAAATTCGCGGTGACAGTGCCGGCTCCGATATTGACTCCAGCGCCTATGCGGCTGTCTCCGAGATAGCAGAAGTGTTTGGCTATTGTCCCTGAGGAGATCTCTGAACGGACGACCTCTATAAAATTACCCACCAATACGCCGTCTTTTAAAGTGGCCCCTTCTCTTAAATGGACAAACGGCCCTACAGAACAACGCTTTCCAATTTTAACACCCCTTTCAATAACTGTAAAGGGATAAATCGTGGTATCCTGGCCTATCCGGGCGCCGTAACTTATAAAAACCGAAGCTGGATCAATGATAGTAACGCCTTCCCGCATCAGGCCCTCATTAATCCGTTTTTGCATGACCGCGCAAACCCTGGAAAGATCGATCCGCGAATTTACGCCTAAGGCCTCATCAATACCAGGAATCTTCACCCCGCCTATCAACTTCCCCGCTTTGTATAAAATACCTATTGTATCCGTAAGATAATATTCTTTCTTGCGGTTGTTAGGAGTTACGCGTTTTAAACCTGCTTCCAGGCTGTCCTTATTGAAACAAATAATGCCGGTGTTGACCTCTTTGATATCCTTCTGGAAATCGTCACAATCTTTTTCTTCTATGATCCCGCAGATGCTGTAGTATTTGTCTCTTAATATCCTGCCATAGCCTAAAGGCTTATCCAGTTGGGCGGTTAACAGCGTGGCGTCCAGCTTATTTTCTATATGTTGTTTTAATAATTCGGTTATAGTGCTTTTCTTAAGTAACGGGTTATCGGCATAAAGTACCAATACCGTGCCTTTAAAACCTTTTAAAGAGGGCAAGGCCGTCTTTACAGCGTCTGCCGTGCCTAAAAGCTTTTTCTGTATAACTACTTTTACCCCGGGGCCAAGTAGTTTCCTTACCGCGGCGTGTTTATGCCCTAAGACCACAACGGCCTTTTTTATCTTAAGGTCTTTAACCAGGTCCAGGATATATTCAAGCATCGGCCTTCCGCAAACAGGATACAGGACCTTAGGGATATCGGATCTCATCCTCGTGCTTTTACCCGCCGCCAGTATTATAACCGCGATATTTTTCTTCATAAGTATTTTTCCGCCTATTAGTAACGCTGGAGCATAATTGCCCGGTGAGGATTCGGACCTCAACAGTCAGACCCAAATTCTGATGTGCTACCATTACACTACCGGGCAGATCTAATTTAGATCAAAGAGCCCGCAGATACGCCCCTGGCTTTTTCTTGTTCGTATGCCTCTAAGACTCTTTTCTGCAGATATTCCCTGAATGACTGCGTTATGGGATGGGATATATCTTTGTGCTCTAACTGGGATGCCCCCGCTGCTTCCTGATTCACCGGATGCGGCGCTAAAGGCAACTGCCCGCCGCATTGATTGCAATATTTACTGCGCAGTTCGTTCTTAAAACCGCACTTCGGGCAAGGCTGTTTTATTTTTCTGGAAGGCATGGCTATAAATAATCCGCTCGTGCCTTCTATTACTTTTATATTCCTTACCACAAAAACATTATCAAAAGTTACCGCCGCGTACGCCCTTAATTTCTTATCGGGAGATTCCCTCAAGACTACCCTGACCTCCGTTATCTCCATATTTTCCCTCCCTGCTGCAGTCAGGCTCGGCTGCTCTTACCTTAGAATGTCCTTGTGGCAAAAATACGCCAAGATCTATCTTCTTTTTTAAGTTTTCTACTCAAAGATACGGCTTCTTTTTTTGAAGGAACAATCCCGAATACTGCCGGACCGCTTCCGGACATTAAGGTTTTTCGCAAGCCTAAATCAGCGAGCTTTTCTTTAACGCGCCTTACCTCAGGATGTAATCTGATAGTAAGGCTTTCTAAGCTGTTAAATAACAACCCGCTGCTTAAGGAAGGGCCTTTTGCTTCCAAGGCCAGGATTAGTATATTAACATCGTATTGCGGTTTTGTCAACCCCGCGCCTTTACGATATTGTTTATCCCATTCTTTGTAAATAAGGGGGGTAGAAACCTTTATTTTGGGCACAACCAGTATGTGCCAAAGAGGCGCGCGCCTTATCCCCTTTAATAGCCTTATTTTTTCTCCGCGGCCATTTCCCTGCCCGAAAGACGCGTTATAAACGAAAAACGGCACATCGCTTCCTATCATCCCGGCTAACCCGGCAAGCTTCTTCTGGCAGAGGCGGAGTTTCCAAAGCTTATTTAAACCCAGGAGCACGGCCGCCGCGTTGCTTGAGCCTCCGCCTAAGCCGCTGCCCACGGGGATGCGCTTTATTATCTTGATATCCAGGCCCGTCTTGATATTAAACCGCTCCCGCAGCGATTCAGCGGCACGACAACAAAGGTTAGTTTTATCTTTCGGGACATCGGGATCCGCGCATATAATGTTTATTATTTTATCCGGGCGGGGCTTTAAGATTATTTTATCGGAAAGGTCTATTCTCTCAAAAACAGTCTTTATGTTATGGTAATTATCTTTGCGTTTATTCAGGACTTCCAGGTACAGGTTTAATTTAGCGCGGGAAAAAAGGACCAACTTTACTTCCTCAACAGCAGGTTCGCTGCTTTCTCGATATCCTGGCTTGTAAGATTATACTCTTTTAAGAGGTCAGCGGACTCTCCTGACTGGCCGAATCTATTCTTTATGCCCAGGCAAAGCACCTTTACGGGATGATTCTCCGCTACTACTTCCTGGACGCTGGAAGACAACCCTCCTGCCAAGGTATGTTCCTCGCATACGACAATACCGCCTGTTTCTTGAGCTGCTTTTAATATTGCTTCACTGTCTAAGGGCTTGATAGTATGCATATTGATCAGGCGCGCTTTTATTCCTTTTTTTAAAAGGCCCTCTACCGCGACAAGCGCCTCAGATACCATGATCCCGCAGGCGATAATAGCGATATCATCGCCAGAGGTTAAAACCTGGGCCTTACCCAGTTTGAATTCCCCTTTATTCTCTATGGTAGGCACTTTGGACCTGCCCAGCCTGATATAAAACGGCCCTTTGGTATTCGCGCAGGCCAGGACGGCATCCCTTGTCTGCGGGCCGTCGCAGGGAACGATTATATTCATATTGGGGATAACGCGCATAAGCGCGATATCTTCCAGCGCCTGATGGCTGGCGCCATCAGGGCCCACACTAATGCCGGCATGCGAAGCGACTATTTTAACATTAAAATTATTATAACAGATGGAATTCCTGACCTGCTCCCAGGCCCTGCCGGTAGCAAACATGGCAAAAGTGGATACAAAAACTATTTTACCGCAGCTGGCCAGGCCGGCGGAAACTGCCATCATATTCTGTTCAGCTACTCCAAAGTTAAAGAACCTTTCGGGGAATTCTTTGGCAAATAACCTGGTGCGCGTTGAACCGGATAAATCCGCGTCCAACACAAGTATATCTCTGTTCTGCCTGCCTAACTCTACAAGCGTCTGGCCGTATATGTCGCGTTGATAAAACTGCTCTGGTTTCATTCTAACTCTTTCAGCGCTTTTTCCGCTTCTTCTTTTGTGGGAGCCACACCATGGAAATCAACCACATTCTCCATAAAAGAAACACCTTTGCCTTTTATAGTGTGGGCGATGATTATACTGGGTTTGCCTTTTATAGCCTTTGCCTCTTCATAAGCTGCCAGTATCTCGCTTATACTGTGCCCGTCTATTTCTATAGTATGCCAGCCGAATGCCTGCCATTTGGCTGTTAAAGGTTCTAAGCTCATGATATCTTTGATCTTTCCGTCGATCTGGAATCCGTTATAATCCAATATCGCGCATAAATTGTCGCATTTATAATGAGCGGAGGCCATAGCCGCTTCCCAGATATTGCCTTCCTGTATCTCGCCGTCGCCCAAAAGCACATAGACACGGTAATCTTTCTGGTCTATTTTTCCTGCCAGGCTCATGCCCAGGCCTATAGATAAACCCTGGCCCAGGGATCCCGAGGCGACACTAACCCCTGGCGTGCGCCTATCCGGATGCCCCTGTAAAATAGAGCCTAACTGCCTTAATGTCCAAAGCTTCTCCTCGGGAAAATATCCCGTTTCAGCTAACAGCGCATACCATAAAGGGCAGCAATGGCCTTTGGACATATGAAATCTGTCGCGGTCAGCCCAGTCAGGGTCTTTAGGATTATGGCGCAATACCGTAAAGAACAAAACAGTGATCAGGTCAGTAGACGACAGGCTTCCGCCGGGATGGCCTGATCCGGCCTTGGCAAGCATCCGTATGATCAATCTTCTAGCCTGCCTTGCCTTATCTTTTAATTCTTTGATCTGGGTTTCGGTATATGCCATTATTTATTCAATTTATCTAATTTCTCTTTAACGTCTTTCTGTCCCGGATCTAATTTTAAGGACTTCTGCCAGCTCTGTTTTGCCTTTTCGATCTCGCCAGCCTTTACTTGGGCGTCTCCCAAGTGATCATAGATAACCGGATCCTCCAGCAAAGAGCTTGCCTTTTCCAATTCCTTTAATGCTTCCTTGAATCTGCCCTTCTTGAAATAAAGCCAGCCCAGGCTGTCAATATACGCTCCGCTGCCAGGATCTATGGTTAAGGCTTTCTTGATCATAACCTCTGCCTGCGCGAGATTCCTGTTTTCTTCAACGTATAGGTACCCTAAAAAATTCAGCGCTTCATCATAATCGGGCTTTAATTTCAGGGCGCGCCTTAGTTCTTTTTCCGTTAAGCCCCTGTTCTTTAATTCGTTATATATACTGCCTAAATAAAAATGCGCCTGCGCGTCATTGTCAGATAGATCTATTATTGTTTTATATACCTGCTCCGCCTCTTTGAATTTTTTCTGCTCCAGGTATATCTGGCCTAAGCTTTTATAAATGTCTATGTTCTTGGGCTGAAGCTTAGAAGCGCCTTTAAGCGCTGTTTCATACTCGCTGGTAGCTAAATCGAGCTTATTCTGCGAGAAATACAAAAGGGCTAATATAGTGTGCGGCTCTATTGCTTCGGGGTCAAGGCTTACCGCGAGTTTCAACTCTTCGATTGCCTTATGGGTGTCGTTCTTCCTTATAAAATTAGAAGCCAGGTGTAAACGGACAAGCAGATTTTCGTGGTCTTCTTTTAAGGACTTGCTGAATTCCTCGATAGCCGTATCTATATCACCGAGATCTTCATACATTACTCCCATGATATAGTGGCTTAACGCAATAGATGTATTCTTATCTAAGGCAAGGGCTTTTGTATTTATGAACACCAGCGCCACCAGGCAAAAACACAGGCACCGGATAAACTTCTTAAGCTCGAAAGCCATAATATCCAGTAAATTAAATACGGCCCAGGCCATACCCACAATCCAGAAACGCCTTCGTAAACGCGCCTTGGCTTTTTCAGCCAGGGCGTTTAACCCCAGGCTCTCTTCTTTAAGTGGCGAAGACGACGACGCATCTTCTTCCTTTTGTGGGTCTTAATCTTCTGTCTTTTTCTCTTCTTGCCGCAAGGCATATCCACGTCTCCTGATGTAACACTTGCCCTATCCGCTAATAAATCACCTTATTCAAAGGATATTCGATGATCCCTTGAGCGCCCGCTTTCTTTAATTTAGGGATCAACAGGCGCACAATTTTCTCGTCAATTATTGTCTCGATCGCGAACCACCCGTCTTCCGAAAGGCCTGAAATAGTCGGCTTCTTTAATGCCGGCAGCAGCGAAGTCACCTTCTTAAGGTCGGGCTTTCTAACATTCATCTTTAAACCTACCTTTTCTTCCGCCTCGATAGCTCCTTTTAAAAGAAGAGCTACCTGCTCCATCTTAGCCCTCTTCCAGCTGTCTTTATAAGCATTCTTGTTTGCGATAAATTGAGTGGTTGATTCGCAGAGAGTAGCGATCTCTATTAATTTATTCGCTTTCAGGCTACTGCCGGTCTCGGTTAATTCTACGATAGCGTCTACCAGGCCGGCGCTTACCTTAACTTCAGTTGCCCCCCAGCTGAACTCCACCTCTACATCTATTTTATTCCTACGGAAATAATCCTTGGTCACGTTGATCAGTTCAGTAGCGACGCGTTTGCCCTGAAGGCTCTTAATAGACTTTAACCCCGAATCCTGAGGCACAGCCAGGACCCATCTTACCTTATTCAGGCTCTGTTTGGCATACGCTAAGTCCGTTATCCTTACGCAATCTGACCCGTTTTCCAGTATCCAGTCATTGCCGGTGATACCGCAATCCAAAGCTCCGTCCTCTACGTATCTGGACATCTCCTGGGCGCGCAACAAAACCAGATCGATATCAGGGTCATCTATCGACGGAAAATATGAACGCTCGCTGGATAAAGAAAGATTAAAACCCGCCTTTTTAAACATCTTAAAGGTGGCCTCTTGAAGGCTGCCTTTGGGTAAACCTAATTTCAACGCCTTATTTTTCATCTTCATCTATCCTTTATCTAATATCTGATTTTTAAGGAATTATCCGACATGGGCATTTATTATACCCAGTTAATAATATTTTGTAAAGGAAAAAAACAAGCCAAAAGGGACACCCTCAGCTTTGGCAGATTGGGTGTCCCTGACCTGATTTGTTTTTAATTGCAATATCTGTATTTTGAATTATAATGAAGTTTCAAAAGGAGACGTTATGCTTAAGATGCTGCGCAACAAAAAAACCGCTAAGAAGGTATGGATCGTGCTGGCGATATTAATTGTCCCTGCGTTTGTGCTCTGGGGATCAGGAAGCCTGATACAGAACCAGAGGGAAGCCGCCTATACAGGAAAGATATTCGGCAGGAATGTGTCCTTCTTAGAATATAAAGACGCCTTGGATGCGGTGAGAAACCAGGCGATTATGCAATTTGGGGAAAGTTTTTCCGAAGTGCAAAAAACTCTTAATTTAGAACTCCAGGCCCAAATAAGGGTCGTGCTGCTGTCTGAGGCAAAAAAACGCAAAATAACCGTAAGCGATAAAGAAATTGTAGAGCTGCTGGAGAGCTACCCCTTCTTTCAGCGTAACGGCCAATTTGACAACCGGCTGTATTCCGAAACCCTCAAATATATCTTCCACGCGCAGCCGCGCGCCTTTGAAGAACAGACCCGCCAGAACATTATGATATCCAAACTCTATAAGCGGGTTACCGACGGCGTAGAAACAACTGAAGAAGAGATCAAAAAAGAATACCGAAAAACGCATGAAGAAATAAGCCTTTACTACGCCTCTACCACCCCTTCCGACTTCACAAAAGACTTAAACCCCTCCGAAGAAGACCTGAAAAGCTATTTTGCCGCCAACTCCCTGCAATTCAAACAACCCGTCTCTTTTAATGTGGAATATATTGCCTTGGAGTCCGGGGATAAAATACAAGAAGTTATCTTGCACCTGAGCAAAAGAACAAGCCTCAATAAGATCGCCGAAGGCCTGGGTGTTACCTTAAAAGAAACCGGGTTATTCGCGCAAACAGACCCTATCCCCGGGATCGGTTGGTCGCCGGAAATATCCAATTTGATAGCCAAACTAAAACCGGGGCAATGCAGCCCTCCGATACAAATGGATAAGTATTACTATATTTTAAGGCTTAAAGAAATAAAAGAAGCCTTTATACCGGAATTTGAAGGGATAAAAGATAAGGTAAGGGAAATGCTTATTAAAGACATCTCCGAGAAATCAGCGAGAAGTAAAATGGAAGAATGCCTGGCGAAATTAAAAGAATCTTACCGCCTAGACCCGAAATCAGCTGATTTCGGGAAGATCGTAAAGGAATGCGGGCTAAAAGTTAATTCCACGGATTACTTTAAATACGGCAGTTACATAGAAGGTATCGGGGCCTCAGATACTCTTTGGATGGAAGCCCTGGAGTTGAAAGAAGACGGGTTCAGCGGCATAATCAATATGCCTTCCGGTTTTTATATTATTAAAATTAAAAGCAGGAATGCCATAGACGAAAAGAAATACACGGGCGAAAAAGCGGATTTCAGCAAGCGGGCGCTCTTGGAAAAGAAACAGGAATATTTTACTAAATTTATAGAGGAATTAAAAAGAAGGGGCCGATAACTCCGCCGGTTTAAGCCACCTTGATAGCATTCACAGGGCACTGCTGGGCTACTTCCTGCAAATTATGCGACGCGCAGATCTGCGCCTTTACATGGGCAACCCCATCACCCTGGATCTCAAATACTTCCGGGCATGATTGTTCGCATAATCCACAGCCTACACAAGTAGAAACATCCACACTTACCTTTGCCATATTTGTTTAGCCTCCCTTAAAATAATTCGTAAATCGTAAGCGTTAAAGATAAGTTTACGATTTACGAATTATGGTTTACAAACTTTTTACCTTTCCAACAAATTTTCAAACATCTCTTCATGCGTTACTTCTTCGGATAATATGTGCGTTACCAATTGGTAGGTAACATTATCTTTACCCAGCGTCTTCTTGGCGATCTTATTATAAACCTCGATTGCGCCCGCCTCAGCTTCAGTAACAATACGGATTATCCTGTTTATATCGGCGGTGTTCTTGGGAGGCATCAAATAAGGCTGGTTGGCATGCTTTTCCAATTCCATAGGATTAGCGATAGGCACATCGCCTAACTTAGTAATCAGGTCGGCTAATTCCTGCGCGTGCTCTAATTCGTCTTTGGCGACTTTGTTCAAGAATTCAGCTATGTCTTCGTAGGCATGGCCGGAAACTGTCTGCGCCATATACCAATAAAGATAAAATGCTAACCACTCGTCCGCGTACGCTTTATTTAAATCCTTTACCAGGTCCTTTAAACTCAAGTCCACTATTGCCCTTGCTTGCTTACCCATATAAACCCCTCCTTCTTTTATTGGCTTTGCTGGCTTTTAGCCTCAAGGCCATACTTCTTTATATTCTTATCCGCTATATCCTGTACCATTTTAATAGCTTCGGGGTTATTAAGCAGATGTTTGAACCTGCCTTGTAGCTTAAGGTATTCTTCGACTGGTTTGGGTGTAATAGTCTTGCGGGAAACAAGTACGCCGTTCTCGTATTCAATAAGAGGATAGAGCCCGGTTTCCACCGCTGATCTTGCTACCTCCAGCGTAAGGCTTACTTCATAACGCCAGCCCAAAGGACAATACGCGTGCACCTGGATATATTTCGGCCCTTTAATTGATATTGCTTTTTTAACCTTGCGCTGCAAATCCTGGGGGAATCCCGCTGAGCAGGTAGCGACATAAGGAATACCGTGCGCGACCGCGATCTCGGGTAAGGGTTTCTTGGGACGGATATTCCCCAACGATTTAGCGCCCACCGGGCTGGTTGTAGTATTAGTATCAAAAGGGGTGAGCCCGCTGCGCTGAATTCCGGTATTCATATAAGCCTCGTTGTCATAACAGACATACAAAATATCATGCCCTCTCTCCCACATCCCCGACAATGCCTGTAAGCCTATATCTCCCGTGCTGCCGTCTCCTCCCTGCGCGATAACATTGATGGTATCTTTTTTGCCTAAATGAATAAGGGCCGCTTCTACTCCGGAGGCGACAGCCGCCGCGTTCTCAAATAAAGAATGTATCCAGGGTACTCCCCAGGCGGTTTCCGGAAACCGCGTAGTAAATACCTCCAGGCAACCGGTATTATTTACCACTATAGTATTCGCTCCGGCCGCTTCTATAACTAAGCGCGCGGCCTGAGCCTGGCCGCAGCCGGCGCAGGCGGTATGCCCTGGCTTAAACAAAACGCTACTCTCCATATTCCTCCCTGAGAAGCTCCGGCTTTAAGTCAATGAATTCCTGGGTAACTTCTTTCTGAGTAAGTTTCCTGAATATCTCTTTTATGGAATCAGGCGTTATATCCCTGCCTCCTAAACCCGCTATAAAACTGCTGATCGTTTTAGGAGATTTCTTTTTACCGGAGAATGCCGCTTTTATCTCTACGGCTAACGGCGCGCAAGCCCCCAAAGATACCGCTTTATCCAATACCGCTACCTGCCTGACATCCTTCAATGCTTCATAGACCTTAACATAAGGAAAAGGGCGGTAGGATATGATCTTTAATAACCCGACTTTCTTGCCTTTCTTCCTTAATTCATCAATCACTTCCTTAATGGTCCCGCAGACCGAACCCATGGCTACGACCACCTTCTCCGCGTCTTTAACACAATACTCCTCGATCAAACAATCCTTGTAATCCCGTCCGAATATGCCGGAAAACTCTTTGCTGATCTTGGGAAGAAGGCTCAACACATCTTTCATGGTATCCTGTATGGCAAAGCGCGTCTCTAAATAATAATCCGGATCTGCCAGTAAACCCATAGTAAGAGGATCAGTAACGTCCAGTTTGTATAAAGGCTTGTAACTGGGCAGGAACTTATCCACCTCTTCCTGCTTGGGAATATCTACAGGTTCCATGCCGTGCGTTAAGATAAAGCCGTCCATACAGACCATAACCGGCAGGTAAATGGATTTGTCCTCGCTTAAGCGGTAGCCTATTAAATGAAGATCTACCGCCTCTTGATTATTCTCCGCGTATAATTGTATCCATCCGGCGTCGCGTAAAGATACGGAATCCTGCTGGTCATTCCATATATTGATAGGGGCTGAAATCGCGCGGTTGGCGCAAGTTAAGACTAAGGGCAGGCGCATCCCGGCGATATTAAAGATCACCTCTGCCATGTAAAACAACCCCTGTGAACTGGTAGCAGTATAAGAACGCACGCCCGCGGCAACTCCGCCCAAGACAACCGAAGCGGCGGAATGCTCGCTCTCCACATTAACAAACTGGGAATTTAATTCCCCGTTAGAAACCATCAGGGCTAACTCTTCTACGATATGGGTCTGGGGAGTTATAGGGTAAGCGGAGATGACCCCCGGCTTACACAATTTTATTACCTCGGCAATAGCCCGCGAACCTTCCAGCAGATCTCTCACTTTTTCTCTCCTTCAGCCCCTTCTTCTACCATAACAATATCGTCTTTCGGGCAGGTAAGAGCGCAGAGCCCGCAGCCTTTACAATAAGTATAATCGCAGGTAAAGGCATTCTTCTCTTTGCCCTCTAAGCACCCTTCCGGACAGATCGCGACACACATCTTGCAGCCGATACAATTCTTCTGCAGGAACTTCGGCTTTACCCTTATTCTCCAAGCGCCGGTTTTATCCCCTTTGCTTTTAGACGGTTTGACTATTAATGGTCCGAACATTTTATTCTCTCGATTATTTATCCCCGGCCTTGAAAACGCGGGTTGCCGGATACGAACGTATAAATTCATAACCCTGTTTTGCTGCCTGGATATTGCCTTCCTGGGCCTTGCCGCTGAACCTGCTCTTTATTACCCCCAGGATCGTATCCAGCTTTAATTCCCCGGTTGCCGCGGCAAACGCTCCGATCAAAGCGGTATTACCTAAAGGTTTGCCTATTGTCTTAAGGGCGATCTCACTGGCAGGGACCAGGAACGCTTTCTGCCGGGCCTTTAATTTAGGTATCTCCAGGCCCTGGCTGCCGTTTATAATAGCAACTCCGTCTTCTTTGAGCCCGGAAAAACAGTTGTAGCCGCGGATAAGGGTGGGATCCACGATTAAAATAAAATCCGGTTCATAGATCTGGCTCCTGAGCCTGACCGGTTTGGAGTCTACGCGCACAAAAGCGTTCATAGGCGCGCCCATCCTGGCCGCGCCAAAATGCGGGAAGGCATAAGGATACATTCCTTCCTTAAAATATGTCTGCCCCAGCAGGACTGCCGTGGTAATCGCTCCCTGCCCGGCGCGGGCATGTATACGTATCTCTTTCATGCGTTAAGCTCCACTAAGATAAAGAAAAACATTTAACTATATTATAGTCTTTAGGCTGCTTTGTCAAATAATTTATTTTTGGGAGTTTAGCCGTATTTTCTCATTAAAGAAGAGACTTCGGCAAGAAGCTTAAATACCTTCTCGGATTTCTCCGGTGTGAAAGTGCCTAATCCGCAGCTTGAGCTAAGCAGCATGTTCTCTAATAATAAATTTTCCTCCAGCCCCCTGTCTTTCAGCCTAAAGATACCGTCTCTGATCTTCCTGATCAGTAATTCCGCGGTCTCCTCCCCTGTAAATAGCTGTGTAGGGACTATACCCCAGCAAAGAATGCCTCCCCGCCCCAGAAAATCTTTTAGATTATCGCTATAAAGGACCAGCCTGTCCAGGAAGTCGAAGGCGTCAAAACTTATTATATCTATTTTCGGGACATCCATAAATATCGACCAGTCAGTGTTACCGCAGCAATGGACCCCTAATAAAACATCCGGGGATTTTACGGCTTCTGTTAATTCCGACAATACCCTTACCACGTCTTCCCTGTTTACGGGCGTGTAAGCGGAGCCAAAACTGCTCAGGTAAGGCTCGTCAAAGAACATAATCATCTTTTTGCCGAATTTCCTGAACATATTTATCTGCCAATTAGCCTTCATGATCAGCCCTTTTAAAACAACCTGCAGGAGCACTTCATCATGCAAAAGAGGATTTCCCAGGTCATCCTTTATGCTTGAGGCGAAGGTAAAAGGCCCGGTCACCTGGCACTTGATAAACTTTGTATCCCCCAAAGGCCCTAGATTCTCCAGCCTTTGATAGAACTTATGCAGGCCTAAAGCGTATTCCTGGCTTATCTTGAAATGATCTATGTCATTGGCGATTATCTTCTCATAGAACGCCTCCAATTCCTTATCTTTGGCGTCCAGCATCGAGAAATTAAGGCCGTCTTTATCTACTTTCAGAAAAGGGAAATTTTCGCTGAACTGGGCGATCATGCCTTCGCGGATATCCCGTTTAGGCAGCTGCGGCCAGAAGGGGATCTCAGGCAGGTATTTAAAGATCAGATTTATCGCGCTGTCCGCGTCTTTATGCGGCAGGCTCCCTATGCCCATAGCTAATCCCTTTAATTCTTGCATAATAGCTTTCTCCCCCTAAAATCCAAGGCTCTCGCCAACCAGAATAACCCTTAACCTGTCCGGCACAGCTTCCGCCTCAATAGTCAAAACCTGGCAACACATCCTTTTATTCTCAGGAAGGAAGCAAACTTCTTGCCGGCAGGCCCCGTCTTTAAGGCAGGCTGAACTCCAATTAAGCCTCTTACAATTAAGCGGCGTAGCGTATTCTCTGGAGCGCTTAAGCGCCTCATTGATATCCGTTGTGATCTTATTAATACCGCAGGCTACTATAACATTTTTAGCGTAAGAAATACCGGCGATACGGTTGCCGTAGGCGCTAAAAAATACCAATTCCCCCTGGCCGGAAACAGCATTAGCGCTGGCAAGATAATAATCGGCCTGGCTGCCCTGCCTTCTTAATTCCATACTCTCCTGCCGGCTTATGCCGGATCTATATTGATTAAACACCTTGTTGCCGCGCTCTTCCAAACTCTTTACTATTCCCAGCTGGTCTAAAGTCAGGGAACCGGAGATCCCCACAGTAGCATCTTGAGGGATAACCGCCATTATTTTATCCACCGCTTTGCCCTTATCAGCGCAATAAAACCCGAGGATATTACGTTTCCGCCAGCTTTCGATCAAATTATCTATTCTTTTATCCACCTTTTTGCTTTCTTGTTTAAGGAGCCAGCTGCCGGTATGTCCCCTTAGGGAAAGAGTGGCCGTTAAAAACAACGCGGCCTTGCTTGTCTACGATAAAATAAGTAGGCACGCCTAAAACATCGTAAGAATCTGCCGCAGCCCCGTCTTTATCCAAAAGAACCTTAAAATTTAAGGCGATATCTTTTACAACCTTGCTTACCTTATAGGGAGATTCACCTACATTGACCGCGAACAATTCCCATCCTTCTTTCGCTAACTGCGGGTAAATATCCCTTAGCTCCCTCAATTCCTTCCGGCAGTAAGGGCACCAGGTTGTCCAGAAAAACAGGACCACCGGCTGTTTATGTTTGTAGCTGGATAAAGTAAAAGCCTGCTGGCTTAGGTCCTCTAACTTAAAATCCGGCGCTATATTCCTGGTTGCCGGGGCCGGTTCTTGGGCCTGCGCGCAGGGAATATTAAATATAGAAACCAGGCCAAATATAAAAAGCGCTCTTAAGTAATTTCTCATCCTTATAGTTTATTTAATCCGGTAAAGATAAAATAAATACCCATCCCTATCAGCGCGAAAGAGAATAACCTCTTCACATAGAGCATCCATTTCCCTGATCTCGGAAGGCTGGCTAATACGGCGCTGAAAGTCCCTGCCAGGATCAATACCAGCCCCATACCATAGGCAAAACTAAATAATAGAGCCGCCCCGTATAAGAGATTATTTTTCGCGGCTAAATAAAACAATATTGACCCCAGCACAGGGGTTAAGCAAGGTGAAACTACCAGGCCGGAACTCAAGCCCAATATAAACGTGGAAAAATAGCTTTGTTTTTCGGGCTTGGAGAATTTAATTACGCCGGGCAGAGGTATCATAAATAAGTCTAACATAGAAAGGCCAAATAATATAATCACCCCGCCGGCAATAATATGAGTTACGGGATGAGAACTGATCTTCCCAAAAACAGTCCCGGTCAATGATGCTAATAACCCCAATATGGAATAAGTAACCGCCACGCCCGTAACATATACCAGGCTCAAAAAGAGGCCTCTGGGCTTAGACCCGCCGGCCTTTATCCCGATGAAACCGGCGCTAACAGGGATAAGCGGGTATACGCAGGGAGTAAAGCTTGCCAGGATGCCGCCTACGAACGCTATAATGTAATCAACAGGGCTACCTGACAGATTCATTTATCCATCTCAAATAAGGTTTATAACCGTCAGTTACCGGCAGCGCTATTATCTCCGGGACCTGGTAGCTATGCATAGACTTAACGAGTTCTATGATCTTGGGTAATTTTGTCTTCTGTGATTTTATCATTAAGAATACTTCGTTTGCCCGGTCAACCTTATCTTCCCACCAGAAAAAAGATTCCACCTGGCCCAGGATATTAACACAAGCGGCAAGTTTATTGCTCAGGAGTTTTAAAGAGATACGCCGGGCCTCTTTCTTGTTCGCGCAGGTAACAAAGATTACTATGGCATTCATATGGTCTCCTAAAGGATTACCTTAGATAATCATACCATGGATAAGCATGGCGTTCAAGATATCTAAGCCTTCCAGCCTTACCGCGGATCCTTACCGGACCTTATTTAACTTCACTGGCCTTAACTGTCCTTATTCTTCCGAATTGGGCGCAGATATCAAATATGATCTCGGGCTCTTCGGTATTTATACGCACCTTGAAATCTCTGCCCTTGGTATTAGTACCCTGGCAAAGATCACTGATCTCCAAACCTTCCCCGAATTCCGCCAGGGAATTCTTAACTGCCCCCGGAGACGGCTCATGCATATGCAGGATAAATTCTAAGCGTAATTTTTGCGTCATGTTAACATGATCACAGACATAGTCCTGCCGCAACTCTTATCTTCTTTACGATAAGAGAAGAATTCCCCGTTACAGCAGGATGTGCAGATATGGGGATCAAAAATATTATCTTCTCTAACCCCTAATCCTAAAACCTGTTTTTTGTTGCACCGGGCCAGATCCAGATAATGACGTTCATCTCTCCTGTCAAGCTCGCCTGGGAAAGAGCCGGCAAAATCTCCGCTTACTTCATAACAACACCCTCTTATCGCCGGGCCAAAACCCACATATAGGTTTGAAGGATCGGTTTTAAATAATTCCCGCATGTATCGCACTGTTTTTATCAGGATATTTTCTTTCGTGCCCCGCCAACCCGCGTGTACCAGGCCGATAGCCGGCGTTACCGGATCATATAAATATACGCAGAGGCAATCAGCGGTAAATATGGCTAAGGGTAACTTTCTCTTATCGGTTACCAAGGCATCGGTGTCAGGCAATGCTGTATCAAAAGATAAAGCGCCTTTGCCTTTATCTTCCTCTTTTGCGTACCTGATCCGGCTGCCGTGGACCTGTTGGGCGCAGACTAACTTTTGATGGTCTATCCCCAAATCCATCAAAAAACCTTGGCGGTTCTTAAGTGAACCGCGGGTATTCCCATAGTTTAAAGACATATTGCCCATATGCCGCCTGCTAAAGGCATAAACCAGGCCTGAAGCTGGAAAGTTATCCAATAAATAACGCGCCTTATTTTTAAGAAGTGCTGGTTGAGGCATTGATCTTAACAAGCTTATTCCTGGATTTAGCGCCTTTAATGATCTGGATTTGATATTTCTTTACTTTCAGGTGGCTGGATAATACGTCTATTAACTGTTGATTGGCAAGGCCTTCGTGCGGGGCTTTAGTCAAATATACTTTAAGGCCGCGGCTATCTTCTTTAACTAAATTCCTGCTCGCCTTTGGCACTACGCGGATACTTAAGATCATTTCCTGGCTGCGCATAGAATATCCGGAATTCAGGCCTCTTTCTATTTTTCCTCTATTTGTTTAGCATCATGGATGCTTGTCAATCTATCCGAAAGCCTATCCAGCCTTTTTTGGCTGTCTTCGTATTTATTCCTGGCGTTTACCAGATGGCCGCCCAAAGTATCAAAATCTTCTTTGAACTTGTTGATCTCTATGGTTAACGTGCTCAAGGTTTTTAATATCGCCTTGGCGTTCTCTTCTATTTTTAAACCTTTCAGCCCCATGCAAATGACCTGAAGATAGGCATAGAAGGTATTTGGCGAGACGGGGATGACCTTTCTGGCCATGCAATAGGAAAAAAGGTCTTCTTTAATGATAACCTCGTAATAAACATTCTCGGCAGGCACATACATCAACGCGAAATCGTAAGTATTCTCCTGAGGCAGGATATATTTCTCCGATATCTCGTCTACACGGTTCTTTACATCCTGAAGGAACTTTTTCCGATGCGCGTTCTTTTGCTGCTCATCCTGGGTATCCAGCATCTTCTGAAAATTCTCCAGGCTGAATTTCGCGTCAATGGAAACAAGGCGCTCTCCCAGGCAGATTGCGGCGTCTACGGTTTCACCTGACTTAAAGCGATACTGGATATGAAAATGTTCCTTGGGCAGGACCTGCGTTAGCAGATTCTCCAGAAGCGTCTCACCCATCTGGCCCCTGAACTTGGGCGCGCGCAGAAGCTCCTGAAAACTGGTTAGATTTTTGTTGAATTCCAGTATCTGGGCATTGGTTGCTTCCAGCCTGCCTAACTGCTCTTTGACATTGCCGAATATATTGGTGGCACTGCTTAAGCTCTGGCCCATAGTGTTATGGGCCGCCTGAAGGGTTTGGTTCATCTGGTTTAAGCGCTCGTTAACCTGGGAGGATATCTTAAGAACGATAAGGATCACCGCTAGCGCGAAAATAAAGAATAGAATTACCGTAAGCCAGATCATGCTATTATTATACCACCTCTTTTATTTTCTTAAAGCAGATAATCCTCTTTTATTCTTTTGACGCTCCTGAATATGTTGGTTTTTACATCGGGACAGACTTTCTCCAACTCCCTGATTATTCCTCTCATCTGAGCGCGCTTGGAAGTAATGGAATTCGGGCAAGAGCATTTATGATGCGGGAACTGCAAAGTTTTGGCGAATTTCACGATAAGAGATTCTTCTACATAAGCAAGCGGCCGGATAATAGTGATCTTGCCGTCAAATAATTCCTGCTTAGGGCACATAGTTGATATTTCTCCCTGGAAGAAAAGGTTAAGCAGGGTGGTTTGTATAATATCATCCCGATGATGGCCTAAGGCTACTTTAGTGCACCCAAAACGGTCAGCTGTTTGAAAGAGCGCCTTTCTACGGTTCCAAGAGCACCAGAAACAGGAAATATCCTTGCGCGATTTACCCTTTAATATATCTATCTTCTCAATGTGGTAATTTACGCCGATTTTCTTAAAATATTCGCTTAATATCTTGGGATCATGGCAAGGGTATCCCATATCCACATGCACTGCCAGAAGCTCATATTTTACCGGCACAAATTTCCTGCGGTCATTAAGGACATGCAACAGCGTAAGGCTGTCCTTCCCGCCGGATACAGCAACCGCGATCTTGTCGCCCTCGGAAAGCATCTTATAATCGATCATCGCTTTCCCTACGCGTTTTGAAATATAAAATTCAGGTCCCTGTAAAACTGGCATATATCTCCTTATTACACATTAGGGGACAGTTCTCCGATTAGATCGAGAAACGTCCCCCGATTGGGTGAAGAAACGTCCCTAAATTCTGCCGGAAAAGATGATCATATTCCGGATCTCTTTATTCACTTTATGTTTTAACAGGTCTTCAAGGGAAAGCGGGATAGCAAGCGACCAGTTTTTGTCACTGATCGTACCGGGTGTATTGATCCTGTATTGATAGGGATCTCCTTTGAAAATATTGGCCATATACAACCAATCAATTATGGTATTTACGCAAAATAACGCGCTTGAATTTAATACTATCTCTAGCGCCCGGCGCGTGATCTTTGGGTCGCATTTCTCGCGCATAGGCCCGCTTAACTTCATATGTTTCCAAAGCCTCTCTTTTTCCTGAAAAGTATTTTCATACAGATCAATAAAATCCAATAGGTGCTCTTTAGGGACAGGTCCCCTGCCTGCCGGCAGGCAGGCCTGCGGGGACAGTCCCTGACTTAAGATAGCTACCAGCTTATCTATTGAATTAACGCTATTTAACCAGCGCAGCCTGCCGTGCTTAGAATGGCCTAAGTCAAATAGTTTATCCTTTATATGATCAAAGTTTATCTGGCGGTTATCGCCGCATTTTCTGATGAATAGATCCTCATCAACAGTCCCCGCTTCATTTTCCCACCACGCCGGCCAGTTAGTGGTATCGTGCGTAGATAACATTGCCACAGAAAAGGCGCGGTATTTTTCAGGCCCAAGAAAATCGTGTTCCGATCTCCAATCCTTTACCCAGCGCTGGACATCATTACCGAGGATACCTAATTCTTTTAAGGTATCGGGGCAGGCTTTTGGTATCACTCCTAAGTCTTCAGCGCATAAAAGCATATTTGTATTATTAAGTATAACATTTAATAACTTCCTCCCATGCCCCGCCCATTCTCTTTCATCCCCAGGATCAAAACTCCCGTTTAAACCTTTGTTCTCCAGCGGCTCACTATAAGGTATGCTCCAGATACGGAATAACCCTACTACATGGTCTATCCTTAATATGTCATAGAAGTTTTGCGCGTATTTAAGCTTCTCCTTTAAATACCTAAAATCCTCGGCTTCAATACGCCCCCAATCATAAGTCGGCATACCCCAGCGCTGCCCTTTAGCGCAATACATATCCGGAGGAGCGCCTGAGGCATAATCCAGTTTAAAAAACTCCGGATGCGCCCAGACATCCACGCTATCCCTGGATACGAAAATAGGCAGATCCCCCTTAAGCAGGATTTTCTTTGCTAAGGCATATTCTCTGGCTGACTTAAACTGCAAGTAAAGCTGCCACTGAACCCACATCTGGAATAATACCTCTGCTTCGTTCTCTGTGTAAAATACCTCCAGCGCCGCCTGGTCGCGGACTTTAAATTTTGTTTCCCAATCATACCAGGCGTTCCCTTTATGATATTCCTTAAGGGCCCGGTAAAGCGCGAAATCCTTAAGCCAGTATGCGTTCTGTTCCCTGAATTCCTTAAATTCCCATGATCCGCCATGGCCCCGGTAAGAATAGGTTTCCCGGAGCAGTTGTATTTTTTCTTTCTTTATGGCGTAATCCAGGTGCCCTTTACCGGCGGGAAAATGCCGCTTTAGATCTTTTATCTTAACCTGGATAGTTCTATCACTGACTGCGGCGGGGATATCCTCAAAAGAAATATAGGCAGGTTCTAAAGCAAAAGAGCTTATGGAATCATACGGGCAAAATAACGAGCCTGTTTCATTTAACGGCAAGAGCTGGATTATAGAATTTCCGGTTACAGCAGCCCAATCTATTAAAAGTTTCAGATCCGCCAGATCCCCTATTCCTATGCTTTTTTTTGAATAGACGGAAAATAAAGGGGCTAATACCCCTGCCCTCTTAAACGTGCCGGCCCTCTCCCATTTATCCCGGGAAGGAGTGTTTAACAGGGATCCGTTAAGGTTTAATTCAGGCATGGCTTTCTTGTTTATTCAGCTATCTGATGAAAAACAGGCTGATTATTTTATCCGCCCAGAACAGGGACAGAAGCGCGGCCAGAGACAAAAACGGGCCGTAAGGTATGGTATGGTCTTTCTTTACCAAAAGGTTTATTACGCCGATAACCACTCCAAAGAGCGGGGCCAGGAAAAAAGTCAGTAATACTTTTTGCCAGCCTAAGAACGCGCCGATCATGGCTAATAACTTTATGTCTCCTCCACCCATAGACTCGGTTTCCCCCTGGATGGGCGGTTTTTTAAGGAATTTAAAATATACCAGATCAAACATGCGGCCGGTAAGATAAATGACCCCTCCCCCGACAATAATACCTAATAAAGAATTAATTAGAGGCCCAAAGTTATAGGTTAAAGGTTTAAGGCTAAAACCTTTAGTCGCGCTTAATATAAAACCGATAATAATACCGCCTACGGAGATTTCATCAGGTATAATGCGGTGCCGGATATCCACAAATGTGGCCACCATAAGCCCGCAGACCAAAACCATATAAAAAAAGAACTCGTAGCTTAATTTATAGTGATTAAACAGCGCCACAAATATTACTGCCGTTAATAATTCTACCAGCGGATAGCGCAAAGAGATCCTCTGTTTACAGAACCGGCATTTACCCCTTAAAGCCAGGTAACTTAAGAACGGTATATTATCATAAGCCGGGATCCTTTTATCGCATTTAGGGCAATGTGAGCTCGGCCAGACTACAGATTCTCCCAGGGGCATCCTGTGTATGCAGACATTAAGAAAACTGCCGATCATGGAACCGAAAATAAAAACCAATGCCTTCGCTATCATAGCCTATTCTACTCCTTCCTTTAAAGCCTGCCTCATTATTTCTATAGGCGCGGGTATGCCTGTAAAATGCCCAAAAGACAGGACTCCTTGATACAAAAGCATCCCCAGCCCATTGGAAACTCCGGCGCCTTTGGCTTTTGCCATTTCCAGCAGTTTTGTCTCTTTAGGATTATAAATTAGATCATAAACAAAAAGATCCTTATGTATCGCCTTCTCTTTAACCAAACAGGGATCATCCGCATGCATGCCCACAGGCGAGGCATTAACCAGCAGATCCTTATCGGACAGATTAAGCTCCTCGATCCTGGCTACAGCCGAAAACTTAGTTTGATCAAATACATCTTTAAATTGGCTGACTATTCCTAAACTTTTATAAGCATCTATATCATAAATACAGATTTCTTTTACTTTGCTTCTCCAGGCTAAGGCAAAACATACTGCCCTGGCCGCGCCGCCTGCCCCGATTAATGCGGCTTTCCTAGGTTTAACTTTTAATTCTTTTAAATGCTTACTGAAGCCGGCAAAATCGGTATTAAATCCTTTCAGCCTGCCATCGCGCCCGACAACAACAGTGTTAACCGCGCCGATCTCACGCACCCCCCGAGACTTAACACCCAAATTCAGATATGGCAATATTTTTTCTTTATAAGGTATCGTAACATTAAAACCGCGGATATTCCTTTTCTTTATACCGCCCAGGAAGTTTTCCAATTGACCGGGCTGCAATTCAAATAATTCATATTTAGCTTTTATTTTTAACGCGGAAAACGCGGCATTGTGCATACGGGGAGACAGGCTGTGTTTGACAGGAAAACCTACTAAACCGTAGAGTTGCGGTTTTAAGGTCATTTACTCTCTAATTTATTAACGGCATCAATGTATGCTTTGACTGCCGCTTCAATGATATCCGTGCTTGAGCCGCGGCCGCTGACAATTGAACCAGAAACCTTTAACTTAAGGCTCACCTGGCCCAAAGCATCCTTGCCGGAGGTAACTGCTTCCAGGCGAAAATCTTCCAGTTTTGCCTTAAGATTAGTAATTTTATCCAGGGCTTTAAAACAGGCATCTACCGGGCCATCACCAGTTGACTCTCCGGTTGGTAAAAGCTTGGCCTTCTTACTCAAGATAACTATGGCATGCGGCTTATTCATTGTGCCTGAGGTAACTTCAAAACTATCTAATTTCCAAACGGGTTTTTCTACCCTGATCTCATCCTGCACGATAGTCCTTAAATCGTCGTCATAAATATCTTTCTTTTTATCCGCCACATCCTTAAAACGCGTAAAAGCCTGGTTGAGCTGTTTTTCATTTAACTTAAAACCCATATTCTTGATCCTGTCGCCAAAAGCGTGCCTTCCGGAATGTTTACCCAGGACCAGTTGGCTGCTGGATATGCCTACTTCATGTGGATCCATTATTTCATAGGTACTGCGTTTCTTAAGTATGGCATCCTGGTGTATCCCGGATTCATGACGGAAAGCATTGCTGCCTACAATCGCCTTATTAGGAGGAACCGCAAAGTCCGTAAGATTGCTTACCAGGCGCGATGTCCGGTAAATTTCTTTAGTATTTATTTGAGTATAGTAATCCCCAAACACATCCTTACGTGTTTTTAACGCCATGACAATTTCTTCGAGAGAAGCGTTACCCGCGCGCTCGCCTATTCCGTTAACCGTGCAATGCACCTGCCGGGCTCCTGCTAATATGGCGGAAAGTGAGTTAGCGGTAGAAAGGCCTAAATCATCGTGGCAGTGGATAGCGATCGTTGCATTATTAATATTAGGGACATTGTTACGGATATCCGTAATCAATGAATAAATCTCCTGGGGATAGCTGTAACCAACAGTATCCGGGATATTGATTGTACTGGCTCCTTCGTCAATCACCGCTTCAATCACCCGGTAAATAAAGTCTCTTTCGGAGCGCGTGGCATCTTCAGGAGAAAATTCTATATCCGCGCAAAGCCTGCGCGCCAGGCGAGTAGCATCTTTAGCGATTTTAAGAATCTCATCCTCTGCTTTTCTAAATTTATATTGTAGGTGTATTTTAGATGTGGCCAGAAAGATGTGGACACGCGGATGCTTTGCCGGCTTGACTGCCTTTGCCGCAAGCTTAATATCCAAGGGTATGCAACGGGCCAACGCGCAAATAGCGCTCTTCTTGATCTTTTTAGATATCTGGTTAACCGCCTGGAAATCTCCGGGTGAAGCAACCGGAAAACCCGCCTCGATCACATCCACCCCCAGCTTTTCCAGCTGAAAAGCGATCTCCAGTTTCTGCTGCGGATTTAAAGAGGCTCCCGGAGCCTGCTCCCCATCCCTTAAAGTTGTATCAAATATGATAATTTTTTCCATAGTTGTTTGGGCGAATTTATGCTTTTTTCATCCACGGCATCATTTCTCTTAACTGTTTCCCCACCTTCTCAATTAAATGATTGTCTCCTTCGGATATCAGCTTATTGAAATTCGGCCTGCCGTTTTCATTCTCTTTGATCCACTCACGGGCGAATTTCCCGGACTTTATTTCCTTAAGTATTTTCTTCATTTCTTTGCGTGTTTTTTGCGTAATGATCCTGGGGCCGCGGCTTAAATCACCATAACAGGCAGTATTGGAGACTCCTCTGCGCATCCCGGAAATACCGCGCTCCTGGATAAGATCAGTGATAAGCTTTAACTCATGCAAAACCTCAAAATAGGCGATCTCCGGCTGATAACCGGCTTCAATCAAAGTATCAAAACCAGCCTTGATCAATTCGGAAACCCCGCCGCAAAGCACTGCCTGTTCGCCAAAAAGATCAGTCTCTGTCTCTTCGTCAAAAGTAGTTTCAATTACGCCGGCGGTAGTAGCCTTAATTGCCTTGGCATAAGCCAGGGCTAAAGCCTTGGCCTGTCCAGTCGCATCCTGATAAATAGCGATCAGTGAGGGTACGCCTTTACCCTCCTCATACATTTTTCTCACCAACGCGCCCGGGCCTTTGGGGGCGACCATAAACACATCCACGTTCTTGGGCGGTTTTATCTGTTTAAAACGGATATTAAACCCGTGCGAAAAACAAAGCGCTTTGCCCTTTTTTAAGTTCGGCTTTATTGATTCCTGGTAAACTTTTGCCTGCGCATGATCCTGGGTAAGGATCTGAATGATATCGGCCTGTTTTGCCGCTTCAGCAGCGGAAACCGGCTCAAACCCGTCCTTCTTGGCCAGATCATAATTTGCTGTCCCGGGCATTTCAGAGACGATCACCTTGCATCCGGAATCACGCAGGCATAATGACTGGCCGCGGCCCTGGATACCGTAACCGATAATCGCGATTGTCTTGTCTTTTATAAGGTTTAAATCCGCGTCCTGATCATAATAGATCTTTGCCATTTCTGTTCCCCCCTTAATGAGCACATAACTTACGGAGGGCTCGCCGCTTTTGCGGCTTGCTCCGACGTAAGTTATTTGTGCGAATTAATCCCGCCGAATGCGCTAAAATTATGGAACAGAATTTTAGCGCTTCTTATGAGGCGGGGCACAATTAGTTTGTAATTGCCAACCTGCCGGTCCTGACCAATTCCTGAATTCCAAATCCGCTCAATACTTCCAACAGTTGTTTAATCTGGGACTGGTCTCCTACCGCTTCAATAATCGCCGTATCAGCCTTATGGTAAATAATTTTGCCCACAAACTTTCTAAAGATAGCCTCAAGTTTAGCTTTATCTTTTGAAGAATAGTTAACCTTTGCCAAAACCAGTTCGCGGTCAATATATTCTTTCTTGGTAAAATCAGTTACCGTAATCACATCAATCAATTTATTCAATTGTTTATTGATCTGTTCCAGGACCTTTTCATCTTTTGCTTCAACCACAATAGTCATATAAGAAACTTCGGGATCCAGGGTTTCGCTGACAGCTAAAGAAGCAATATTATAGCCACGGGCGCTGAATAATCCGGCTACGCGCGCTAAAACACCGAATTTGTTTTCTACTAATACCGATATCGTATGCCTCATTATGCCAATCCCCCGAGGATATTATTAATCGCCTCACCAGCAGGCACCATCGGAAAGACATTCTCCTCCTCTTCGATAAGAAAATCGATAAAAACCGTATTCTCCGTATCAATAGCGCGCTGCAAGGCGGATTTTACATCTTCTTTTTTGGTAACACGGATACCAACGGCGCCATAGCTTTCTGCGAGTTTAACGAAATCCGGGCTGGTAATCGGTGTATAAGAATAGCGGCGTTTATAGAAAAGCTCCTGCCACTGCCGGACCATGCCGAGATAACCATTGTTAAGTATGGCTACTTTCACATTAATTTTATTTTCCACACAGGTAGCCAGTTCCTGTATATTCATCTGAATGGAGCCGTCTCCGGCCACGTTGAAAACTATTTTCTCCGGAGCGCCCAATTTAGCCCCGATTGCTGCCGGAAAACCAAATCCCATTGTGCCTAAACCTCCGGAAGAAATAAAAGTCCTGGGCTTGGTATAATTATACCACTGCGCCGCCCACATCTGGTTTTGGCCCACCTCTGTGCAGATAATCGCCTCTCCTGAAGTAAGCTCATCTATCTGCTGTATAACATATTGAGGTAGAATCTTATCTTTATTTTTATAACACATAGGGTATTTTTTCTTCAAAGCCTCCACATGTTCAAGCCAATCGGCTATAGCCGGCTTATGCTTGATTCCCTCTAACAGTTCGGCAATTACCTGTTTGGCATCTCCAACAATAGGGATATGCACCTTTACATTTTTGCTGATTGAAGAAGGGTCAATATCTATGTGGATCACTTTGGCGCCAGGAGCAAACATATCCAGCCTGCCGGTAACCCGGTCATCAAACCGCGCGCCTATCGCAATAATAAGATCCGCATCCATAATACTGTGGTTGGCATAGGCTGTCCCATGCATACCAAGCATACCCAAAGATTGCTTATGTAAAGAAGGGAATCCTCCTATGCCCATCAGTGTCCAGGTCACAGGGGCGCAGATATTTTCCGCTAACTTCAATAATTCAGCCGAGGCTCCGGAAGTGATAATACCTCCGCCCACATAAATAATCGGCTTCTTAGATTCCATAATCAGCTTCGCCGCGCGTTTAATCTGCCCGGGGTGGCCGTCATATCTTGGATTGTAGCTCCTGAGTTTTGGCTCTTCTGGCCAGATAAATTCTGTTTGAGCCACTTGCACATCTTTAGGTAAATCAATAAGCACGGGGCCGGGACGGCCGCTTGAGGCAATATAAAAAGCCTCCCGCACGATACGCGCCAGATCTTTAATATCTTTCACCAGATAATTGTGCTTGGTGATCGGACGGGTAATCCCGGTGATATCCGCTTCCTGAAAAGCGTCATTACCGATTAAGGAGGTCGGCACCTGTCCGGTAATAGCAACCATGGGGATAGAATCCATGAACGCGTTGGCGATCCCCGTAACCAGATTCGTCGCTCCGGGTCCGCTGGTAGCTAAACAAACTCCGACCTTGCCTGTTACGCGGGCATAGCCGTCTGCCGCGTGAGCCGCGCCCTGTTCATGGCGGGTAAGAATGAATTTAAACCCGTCAAAATCATAGAGCGCGTCAAAAGTAGGCAGGATCTGGCCGCCGGGGTATCCAAAGACAACTTCTACCCCTTCGCGTTTTAAACATTCCAATAGTATTTGCGAACCTGTAAGATTCATAAGAAAATAGTTGCCGAGTCTTAAAGATCGTTCTCTTTTCTGACCCCGACTCGTAATATATGACGAAATTCTCTACGATAATTTCGTCATACTCGTCGGGGTGATTAATCTTCGCACGTTTATCATTTAGTTCAGATAAACTATCTCTGTGCTCAGATTAATCTAACACCGCTCCTTTATCCGCGGAACTAACCAGCCTTAAATAACGGCTAAGATATCCTGTCTTTATCTTAGGCTCAACCGCTTTCCAGCCTTTAAACCTTTTTTCTATCTCAGCACTGGTTAATTTTACTTCCAGTTTTCTTCCGGGAATATCAATATTGATTATATCACCATCTTTTAAAATTGCAATCGGCCCGCCGGCTGAAGCTTCAGGCGAGATATGACCGATACAGGGGCCTTTGGTGCCTCCGGAAAAGCGCCCGTCGGTGATCAAGGCAACCGAATCCGCCAGGCCCAAACCTACTATTGCCGCGGTAGGCGCTAACATCTCACGCATACCCGGGCCGCCTGAAGGGCCTTCATAACGGATGACAACGCAATCGCCTTTCTTGATCTTATTATTCATGATCGCCTGCATCGCCTCTTCTTCACGGTTAAATACTTTTGCCTTACCTGTAAACTTCATCATCTTGCCGCTTACCCCGGACTGTTTTACCACTGCTCCGTCAGGCGCCAGATTACCGTATAAAACAGCGATCCCGCCCTGTTTATGATATGCCCGGCCAAACGGACGGATCACTTCTTCATCAACAATAGTTGCCTTATCGGCAATTTCAAAAGTTTTCTCACCGCTTACATTCAACGTATTGTTTAATTTGGATTTTAATCTTTTTAATACCGCGGGTATCCCGCCGGCATATTCTAAGTCTTCCATAAAATGCTCGCCTGCCGGCTCAATACTGGCAATATGCGCTACAGTCTTACTGATCTTATCAAAAGTCTTAAGGTTTAAATTTATCCCTGCTTCCTGGGCGATCGCCATAAGATGCAAAACCGTGTTGCTTGAACCGCCTAAAGCCATATCTACAACAATGGCGTTCTCCAGGGACTCGCGGGTAATGATATCCCGCGGCTTAATATCTTTTCTTACCAGATCTACGATCCGCTCGCCGGTTGCCTGGGCAATGCGGCGCTTTTTAGCGGAGACAGCCAAGGCTGTGCCGCAGCCGGGAATAGACATCCCCATTGTTTCCGTAAGGCAAGCCATGGTGTTTGCCGTATATAAACCCTGACAAGATCCTGCTCCGGGGCAAGCTTCCATTTCCAGACAGGATAATTCCTCCTGTGAAATATCCCCTTTTTTGGCGCGGCCCATGCCTTCATAGGTATCGTGCACAAAGGCGAGTTTTCTTTTGTTAAAACGCCCCGATATCATCGGGCCGGCTGTAATAATAATTGCCGGTATGTTTATACGCGCTACGCCCATTAACATTCCCGGGGTGATCTTATCGCAGTTAGTCAGGCAGACAATCCCGTCTAACTGGTGGGCATTACAAACCGTTTCAATAGTATCAGCAACGATCTCTCTTAGGGCCAACGGATAGCACATGCCTAAATGCCCCATGGCAATGCCATCGCATATGCCCGGCACGCCGAATAAAAACGGCACTCCGCCGCCGTAACAAACTCCGCGCTCAATAAAACGCTCAAGGTCCCGCATGCCGATATGGCCGGGGATAAGGTCAGTAAAAGAAGTGGCCACGCCGATAAAAGGCCGGCCGAGGTCTTTTCTGGATAATCCGGTGGCATGTAAAAGCGCGCGGTGCGGCACTCTTTCCAACCCTTTTTTAATCTTATCTGAGCGCATATTTTACCTCCTAATCTGCCCCTTCTCCGTCATGCACCAAAGCTTCCGCGTCCTTGTGTTTGCGCACGATCACCCTTTTTAAACTGACATATTTATCAACAAGGGCATCGTTATTTACAGCATTAAGCTGCTTGAAAAGAAAATCAAACTTGTTTTCAAGCTCCGCGGCAATAGCATTGCGCACATCAAGCGGCAGGCCCATAATATCGTTCTTAAAAGGCCCTAAAGCTTTCTTGCGTGTCTTATAGAAAAATTGTTCCTGCGTCTCGCCTTCCTTGGCTTCATTGGCGGCGTTAACTTTCAACCATTCATAGATCTTGTTCTTTAACTCCTGCGGAAAATGCTTGGAGTCATAGATCATATTCTGGAACTGCGTGGCTAAATGCACTTCGCAAGCTTCGCATTCCGCGAATTTATGGAACGCCTCTTCCGGCAAAGTGGAAGCGCCATGCTGCACTGTGCCGCCCAAGCCAAATTCTTTTCTGGCGATCTCGCCGAGATTCTTTAAAGTATCAAAATCCAGTTTTACCTGGGCGATAGAGCCGTCAGGCAGGACCACCCCGCCATGGCTTGTCCCGGTCTGTATGGATATCTTGCTTATGCCGGTTAAACCTTTACGCAGGCGCTGTTTGTAGCCTTCCATGAACGCGCGCAGGTCTTCCGGTGTTGAATTCTGATGCCCTACCTCTCCGATCTCCCCGCCTACGGAAACCGTAATACCCTTGGGTTCAATGCGGCGGATAAACTGCGTAAGCTTAGCGCATACTTCATAATTTAAATACTGCTGGTCCTTTACCTTAGGCTTAGAAAGATCCACTAAAGTAGAAGAATCAATATCAATGTTATAGAAACCCGCGCCGACTGCTTCGGTGATCAATGCCTCCAGGCCCTTAATCTCCTTATCAGGGTCCTCTTTATATTTCTTTAAATTAGCCTGGAAATGGTCTCCCTGGATAAATACAGGCCCGGAGTAATTCTCCTTTATCGCCGCCGCCAATATTACTGCTGAATATTCCACGGGGGGTTGGGCGGTATAACCCATCTCGGATTTAGCGATCTCAAATATAAAGGCCTTGGAATTATTCTTTTTACCTACGCGGAAAATAGCCCTGGCTAAGTCATAAGTCATACTGCGTAAGTTTATCGCCGGCACGGTTGAGCCGCTAAACTCCGAACGCCCGCGCGCCATATAATAATCATGGATACTCAAAGGATATATGCCGTTTTTATAAGCGGTGTCCCTGATCTTTTTGGCCAGCTTTTTCTTTGCCGCCAGATCAGTTCCCGTAACTAAGTCCATAACGATTTTGTCCATATCCAGCGCCCTTCTTCCCATAAGATGTTCCCTCCTAAGTTAACATTTTAATCAGGTTATATACATAATCCACTTTTAGCTCTTTCTTTTGGATGGCGGATTCAAAATCAACAGTAATGGTTCTCCCTCCATTAAATGCCACAGCCTTATCTGTTTGGCCTTCTACTAAACATTTAACTGCTGCCTGGCCGAGGTGCAGCGCCAAATCCCGGCTAAACGCCGTAGGACGGCCTCCTCTTTGGATGTGGCCTAAAACCACGGCCCGCGTCTCTAAGTCAGTGATCTCGGTTATTTTCTTGGCGATATCCACCGCGGAAGCCGCTCCCTCAGCCACCACGACTATCCAGCTTATTTTACCTCTTAAATTACCTTCAACTATATCGTGGCAGATATTTTCTAAAGAAAAATTTTTCTCCGGAATGATCACTTCTTCGCAGCCGCCTGCCAAAGCGACGGAAAGCGCGATATACCCGGAATCCCTGCCCATTACTTCTACCACAAAAACCCTTTCCATGGAAGTGGCGGTATCGCGGATGTTATCAATAGCGCCTAAGGCGGTATTGATAGCGGTATCTGAACCAATAGTCGCGTCTACGCCGTTAATATCGTTATCAATAGAGGCAGGAATGCCTATACAAGGGACCTTATACCTTTTATAAAATTCATGCGCCCCCCTGAAACTACCGTTACCTCCGATAACGATCATACCGTCTATTGAATACTTCTTTAAAGTCTCCATCGCCCTATTGCGGCCTTCATCGGTATGAAATTCCGGGCAGCGGGCTGTCTTTAAGATTGTCCCGCCCAAATTAATAATTCCGGAAACAGAGCGATGATCAAACAACTTCAGGTCTTCATTGATCAAACCCCAATATCCGCGAAAGACACCCATAACTTCCAATTTATGGCTTACGGCAGCGCGCACTACCGCGCGTATCGCCGCGTTCATTCCCGGGGCGTCCCCTCCGGTAGTCAATACCGCGATTTTCTTTATCATTTCTTTTCCAGTTCCTCTATGTACGCGATAGCTTTTTGCAGCTCATTCTTTATATCCTTTACTTTAAAAACAGATTTTATGCGCAGCAGGAGGTCTGTTTTTTCTATGGGCTTGCTAATGAAATCCACGGCTCCCGCGCTTAAACTGGTTTCTTTCTCGTCCGGATAAGCCGTAACCATGATTACGGGGATGGACTTAGTTTCCTTATCCTTCTGCAGGGCTTCGCAGACTTCTATACCGTTTAATCCGGGCATAGAAAAATCCAGTATGATCAAATCCGGCTTTTCGTCCTTTGCCAATTTTAAAGCCTCGGTACCGTCACTGGCAAGTATAGCCTTATAGCCTTCTTTAGTAAGTATCCTCTTGATACTCCCCAGGATATCCCCTTCATCATCGGCGTATAGTATTTTTTCCATAATCCCCCCGTATTTAGGTCCCGGATTCCCAACTGGACAGATATTTCTTCTGTTCCGCGGTCAAAGTATCTATGTTGATCCCCATAGATCTTAATTTCAAACCGGCGATATTATCATCTATATTTCCAGGAACAGTGTATACCTGTTTTTTAAGTTTTTTATGATTTCCAACCATATACTCCGCCGAAAGCGCCTGATTGGCAAAAGACATATCCATTACAGAAGCAGGGTGCCCTTCAGCTGCCGCCAGGTTGATCAACCTGCCCTCTCCTAAAATATAAATCCTGTGCCCGTTCTTTAAAGTATATTCATCCACAAAATCCCTGCTCGCGCGGCAAGACCTGGCTATCTTTGCTAAGCCCGGGATATCTATCTCCACGTTAAAATGCCCGGAATTACAGACGATCGCGCCGTCACGCATAAGGCTAAAGTGCTCTTTACGTATAACATTAATATCGCCTGTTACAGTAACAAAGATGTCTCCGATCTTAGCTGCTTCTTTTATCGGCATTACCCGGAAACCATCCATTGTCGCCTCTAAGCCGCGCAAAGGAGAAACCTCCACCACAATTACTTTAGCACCCAGGCCTTTGGCGCGCATAGCCACTCCCTTACCGCACCAGCCATAACCGCAAACCACAAAATCTGTCCCAGCGATAAGCTTATTGGTTGAGCGCACTATGCCGTCAAGTGTAGATTGGCCTGTACCATAACGGTTATCAAACAGATGCTTGGTCATAGCGTCATTAACGGCAATTATCGGATAGCGCAGCTTGCCTTCTTTAGCCAGCGCCCTTAAACGGATCACCCCGGTGGTAGTCTCTTCTGTGCCGCCGATAATATTGCTGTGGTTGGCAGGCGGCCGCTGATGAATAGTGCTTACCAGGTCGGCGCCGTCATCCATGGTAATATCGGGTTTAACCGCCAGGGCGGACTTAATATGCGCGTAATAAGTTTTTGTATCCTCTCCCTTGATCGCGAAAACCGCCATTTTAGAATTCTTCACCAATGCCGCGGCCACATCATCCTGCGTGGAGAGAGGGTTAGAAGCGCAGATATAAACCTCCGCTCCACCTGTTTTTAATACTTCCGCTAAAACTCCTGTCTCCGTAGTAACATGCAGGCAACAGGCGATCTTTACGCCTTTAAGCGGCTTTTCTTTGGCAAATCTATTCTTGATCAGGCCCAATACCGGCATATTGCTAGAGGCCCATTCAATGCGCGTTGCTCCTTTTTTGGCTGATTTTATATCCTTAATATCATATTTCATAATTTCCTTTCGTATTTTTTACCTTCCACCCTACCTGCTACCTACTATCTACTGAATTTTTCCCGCCTGTTTCTTCAACACCGCGGCCTTATCCGTGCTCTCCCAGCTGAACTCCGGTTCAGTCCTGCCAAAATGGCCATAGCAAGCGGTCTTCTTGTATATGGGCCGCAGAAGATCCAATGATTTGATCATCCCTTGAGGAGTTAATTCAAAATTATCCCGGATCAGTTTAATGAACCCTGTTTCCGAGACCTTACCTGTGCCAAAGGTGTCTACCATAATTGCCAAAGGATCTGCCCTGCCGATAACATAAGCCAAATGCACCAGGCATTTCTCCGCCAGGCCTGCGGCCACAATATTCTTGGCAATATAACGGGCCATATAAGCCGCGGACCGGTCAACCTTAGTCGGGTCCTTGCCGGAAAACGCGCCGCCGCCATGGGCAGCCATTCCGCCGTAAGTATCCACGACGATCTTTCTGCCGGTCATCCCCGTATCGGACTGCGGGCCGCCGATAACGAATTTCCCTGTTTCATTCACAAAATATTTAGTATCTTTATCCACATATCCTTTTAGGATAGGCTTGGCGATAAAGTCTATAAATTCCTGCCTGGCCTTTTTAGTGATCTTCTCTCCCGTAGAGTCTAAAATATCCTCGGTATGCTGGCAAGCCAAAACCACGGAATCCACTCTCTTAGGCTTACCATCATGATATTCCACGGAAACCTGGGACTTGCAATCCGGGCCCAAATATTTTAGAATTCCCTTTCTTCTTGCTTCTGCCATATGCGCCACAAGTTTCTGCGCCAGCATTATGGGCAGCGGCATAAGTTCCGGGGTCTCCCGGCAGGCAAACCCCACCATAAAACCTTGATCGCCTGCTCCTCCGGTATTTACGCCCTGAGAAATATCCGGAGACTGGCTGTTGATCGTATTGATGATCGCGCAGGTATGATAATCAAACCCGTACTTTTGATGCGTATACCCGATATCCTTGATTATCTGACGGGCAAGCTTCTGGATATCCACGTAAGCGGAAGTGGTAATTTCTCCTCCGACAATTAAAAGGCCCATAGTAACAAAAGTCTCACAGGCAACACGGCCATAAGGGTCCTGTTTTAAAACCTCATCAAGCACACCGTCGGAAATCTGATCGCAAAGCTTATCGGGATGCCCCTCACCTACCGCCTCTGAAGTAAAATAGTGTTTCCGCGCTGACATGATTCATCCTCCTTTTGGTAAGCGGACAACTTGCGTTCTTAAAGTTTAAGACTTGCTTACAAACGCGAGTTTCGCTTCGTTATAGAATTTATGGTCGCCGATGTCGTACCAGCGCCCGTTAAATACAAACCCGTAAACCGGTTCTTTCTTTCTTAGCCAATCTATGTATGAGCCGGTGGCGTCGGTTTTCCTGGCTTTGCCAGCCACATATTCTTTGATCAAGCCCAATTTATCTTTGGGAAAATAATACAGGCACATCGCCACGAGGGCCGACTTAGGATTCCTGGGCTTCTCCTTAAAATCGATGAGTTTCTTATCCTTACCCAGCTTGATTACGCCGTATTTATTCGCTCTGAGCTTGTCTTTTATATCATAAACCCCTATTACGGGGCTATTCTTGTTTACCAGGGTAAACCGTAGGAAACCTTTCAAATCTCCGTCAAACAAATTGTCCCCGCCTACAACCAATAAACTGTCTTTAACGCGCCTTTTATTTATCGCGAAATCTATATCGCCTATCGCGCCTCTTCTGTCCAGGTTGTCTTTCGTTAAGTCATCTACCAGGCTTACGCGTTTTTGTATACGCAGCCCCTGGCGCCATTTCCTAAACCGGGATATAAACTTGCTGTTTGTGACCACGATGATCTCATCTATTTCATCCAGATTCTTAAGCTTATCTATAATAAAATTGATTACGGGTTTCTGTTCTACCACAAGAAGAGGCTTAGGGTATTCTTTAGTTAAAGGATAAAGCCGGGTAGCGTAACCCGCGGCTAATATCAACGCTTTCATTCTTTAGTTGACTCCTTCTTCTTACTCTAAAATATCCTTTAACCTTGACCGGCTAAACTCTTCAAACTCGCTGGCCGTGGAAAGGCCAAGGACATGGCCGGCGAACTCTTGCGCCTGTTTTAAAGTAACCGAACGGATCAGGAATTTGATCTCCGGAATAACCTGCGGCGGCATACTGAATTCATCCAGGCCCAGGCCAAGAAGCATCAACGCGAAACTCGGCTCGCCCGCCATTTCTCCGCACATGCCTACTTTAATACCGGCCTTGTGTGCCGCGTCAATTATGCTCTTGATAAGCCTTAATACCGCCGGATGCGCCGGTTCATACAGATAGGCGACTTTTTCATTTACACGGTCAACTGCCAGGGAATACTGAATAAGGTCATTGGTCCCGATGCTGAAGAAATTCGCCTCCCTGGCAAGAATATCGGCGGTCATGGCGGCGGAAGGCACTTCGATCATCGCTCCCACCTGTATATCATTATTAAAAGCTGCGCCCTTATTCCTTAATTCCTGCTTTGCTTCTTCAAGTATTTTATTGGCCTGCTCTAGTTCTTCTATCCCGGATATCATCGGGTACATGAGCTTTAGATTCCCGTGCACAGACGCCCTTAATACCCCTCTTAATTGCACCTTGAATATATCCGGGCGCGCAAGGCAGAACCTGATAGCGCGCCAGCCCAAGAACGGCTGCATCTCGCTGGGAGTCTGGAATTGGGACAAGAATTTATCTCCGCCTAGATCGATAGTCCGTATAATGACCGGATACGGGTTCATCTCTTCGGCGACATATTTATAAGCCTGGTAATGCTCCTCTTCGGAAGGCAGGTCTTTCCTGTTCATATAAAAAAACTCGGTACGGTAAAGGCCTATGCCCTGCGCTCCGTGAAGCTTCACTGAGTGGACTTCATCCGGGAACTCTATATTGGCGTTTATCTCCACTTCCCTGCCGTCAAGCGTTACCGCGGGAAGGTCTTTAGCTGATAAGAACGCCTGTGCTACGCCTTCAAGCCTTTCCCCTTCCTGCCGGTAAGTCCGCAGCGTTTCTTCGTCGGGGTCTATAATTACAAGCCCGGCGTTGCCATCGACTATAAGCAGGTCTCCGGTCTTGATCTTTGCTGTTACCCCTTCAACGCCTACTACCGCGGGGATCTCCAAAGACTTGGCCATGATCGCCGTATGAGAAGTCTTGCCTCCTATATCCGTAACAAAAGCGGCCACATTCTGCTTGTGCATAGCCGCGGTATCAGAAGGAGAAAGGTCATGCGCCACCAGTATTGCCTTCTCTTTTAAATCCGATAAACTGGTGCGGGTTTTCCCCAATAGATGGCGCAGTATCCTCTTACCCACATCATTTATATCGGCGGTGCGCTCTTTAAGATATTCGTCTTCAATCTTGGAAAATACATCGATATATTTCTTCAGGACCTCTGAAAATATAAAAGCTACGCCTACCTTCTCTTTCTTAAGCCGAGAGATGACTTCTTCGATAAGCATACGGTCTTCTAAGACCAAAAGATGCGCGTCAAAGATCTGCGCTTCGTCCTGGCCCATCTCTGAACCTATCTTCTTCTGCAGTTCTATTATTTCCCTGCGGGTCTTAATAAGCGCTTCTTCAAAAAACTGTATCTGCACCGGGATATCTTCTTCGCGTATGGAAACTTTCGGAACAACAAATTCCTCCTTGCCTATCCTATAGGCCGGACCGATCCTTATCCCTGAAGCCGCGGCTATACCTTTAAGTTTTATCATTTCTCCTGCTCACTGGTAATAATTTTCTCTAACTCTGATATGGCCAGTTGCGCGTCGCTGCCTTCCGCTTCGATTATAATGGCACTGTCTTTTTCCGCCCCCAACATCAGAATACCCATAATGGACTTACCGTTCACTTCTTCGTCATCGCGCTTGACCGTTATGCGGGAGTCAAATTTATTGGCGATCTGCACAAATAACGCCGCCGGGCGGGCATGCAGGCCCTGTTCATTCTTTACGATCAATTTCTTTCTGATTATCGCCATATTATATTTCTTCAATAAGCCCTAAAATGATCCTGGCTAACTTTACGGGATCATGCCTGGTAACGCCTTCCTTAACAACCGCGAAATCGTCTTCAATGACCCGGTAACCCATATTTTCTATTTTTTTCCTGTCATTAACCACCAGATACGAGTTTTGCCGCGCGTAACGCTTAAGTATTTCCTGGGGAATTTCTCCCGTATTCATAATGCAATAATCGATTACCCGCGGGTGGCTGTGTTTTGTAAGCGCTTTTATATGTTCGGAGGCGCTATAACCGTCGGTCTCCCCGGGCTGGGTCATTACATTGCACACATACACCTTTATCGCCCCTGAACCGGCTATTGTATCGGCAAGCTCTTTTATCAAAAGATTAGGTATAATACTTGTATAGAGCGAACCCGGGCCTAAAATAATCATCTGCGCTTCCTGTATCGCTTTCACCGCGTCCGGAGTTGCCTGTGGCTGCGCCGGGTCAAGAAAAACCCTGTTTATGGGCAGATGGGCTTTGGGGATATTATTCTCGCCGACAGTAGTCGTCCCATCGCTGTGCTGGGCTACCAGCGCCACATTGCTTAACGTCGAGGGGATCACCTGCCCCCTTAAAGCCAGGACTTTGCTGGTTTCTTTAATAGCCTTCTCAAAGTCTCCGGTTAACCTGGTCATTACCGTAATAAAAAGGTTGCCGAAGCTATGCCCCGAAAGCTCTGAATTTGCTTCAAAGCGGAACTGGAATAGATCCTGCATCAATGTGGGAGCGTCTGCCAAAGCAACCAGGCAGTTACGTATGTCTCCGGGAGGCAATATATCAAACTGCTGCCTTAAGCGCCCCGAAGAACCGCCGTCATCAGCCACGGTAACTATAGCTGTGATATTAGAAGTATAATTTTTTAGGCCTGTAAGCAGCGTGGATAATCCGGTACCGCCGCCTACAGTTACAATCCTGGGCCCGCGGCTAAGGTGTTTTTTCTGATACAGGATATCCACAAGTTCCGTGCTCTTTGAAGAAGACATGAACATAAACGCCGCGAAGAAAGAACGCATCATCATTTTGATGCCTAAGATCAGGATTATTACGCCTGAAAGCAGCACTATCGCGTCTAATATTTGGATTACCCAGTATTCTTCGGCGCGTAAATGAGCTGTCCCCAGGACCAGGAGGACTACGCCAAAAGCGCTTAAGCCGATCCAGCGCTTGACGCCGATGCCCGGGTATAACCATTTGAGTATACTGTTAACATTGATTTTCATTTTGAGCGAATAGGCAATTGGTGGAACGCCTGCCGGTAAGCAAGCACCCGCCGTAAGATCTAAAGCGGGACCGCCTAATATTTAGCGGCTAAGACATAAGTCATTCTGACGTTAGATCTTCTTCTCGTCTTCTTGAGCTATTATCTTTATAACGGACTTCTCGTCCGTACATATACGCAGGGTATCGCGGAAATATTTGTCTTTTAGAAGGCGTGAAATCCTGGCCAAGGCCTTAAGATGCGGGCCGGCAGAATCCTGAGGCGCTACCAATAAAAAGAATATATATGCTGATTCTCCGTCCAGAGAATCGAAATCCACTCCTTTTTGAGAGATGCCCAGAGCCGCTACCAGTTTATCCACGCAATCGCATTTCGCGTGCGGTATAGCTATACCCTGGCCTATAGCGGTAGAGCCTAAAGCCTCTCTTGCCATAAGAGCTTCAATAAGCTTGTTACGATGACGTTTCTCGATCTCTCCGGCGTTAATTAAGGCATCCACCAACTCCTTGATCGCGTCTTCTTTTTTTGTGGATTTAAGGTCGGTGATGATCGCTTTTTTTGATAAGAAATCCATAACCTGCATAGCGTTTCTCCTTTCGAGTTTCCTGTTTGACTTTTAATATGGAGCGGGAGACGGGATTCGAACCCGCGACATCAACCTTGGCAAGGTTGCGCTCTACCAACTGAGCCACTCCCGCACTAAAAAGTGCGCACTGCATGATTCGCTGTTAAATCATTCTATCCCTTGCTTATTCGCTTGTAAATTCCCGGCACAATCCGCCGGAAATTTACTGCGCAAGCTGCGGGATGAATTTTGCTTCGCAAAATTCTATGGGCGGAAGAGGATTTGAACCTCCAAGGGTTGCCCCAATAGCTCCTAAGGCTATCGCGTATGCCAATTCCGCCACCCGCCCGGAATTATCCACTTCCCCCTAACTGCTACCTGTTAATTACTACATGCTAAAGATGAATTTTGCTTCGCAAAATTATATGAGCCTCCCGCGATTCGAACGCGGCACGGCCATCTTAAAAGGATGGTGCTCTACCGAATGAGCTAGAGGCCCAAAATGAACTTCCTCGGATTAAAACCCGGGGATCTCTGTGTTATCCCGCGCATTCATCTTTCGGCTCAAGAACTTGTGATGAATGCGCTTCGATTAAAATTAATTCCCTAAGATTTCCTGTTCTTTACTCTTAAGCAGTTCGTCAATCTTAGCGATATGTTTATCTACGTGTTTCTGCAGTTCATCAATGCCGCGGAACTTATCGTCTTCGGAGATAGCCTTGTCTTTTTCCAGTTTTTCTAAAGATTCCTTAGCGTCGCGCCTTATTGTGCGTAAAGACACCCTGCCTTCCTCGGACATTTTATGCACAACCTTAGCGAGTTCCTGCCGCCTGTCTTTTGATAAGGGAGGGACCGACAACCTGATCAATTTACCGTCATTGGAAGGCGAAATCCCCAGATTGGATTTCATTATCGCTTTCTCTATCTCGGCGATCGCGGTTATGTCCCAGGGCTGTATTACGATAAGATGCGCGTCAGGAGCTGAAATAGAAGCCAATTGCTTAAGCAAGGTCAGCGTTCCGTAATAATCGACATGCAGGCCTTCTACGAGAGTAGGAGACGCCCTGCCTGTCCTTATCTCGGAGAATTCACGCGACATGGATTCAACCGCTTTCTTCATTTTCTCTTCGGTATTATGTATGATTTCCTTGGTGGTAGCCATAGTTTTTCGCCTCCCGTTTATTCCACAACCGTACCTATCTTTTCCCCCAATACTACCCGCTTTATATTACCCCTGGTGTTTAAATTAAATACCACAATGGGTAATTTATTATCCATGCAAAGGCTTATGGCGGTGGCGTCCATAACCTTAAGATGCTTTTTTAAAACGTCTATGTATTTTAATCTGCTGAATTTCTTAGCGCCCTTTACTTTTAAAGGATCCGCGGAATATACCCCGTCTACCCTGGTTGCCTTTAATATCGCGTCGGCATTTATCTCCATCGCCCTGAGGGCTGCGGCAGTATCTGTAGTAAAATAGGGATTGCCTGTACCCGCGACGAATATCACCACGCGCCCTTTTTCCAAATGCCGTATTGCCCTTCTCCTGATATACGGCTCGGCAATACGCTGCATCTCTATAGCTGTCATTACACGGGTCGGCACGCCCGCCTTCTCCAAACTATCCTGCAGGGCCAGCCCGTTTATACAAGTAGCCAGCATCCCCATATAATCAGCCACTGACCTATCCATATCCAGGCCCCGGGAACTGATATTCTCCTGGCCCCTGAATATATTGCCTCCACCTAAGACTACCGCTACGTCCACTTTCAAATCCTTGATCTCTTTTATCTGGCGGGAAATAGAAGACAGGACAGACTGGTCTATACCGTGGGATTTTTTACCCTGGAGCGCTTCGCCGCTTAATTTTAAGACTATCCTTTTATAAACAGACCGTGCCATTATTCGCCGACTTTATAACGCGTAAACCTGCGGATGATAATATTCTCTCCCAGCTTGGCTATCAGGCCCCCTAAATAATCTTTTACGGTAATGCTGGAGTCCTTGATAAACACCTGCTCTAACAGGCAATTATTCTTGTAAAATTCTTCCTTGTTTTTCTCTTTCTCGATAACATCGCCTGGCACGTCCTCTTTCTTTATATATACGGGGCTTGTGGCTGTTATCTGCATGGATACATCCTTGGTAAATTGCATGAAATCATCATTACGCGCCACAAAATCAGTCTCACAATTAACCTCTAAAAGCACGCCGATCTTATTACCCAGATGCACATAGGCTTCTACCCTTCCCTCGCGGGCGGTAGTCCCCTTTTTCGCCGCGATCTCCAGGCCATGTTTGCGCAAAAATTCAACTGCCTTGCCGATATCCCCGCCTGCTTCTTCAAGCGCCTTCCTGCAGTGCGCGAAGCTCGCGCAAGTTAATTTTCTTAGCTCTTTTATTGAATCTACAGATATCTTCATTTTAACTTACGCCCTCTTTCTTAACTTCGGTTTCTCTTCAGCCGCCTTCTTTACGCGGCCCTTCTTTAGCGCCTTATCCGCGTCTTCAACAGGCTCTGTGGTTTCCACTATTTCTTCTATCTCTTTTATCTTTATCTCTTCTTCCGGAAGGACTACCGGCTCCTCCAACGGCTCAGGGGTTTTCTCGCCTTTTACAGTAGCCACGCCTTCCTGGGCAAGATACGACAAGAACCTTTTCCTGCCCTCGATTATGGCATCGCCGATAATAGAGGTAACCGCCCGTATGGATTTAGTAGCATCGTCATTGCCAGGAATAGGATAAGCTATCAACTCCGGATTCGAATTAGTATCAATAAGGCCTATTATAGGGATAGATAACCTGTTGGCCTCACGGACCGCGGTATCTTCCTTCTTGGTGTCCACAATAAAGATGGCTTTAGGCATACGCTCCATCTTCACGATACCGGAGAAATTCTTGTTCAACTTGGCTAATTCTTTTTCCAGGCGGGCTACTTCTTTCTTGGTAAGCTTGGCAAAAGTGCCATCCTCTCTCATCGCCTCTATCTCTTTGAGGCGGTTTATGCTCTTTTTTATGGTGGAAAAATTAGTAAGGAGCCCTCCAGGCCAGCGCTCGGTTACATAATACATGCCGCAGCGTATAGCCTCCTGCTGAACAACCTCCTGCGTCTGCTTTTTCGTTCCCACAAAGAGCACGAATTCCCCCTTAGAGGCTATATCCAGCAAGAAATCCCTGGCGGCGTTGATACATTCTTCGGTCTTCTCCAGATCGATAATGTAAATGCCGCTCCTTTCGCCAAAAATGAATTTCTTCATCTTGGGATTCCAGCGTTTCTTCTGATGGCCAAAATGGACCCCTGCTTCTAAAAGCTGTTTAATCAATTCTGAAGGCACTTATACACTCCCCCTTTTAATGGTTGATAGTGGAGCTCCTTTAGACTAAAGTCTTGGGGCTCCCTCCCCGTAGCAAAAATGCATTCCGCAAATTCCTATCCCCGATCTTAAAGACCGGGGATTTTGCGTAGGGGATTAAGTTAAATTTTCAGTATACCAGAATATTTCCTGTATGCAACCTATTTCTACAGTTCTTGCGCCTGATAAAGGCGCCGGTATAGCCCATCCTTATCAATAAGTTCACTATGAGAACCCTGCTCTACGATCTTGCCTTTTTCCAATATGACTATCTTATGGGCCGCTTTTACGGTAGAAAGGCGGTGCGCGATCACAAATACCGTCCTGCCTTGGATTAATCTATCCAGGGCATCCTGGACAATGCGTTCCGCTTCAGAGTCTAGCTGGGACGTCGCCTCATCCAGGATCAATATAGGAGGGTTTTTAAGCAGCGCGCGGGCTATCGCGATCCTCTGGCGCTCTCCTCCCGAAAGCCTCATTCCTCTATCGCCGATAACCGTATCGTAGCCGGCAGGCAAACGCTTAATAAAATCGTGGGCATGGCTGGAAATCGCGGCCCGCTCTATTGCCTCATACGAAGCGCGAGTATCGCCATAGGCGATATTGGCCTTTATAGTATCGTTAAAGAGTATTGTCTCCTGGGTGACGATCCCGACCTGCTGGCGCAAAGATTTTAAGCTGGTATCTTTTATATCCATACCGTCAATTAATATCCGCCCCTTTTTAGGGTCATAGAAACGCGGGATCAAGTCTACCAGGGTGGTCTTTCCTGTGCCGCTGCGGCCCACAATAGCCAAAATCGAATTCTTCTTTACCTCTAAAGTGATGCCTTTTAAGACTTCATGCTCCGCGTAATTAAACCAGACATCTTCGAAAGCAACACTATCCTTAAATCCGGGCAGCTCTATGGCATTCGGCTTCTCTTCCACGCTCGGGCTGGTTTCCAATACTTCATAAATACGCTCGCTGGCTGCCACTGCCTGCTGGTTAAGGGAATTCACCTGGCTTAATTTCTTAAACGGCCTTATCACCGACAATAATGAACCCAGGAAGAGCCCGAATACGCCAAAAGACAGCTTACCCGCGATCACCTCCCTGCCTCCCCAGAAAAAGACGAAAATGCCGGCAATACAGCCTAAAAACTCAGTAACCGGGCTTACGATCAAAAGCCGTTTTATGGACTTCATGGAGATCTTATAGTAATCGTGATTTACCCGGTTGAATTTGGCTATTTCGTAATCTTCCATATTGAAAGCCTTGACGATCCTGGTGCCGATTATGGTTTCGTAAAGTATGGAATTTATATCCGCCATCTTTTCCTGCGACCTCTTAGACAGCTTTCTTAATATCTTACCTACCTTGATAATGGGGAAACTGATAAGAGGGATCAGGATTATGGTAGTCAAGGCGAGCTTAAAATAAATAAAAAAGGTTAAAAACAAGAATATTACCACCTGCAGCGTTTGATACACCAGGTCCGTTGACCCATAGGATACGGCATTTTCAACCAGTTTTACGTCATTAGTAATACGGGAGATAAGCTCGCCGCCGCGTTTATGGGTAAAATAGTCCAGGGAGAGCGACTGAAATTTAACATAAAGCTTTGACCTTATATCTTTTACCACATGTTGGCCGATATCCGACATAAGATAAGCCTGAAAGAAACCGAATAACCCTTTAAAAATGAATAGCAGGACAATGGCTATGACCATGTAATTTAAGAGTACCAACGGAGGCATATCGTTTATTTTAGTTACAAAACCGGCTATACTTTCAGGCAACTTGGCAGGCACAATGATCTTTTTGTTGGTCAAAACCTTATCCGCCAAAGGCACGATCATGGCTAAGGAAACCCCGTCAAAAAGGGCGGAAAATGCCATACATATCGAAGCCAGGGAAAATTGGCCTAAATATGGCTTAATAAACTTAAGTAACCTCAGATAATCCCGCATGTTTTATACCTCCGCAAAGGAAATTAGTATACCATAACTATCTACCCCTAGCAACTTTTTTTAACACTTGGCTTTGGCTGTTTTAACGGGTGCCGGGCTTGATTTGAGCAGCACATACGAAAATTTGAGCGGGCAGGGTTTGTAGCTTTAACCGTAAGCCTCCAAGAGCGAAAATTTTCGCTGAGTGAGGATTTCCTCGCTGGGGAAATCCGAACGGTGCTGCGAGAACAAGCCCGGCACCCGTTAAAAATTAATAATAAATCCGACCTTCGCTCTAACGAATAGATCTCTGACCGATTATTCTGAAAGATTTTATGCCTTTCGCTGGAGGCACATTGAAAGAAGATTTCAGTTGCAACGGGACAGGCGTTTTGCTATCATTCTTAGTATGTCTAAATTAAGGATCGGGGTAATAGGCACCGGGCACCTAGGCAGCATCCATGCTAAAATATACAGCCAAATTGAAGGCTGTTCCCTGGCAGCTGTCTGCGATACTGATAAAACCCGCCTCGATGAAGTATCCCGGAGTTTAAATGTCGGCGGTTACCTTGATTACCGGGAACTCTTTCCCCTGGTTGACGCAGTAAGTATTGCCACGCCTACAAAATCACATTACAAAATAGCTCAAGATTTCCTGAAGCACAACATACACTGCCTGGTGGAAAAACCCTTTACCAGCAATCTTAAACAAGCCGATTCTCTTATAAAAGAAGCTAAAAGAAACAAATTAACCCTGCAGGTTGGTTATATTGAAAGATTCAATTCCGCTTTCGCGGCTACGCAAAAGATCATTGAGAATCCGAAATTTATTGAATGCCACAGGCTTAGCCCCTTCCCTAACCGCTCATTGGATGTGGGTGTGGTGCTGGATATTATGATCCATGACATAGACATAACCCTGGGCCTGGTCCCTTCTAAAATTAAGAGAGTCGAGTCTGTCGGCGTTAATGTCTTAACACAGTTTGAAGATATCGCTAATGCCCGGCTTACCTTTAAAAACGGCTGCGTGGCAAACCTCACCGCCAGCCGCGTATCGGATGAAATTATGCGCAAGATCAGGATTTTTCAGGAAGATACTTATATATCTCTTGATTATAAGAATGCCCAGGCCTGCGTGTACAAGAAGAACGGCCAGAATATCACCAAGGCCAGCCTCCCTATTGAAAAAGAACAACCCTTGCAGAAGGAATTAGCGTCTTTCGTAGACTGCGTCATTACGCGCAAGGAACCGCTGGTCTCAGGAAGATCCTCCCGGGAGGCATTAGCAGTAGCCCTGGAAATCCAAAATCAGATATGGCGCAAAAACAGATCCTGATCATCTGCGGAGAGGCATCCGGAGACCTTAACGCCTCCAACCTCGTAACCGCGATAAAAGAGATAGACCCCGGTATAATATTTTCCGGTGTTGGCGGCTGGCGGCTGCGGAAGGCAGGAGTCAATATCTATTGTGATATCAAGGAACTTGACAGCATCGGGCTTTTTGACGTATTAAGAAAACTTCCTAAATTCTTCGGTCTCAAAAAACTAATCCTGCAAGAAATAAAAATTAAAAAACCGGACGCGGTAATCCTGGTTGATTTTTCGGGATTTAACCTCAGGCTTGCCAAAGAAATAGATAAAACTATTCCCCTTATCTACTATACCAGCCCGCAGGTCTGGGCATCCAGGGCCGGAAGGATAAAAACCATAAAAGAACACATCCATAAGATGATCGTGCTGTTTAGATTTGAGCGGGAATTTTATAAAAAACACGGCATAGAGGCGGATTTTGTCGGCCACCCCCTGCTGGATACCGTTTACCCCTCGGTTGAAAAAAAAGAATTTCTAAAAGAGCTGGGTTTCTCCGAATCCAAGGCCACTATCGCCCTCCTGCCCGGTTCACGCAAACAAGAAGTAGAAAATATCCTGCCTGTAATGTTGGAGGCCTCTGCCCTCATTAATAAACATTTGCCTGGCACCCAGTTTGTGATCGCCAAGTCCTCTCAGGTAGATTTAAATATTTATAACCGGCAGACAAATAGCTTCAAGGCGGATTTAAAGACCGTCGAGGGAAGAACTTATGACTGCCTGAACATCGCGCGATTCTGCCTGGTCGCCTCAGGCACGGCCACATTAGAAACAGCGATAATGCAAAAACCCCTTGCGATAATTTATAAGATGAGCCTATTGAATTATCTTCTCTACCGGCCGCTGATAAAGGTCCCTTATATAGGAATGGTAAACATAGTAGCGGAAAAAAAGATAATCCCTGAATTTATCCAGTTTGGGGCGGATCCAAAGAAAATATCAGAGCAGGCCTTAAAGATATTAAGAGAACCTTCTCTAACAGCGCGGATGGAAAACGACCTCTTGCAAATAAAATCCTTGCTCGGCGAAAAAGGCGCCAGTAAAAGAGCCGCCCGGATTATCGTAGATTTCCTAAATAATCCTTCCTTCCCCAAGTAGGGACGTTTCTTCACCCAAGGCAGGGACGTTTCTTCTGCTAAAGCTAGATCTGTCCCCTCCTATCTATTATATAGAAGATTGAAATGATTTTGCCATATTGATACGTTCATCAATAGGCGGATGATCAAAGAAGAAAAACTTGATCAGAGGATGCGGGTTTCTATCGGCTAAGTTCTGCGAAGCGAGCTTTTCCATCATAGAAATAAACGCTTCTTTTAAGCCGGTTACCTTAAGCGCCATCATATCCGCGTTAATTTCTAATCTCCTGCTAATATAACTCTCAAACGGCTGCATAACTATCCCGAACAATAAAAAATAAATAAGGATAAGAGGAAGGGCGGCAATATCAGATAACGAACCCAGCCCGAATACACTTAACGTATAAACGCTGGTCCTGGATATAATATAAAAACAGGTTATTATAACGGCGGAATTGACTAAGATTAGTTTTAAGAGATGTTTTAGCCTATAGTGGGCAAACTCATGCGCGAGTATAACTTCAATTTCATCATAGCTGTATTTATCTTTTAATGTGTCACTTAAGATCACGCGCCTGCCTGAGCCCCAGCCAACGAAGGCGGCATTTGCCTTTAAGGTCTTCTTGCTGAAATCTATCTCGAAACAATCCAGTATTTTTACCTTCATTTTATTGGCCAAATTCATTATCCGCCCCCTGAGCGCGTCATCTGAAATTTTCTTATATTTAAAAAATAGAGGTATGATCAGTATAGGGGTAAGCTTTGCCAGGATCAAACTAAAAAATATCCAAAATAACGAGATAACCAGCCACCAAGAGCCGATGAAATGTTTTAATATATAATAGAACGCCGAGATAATGATAAGCGCGATGATATAAGATATAATGCCTGCTTTGGCCTGATCATTAACCCAATCTTTTATTTTCTGGTTGGATAAAGAAAATTTGCGCTCTAAAATATAGGAATGGTAGAAGTTTATCGGCAGGGTTGACAGGTAATAAACCAAAAAAACCACCAATGTATACAACGGTATGACAAAACAGGGGTTCTGGGGAATAAAATTTAGAAGCAGGGCTGATAGGGCTTTAGATAATCCCAGGCTGAGTAATGCCAGAAAAAAGATGAGCTGATATACGGTTTCCAGAATAGAAAACGTATACTTAAGAGAAGAGTACTTCTTTGCCGGTTCAACCATGTTTGCCTCTGGAATTCCTAATGGGTCTATGCCGGCTATTTCTTCGTTACGGGTATCACACTTATAAATGTACGGACCTTGCCGTGACTAGTCTTCTTCTTGGAAAAATGGACTTTGCCGGGGCAGGAAGCATACAGTGTCCCCAATCCTTTTACATTGGCACCCGCTTTATAAACCTCCACGCCTCTGGCTACGATCTTTCCGGTAGTAACAAGCTGCCCTTCAGAAACTTTAACCGCTTTGTCTTTTTTGGGAGTTGAAAATCCACCTGTCATTGTATCCTCCGTTTTAAATTAACACTTGGCTTATCTAAATATTTTATTTACGTGAATTTAGATTAGCATATATTTTTTAATTAAGCAAGACTTGTTCGTCCTTAACGGGAAGGTGGGCATTTAGCCCTCTTTGGGTAAGCTTATCAAATAAAGCCCGGGATTGGTCTTCATCGCCATGCACTAAGAATATCCGCTTTAAAGGCAGGCACCCTGAAACAAAGTCCAGAAGTTCAGTCTGGTCAGCGTGCCCCGAGAAGGAATTAATTACCACTACTTCGGCGTTAAGCTCATATTCAACACCGAATATACGCACAAAACGGTTGCGGTCGACGATTTTTTTACCCAAGGTATCCCTGGCCATATAACCTACGACCAGTATTGTATTCCTGGATTCGGAGATATTATTCATAAGATGATGCAGTATCCGCCCTGATTCGCACATGCCGGAACCCGCGATAATGATCATGGGCCGCTTATCGTTATTCAACGACTTGGATTCATTTTGCTCGCGTATATATCTTAAGTTCAGGAACTCAAAAGGGCTCTGCCCTTCGATTATATTCTGGCTGGTCTGTTTATCCATATACTCAGGATAACTTTGGAATACATCGGTTATATCTGTCGCCAGCGGGCTGTCGACATATATGGGAATAGCGGGTATGGCTTTTTCTTTTAGCAGTTCATTCAGGAAATATATCACTTCCTGCGCGCGCTCTAAGGTAAAAGAAGGAATAAGGATTTTGCCTTTACGTTCCACAGTGCGGTTGATAACTTCTTTCAGTTTTGTTTTGGCCTCGGAGATCGGCGAATGGAATCTTCCGCCATAAGTGCTTTCTAATACCAAATAATCCAATCCCCGGATCTCAGCCGGATCATTGAGCATAGGCAGCCCTTTCCTTCCCAGATCAACGGTGTAACCCAGGCGGATAGTTTTTAAGCCGTCTTTTATATCCAGGACGATAATAGCTGAGCCCAGGATATGGCCGGCATCGTATAAAGTAACGCAGATATCTTTTGCCACACACAGCCTCTGCCCATAAGAAACCGGGCGGATCATTTTTGCCGCTCTGGAGGCATCTCTGCTTGTATAAAGAGGGCTCCTTAACGGCAGCCCCAGCCTCCTGTTAACCTTATTTACGTATTTTATATCCTCTTCCTGGATCTTCCCTGAGTCCGCGAGCATCAACTTGCATAATTCTTTGGTGGCGCCTGTAGCGTATATTTTACAGCGCGCCCCTTTTCTAATCAGGCTGGGCAGGTTCCCGCAGTGGTCTATGTGCGCGTGTGATAAAATCAGCGCGTTTAAAGAATGCGGGTTATAATTAAAGGCTGTGTTTATCTGGTAAGACTCATTTCGGTGGCCCTGGAATAACCCTACGTCAAGCAGGACCTCCGATTTATCGGTTGATACCAGATGGCTGGAACCGGAAACATTCCTGACCCCCCCTAAGAATTTCAGATTTACAGGCATAGAGCTAATCCTTGGCTTTAATTTTAAAAATAACGGCAATAACCAATACAATATATACCAGGCTAAGTGCGAACAACGCTTTGTTACTCAGGAAATATCCTGCCAAGGCGCCGGGATCAAAGACGCTCTTGCCCAGGCTAAAAAGGACATATTGTATCCAGAAGATCTTAAGCGGCGATCCGAAAATAACCGCTGCCAGATACCTCCGGAAATTGATCCTGGTAAGCCCTGCCCCAAGGTCTAAAAACCTATAGGGGATAAGCGGGGCCGCCCTGAAGATAAAAAGCCAAAGAAAACTGATATTGGCCAGCTTATCGTCTAATTTATTGTATTTCTTCGAAAGCCGCTTACGGGCGTAAGGGCTTCCCAGATAACGGGCGAGATAAAATAATATAAACGCGTTGATCACCTCTGAAATACTGATGAATAAAGCGCTTAAGAACGGCCCGAATAAAACCGCGCCCATAAGCCAGAATAAGTCTTTAGAAAAGAAAACAAAGAATGTAACGGTTACATAAAGAACGATATAAATGATCCCGCCGTAGAATAAAGGGAATTTCTGCAAGGCTGCCTGTATCGCCTGCGTGTCTATATAAGAACGCTTCCCTAAATACCAGATCAAGGCTAAGGCGAAAATCAAAAACAGGAAGCCGATCTCGTATTTGTATTTTTTAATATGCTCCATCTTAAATCAAGGGAAGGAACTCCTTGCCTTCGGTGAACGGATTTAAAGAATGCTCTATTTTATTCTTCTCTGCCGCCAGTTTCAAATTAACGGTTTCTCTCTTATCCTGAGGAGATATAACTTCAACCTTGGGAGAAAATATATCTTCTTCGTCTTCCTCCCTGACCACGGCGATCCTCCCGTCGCTTAAGACGACGAGCGTCCCCACAGGCCAGACTCCCATTATCTTAAAGAATTTATCCACAAGCTGAGGCTCGAATGCCGTCCCCTTCTCTCTGGTCATAAGATCGTATATCATTTTAGGCGGATAATCACTCTTATACCCCCTGCGCTGGGAAAGGGCGTCATAGACATCGCATATAGAAACGATCGTGGAAACAATGTGCGGCTTTTCATAGAAAGACACCTTAGGATATCCCGAAAGATTGTATTTTAAATGGTGTTCAAAACAAACAACTACGGGTAATACACCTAAGGCATCCACGTATTTAAGCAGGATCTCCGCCCCTGTGACAACATGGTCCTTGACCTTGGAGAATTCTTCCTCGGTCAGCCTGGCCGGTTTCTGCAGTATCTTCCTGGAAATATAAAGCTTGCCGATGTCATGGAATAACGCGGCAGTGCCAATATCCAGGATCTCATCTTTGGCAAAACCTATCCGGGAAGAAAAATACATAGAAAGAATGGAGACATTTATGATGTGGGAAAATGTCCTTAGATCATACCTTTTTAATGTCGCGAAATTCAAGAACTCCTGATACCTGCCCAGAAGATTTTCCATAACGTTGTTAACGGCTGACCTCAAAGCCAAATGGTCTAGTTCTTGCGCGTTTAATACCTTCTCCAGGGAGCCGGTAAAACTATCCAGGGAATTTTCATAAAGGTTTAAATAACTTATCGCCTTTTCCACCTTGCCGTTTGAAGAGACGGAAGAAACCTTTATTTTACCTACAATTATATTCCTTATCCCTAAAAGAGATAATGCCTCCTGCGGCTCATGCTTTAACTCTTCTTTGGGAGTAGTTAAGAAAGTTATGAACTTGCTTAATTCTTCATTCTCAAGCCCCTGCAGGAATTCTATCCTTTCTATGCCTCTGGATTTCAAATAAAGAACCGCGGGTTTGACCATTTTACTTAACTCGAAGAATATCTCTTTCTCAAAAGCCAGTTCTTCTCCTACAATGCCTATAACCAGGCTCTGCCTTTGGCTCAAGACATCCTGTAAAGTGGCGTAAGCCTTATTAACGGATTTCTTGAATTCCGGATGCCAATTAGAGTATAGCCTGGCTGTCTGTAAGGCGGAAATTATATCCCTGAAAGAACCCTCAATCTTTTCTAACATTCCACTTCCTCAAGACCTCTGCGGCCTTCTTTCTTACGTCCCTATTCCAGAAAAAAGGCCTCTTGCTTAATACGCCCAGATAACCTGCCGCTTCTTTTAAGCCTATATCTTCTACAATCGCCATATGCTCGATTAAGATCTTATTCTTTCTCCCGAACGGGCTGCGGATAGAAAAAAGCTTTGCCAGGGCCGCCCCTTTCTCATTTTCGTTCTTTGTCAAAGCCAACAAAGCCTCTCTTTTTAAGAACGCTTCTTCCTTATCCAGGACAGACAATAAGAATCCACTGTCGCCAACGGCTAGAACCTGCATAGACCTTAATACCGCTATTTTTATAATAGTACTGGAGAGGTAAAACATTTTCTTAAGTATCTCTAGGGCCTTTAGCGCGTCCATCGCTTCCAGGCTCTTAACGATCTTGCCCATAAGCTCAATGTCAGAATGTTTTCTCTTCAAATTATCCAGGAACAGCGGGTAATCTTCGGAAGAGAATCTAAATAATAATCTTAATATAAAAGGATTCACTTTTCCTTCATTAAATATCTTGTCCAGATAAAAATCAGGACCCAGGGAACTTTTCCTTAATGTATCTATGAAATACTCCAGACCAAGAGGCGGCTCCTCTTCGAACGCCGCATTTTCTATAAACTTGGAAATCCGGCTCTCCAGGGCCTCTAAAGAAGAGAACAAAGAAGCGTCCTCTTTTATTTTATTATCCAAAGCCCCCCATAGAAATCTTAAGTATTTTAAATCCCTCTCTTCAATGGCCTTATCGCACTCTTTTAACAGCTGCCCTGAAACCAGGTCCAGGCTTTTTATATCCTTTCCCCGCATAAGTAAATTAAGAAGGATGATCCGGTAATGCGTTTGCGCGAGGCCTCGGTCAAAAACAAAGTTATTCCCCGGGAGGCTGTCTTCGGAAAGCGAGGAAAGCGCCTGGCGGTAGAACGGTGAAATAAACGAGCTGTCAGGCAAAGAAAAAACCTCTTTGATCTTTTTTCTTACGCGGGGGTTATTTTTAAGGAATTCCTCGTTCTTTATTTCCTTTTCCAGGGTGGGGGCGATCGCCTTATGCGCGTCTTCATCAAAAAGACGGGAGAATACCGTAAAACTTAAATAATTGAAATTTTCATCTTTGGAGATGGCCTCCAGCAGCGTCTCAGCCAAATCTTCATTATTTAAGCTCTTAAATAATACCTTAACCTTATCCAGCTTCTCTTTTTCAGGGATATTTTTCCCTTTTAACACAATTCTTAACAGGCCCTTGGTGCAATTATAGAACTTATCTTTTTCTTTATCCTTAAGATAATTCAAGAAATCGTATATGCTTTGCCTTAATTCAGCATCTTCAAACAGGTCTCTAGAGTTAAACTTTCCTATTATTTTTTCGAAATTATCCGCGAACTCATTGATCTTATCAAGGTTGTTATTTTCTACCGTCGTCTTGAATAAATACACCCACATATCCTTGGATTCTTCTCCGGCGTCCCGCAGGAGTTCGGAATAATCAAGCTCCTCGACATAGAGGCGCGGCGTCTTTTCTCTGTTTAAGACATTCCCGATCCCCCCGCGCCTGAGGATTTCTCTTACCGGTCCGGATACCGAACTTAAGAAATCGACCAATTCTTCTTCGCTAACCCCCTGCCTAAACTCAATACTCTTTATTTTACGCAGGTGGAACATTTCCGCCAGGTCAGTATAAAGATTGAGCTTTTCCAAAAACCTGCCGTCTATGAACAGGGAATTAGGGGTAATCCCGATCTTTATGGGGTTTAAAAAAGGAAACAGCGCGTCAACCCGCTGTTTAAAAACTTCCACTGATTTCCTGAAATAGGGGTGCTCTTTGGGATAAGCAGAAGCGTTATTCAAGACTATGCGTAAACCCTTTAAGAAATCAACCAGGGTTTCTTCTTTATTCATAGTAAAATAGCCCTGCTCTTTTTAAGACGGGGGACTAATATCCTCTATACTTATTGGTTATGGGCATTCTCCTGTCTCGTCCGAATGCCTTGGGCGTTATTTTTATTCCCGGGGGAGACTGCCTGCGCTTGTATTCACTCTTATCTACCATATTCAAAACCCTGGATACTGTCTCTTTATCTGAACCCGGAAGCGTGATTTTAGTTAAATCCTTGTCCTCTTCAACATAAGCCTTCAGGATCCGGTCGAGTACTTCGTAAGGCGGGAGAGTGTCGCTGTCTTTCTGATTGAACCTTAACTCGGCAGTAGGTTCACGGGTCAACACACGTTCAGGAATGACCCCTCCGCCAAGTCCCCTAGAGTAAGGACTTAAAGAATTCTTGTATCCGGCTAATTTGTAAACCAAAAGCTTTGGCACATCCTTGATAACGGCAAACCCTCCTGCCATATCCCCGTAGAGGGTGGCATAACCGGTGCTCATCTCGGATTTATTCCCCGTAGTTAAAACCAGCCACCCGAATTTATTAGACAACGCCATTAAGATATTACCCCGGATACGCGCCTGCAGGTTTTCCTCGGCTATATTCTTTCCTAAATTTAAAAAGTGCGGTTTAAGGACCGTCAGGTAAATCTTATATATCTGCTCAATCGGGATACTAATCAATTTTATGCCCAGATTAGCCGCCAGTCGCGAAGCATCTATTCTGGATGCGCCGGACGTATAGCGCGAAGGCATAAATACTCCGGTAACATTATCTTTACCCAGGGCGTCAACAGCTAAAGCCGAAACCAGGCTGGAATCCACCCCTCCGCTTAAGCCAATCACCACTTTATGGAAATTATTCTTACCTACATAGTCATGCAGCCCCAAAAGCAGAGCCTGATATACTTCGGCAACGGGTTCCAACGGCCGGGTTTCTTTCCTTAAAATCGGCGGCCTGTCCTTAGGTATCCGTGATCCTGCGATCGTAATTATTCTTTGGGATGACCGCGCCGCTTTTCCTTTAATATCCAGATCGGCTATCAATAAGTCTTCCTTAAAAGCTTCCGCCCTCTGGATAATCCTGCCGGAATCATCCACGATCATGCTCTGGCCGTCAAAAACCAGCTCATCCTGAGCGCCGACTAGATTGGTATAAATTATAAACAGGCGGCTCTCCCTGGCCTGCCTGCGGACAATCTCTTCCCTTTCCTTGATTTTACCCGCGTGGTAGGGAGAAGCATTTATATTAATAATCAATCTTGCCCCGGATAAAGCCTGTTGTTTTATCGGGCGCTCTTTGTGCCAGATATCCTCGCATATATTGACTCCGAATACGAATTTGCCAAATTTAAAAACTGCCGGGTTAACTCCGGGTTTGAAATAACGTTTCTCATCAAAAACACCGTAATTGGGTAAGAACATTTTATGGTATACCCCGCGGATCTTAGCGTCCTGAATTATTGCCGCCGCGTTATACAGGTCCCCGCCTTTCCTATCTACAAAACCTATGACTGCCGCGATGCCGTTTATAGACCTGCTTAATTCTTTTATTTTTCTCAGGTTATCTTCAATAAATTTAGGCTTAAATAAAAGGTCTTCTGGCGGATAACCGGTGAGTGCCAGCTCCGGGAAAGAAATTATATCCACCCCCAACCCTTTTGCCTTATGGATATACTGGCTGATTTTGCGGGCGTTATTATCCAGATCGCCCACTGTGCAGTTTATCTGCGCTATAGCTATGCGTAAAGTGTCTTTCATTGCCGCAGCCAAGCCCCCTCTAAAATAAAAATGTCTTCCAGCGCTGCTTTACTGCCGGAAGACACTCCTGCCTTTCTATGCCCCTGCATATTCATTTAAGTTTTCTTGCTTTTTATATCCCGAGCCAAGATCACGGCTTCCGCGACTTCACGCATGGACTTACGGGAATCCATACTCTGTTTCTGTATTAACCTGTAGGCCTCAGATGGTAGAATATTGGCCTCCTGAGAGAGGATATCTTTAGCCCGCTCAACGAGTTTGCGGGTAGTTAATGCCTCTTCGGCGCTGCGCGCCCTCAAATCCAACTCCGCGTTCTCAATAGCTAATGCCGCTTGATTGGCCAAAGCGGTAAGCAGGCTTAATTCGTGTTCCGTGAATTTATGCTTCTGGGAAGTATAGCAGTTAAGCACGCCGATCGCCCTTCCTTTAATAGCCAAAGGAACACTGGCCAAGGAAACCAGTTTTTCCCGTTTGGCGATATCCCTGTTTAAATAACGACTGTCTTGCCTGACATCCAGAACAATAACGGGCTTATTATCGCGTATAACCACACCGGCGATACCCTCGCCTAATTTCATATTCGGCTTCTTATTATACGCTTCAGAAATGGACTGTGTTGCCCGTACTATCAGTTCTTTTTTATCAGGGTCAAAAAGCATCAAAGAAGAGATCTTGGAATGCATTATCTCAGCGGTTACATGCACGATCAAACGCAGGAGTTCTTCTAAATATAGCCCGGAGGTAATAAGATTGGCTACTTTAGAAAGCGCCTCGATCTGTTTTAAGTAAATCTTATAGTGTTCTTCTTTCTTTGGCATTCTACAAATAAAGATGGGCCTATTTACCGGCAGGCAAGCCTTTTTAGAAACGCTTCCATCCTGTTTATTGCCTCTTTTAAATTCTGTAAACTGGAAGCATAAGAGATCCTGATATGATCTTTTACGGATTCTCCAAAAGCGTTGCCGGGGACAACCGCGACCTTCTGTTCCTTAAGCAGCCTCTGGGCGAAATCCATAGAACTTAATCCGGTGTTCTTTACGGAAGGAAAGGCGTAAAAAGCGCCTTGCGGCTTTACGCATTTCAAGCCTATGCGGTTTAACTCTCCTACAATAAATTCCCTTCTCCTTTTGTATTCACGCTTCATCTCTTCCAGGGATCTTTTTCCTGTAATGAGAGCTTCACAAGCCGCCATCTGGCTGGTTATCGGCACGCACATCATGGTATATTGATGGATCTTAGTCATTGCGGAAATTATTTCTTCCGGCCCGCAGGCATAACCTACGCGCCATCCGGTCATAGCATACCCCTTGGAAAAACCGTTAAGATAAATAGTGGACCCTTTTGCCCCAGAGAGCGTGGGAAAAGGAATATGTTCAAAATCATAGGTCAGGTCGCCGTATATTTCATCGGAGATGCAAAGCAGGCCGTGTTTCAATAAGACTTTCTTTATCGCTTCCAGTTCTTTCCGGCTGTAAGATACGCCTGTGGGATTATGCGGATAATTTAAGATCAACGCCTTGGTCTTCTTGTCTATAGCCTCTTCTATTCTTTCCGGCAAAAGCTTAAACCCGTCATCTTTTGTATCTATATACACGGGTGTGCCGCCGCATAATTCCGTAACCGGGCCATAAGATACATAACTGGGAACGGGAATTAAAACTTTATCCTGAGGATTTAAGATCGCCCGCAGGCTCAGGTCAAAACCTTCGCTTACCCCGGTAGTAACCAGGATCTCGTCGTCCGGAGAATAATCCAGGCCGAACTTGTTCTTAAGATGCCGGCTTATGCTTAATCTTAGTTTATAAAGCCCTTTGTTTGAAGTATAGGATGTAAAACCCTGCTCCAGGGAGTATATCCCGGCTTCGCGTATCTGCCAGGGAGTAACAAAATCCGGCTCTCCTACGCCTAAGGATATAACGTCCTTCATTCCGAGCACCAGATCAAAAAACGCGCGGATACCTGAAGGCTGCATGTCTTGCACTTTCTTAGAGATTATCATTTTCTTCATTCTGCATACTGCCTATTATTAATACGATATAGCGATCCTCTTATTCTCTTCTTTGTATTTTAAGAATACCCCGTCTTCCTTATATTTCTTTAACATGAAATGCGTGACTGTGCCGCGCACATTCTGGAGGCAGGAGAGTTTCTCGGCAACGAAATTGGAAACCGCCTGGATATTCCTGCCCTCTACGATCAACAGCAGGTCATATGTCCCGGAAATAAGGTAACAACTGGAAACCTCCGGAAACGAATATATGCGCTCGGCGATCTTGTCAAACCCGGCATCCTTCTGCGGTATGATATTTACTTCTATCAAGGCCCGCAACCCCGTTTCCTCATCCCTGGTCAGGCCTTTATTGATCACCGTTTTATATTTTAAAATCACCCCTTCTTTTTCATATTTCTTTATCGCCGCTTTTACATTTTTCGGCGTCTTTTTAAGCATCTTGGCGATCTCTTCAGGGGTCATGCGCGCGTCTTTTTCTAATATCTCCAATATCTCATCCATATCCGCACCTCCGCGGTTAACAAAGGTTTTCCCTTACTTTTATAGTATCTTTTGGATTATATCATCTAAGTTACGGAGGGTCAAGGCTATAATAGCCAGTCAAGAAAACGGCCTTGAGAATGACAATAAGGCAGAGCTGCCAGCTTGCTTTATATTTTCCCCCGGCAAGCGCTGACACAAACCCCACAAATATACTGCTCGGCTAAACGCTGCCTATGGAATTCCTTTAGCTTATCAAAACACTTTATATAATCAAACGCCAAAGGGTCATCCTTTATCGCTCCCGCGGGGCACATCGTAACGCAGCGCCTGCAGGCTCCGCAATCTTTCTTTAACGGTTTATCCGCCTTTAAAGGCATATCAGTAAGGATAGACACGAGGCGGAATTGGCTGCCTAAATCCTTATTAACCAATAGATTATTCCTGCCTATCCAGCCTAACCCCGCTAAACAACCAATCTGTTTATGCGAAAGATGGGCCTTTTGGCTCTGCCAATCAAGTATTTGTGATGCCGGAACGGGTAAAGCAGAATAACCTTTTTTCTGTATATAATTACACGCCTTAAGGCCGATCTGATCCAGCAATACATTAACTGTCCGATAGTTATGAAAATATACCTTGGTAGGCACAGGCACGCCGGCTATTTCTTCTAACACGCTCCTTGATAACATTATCCCAAAGCAAACAGCCCTATCAAACCTTTTTAACACCGCCTGAGAAAACATAAAATTATTCTTTATCCCAGAAATATCCGCTACGCCGAACAGATCAGCACCCTCTCGCTGGCAGAATCTTTTAAGGCCAAGGTAGCTTTTATTTTTGTCCATCTATCTTTCTTAAATATACCATTAATATTGAGATTGCCGCGGGCGTCACTCCGGAAATACGCGATGCCTGCCCCAGGTTAAGCGGCTTGAATTTATTCAATTTCTCCTGGATCTCCCTGGAAAGGCCGTTGACTTTCGCGTAATCAAGATCTACGGGCAATTTTATCCTTTCCAGGTTCCCAAACCTGGCTACCTCTTTAAGCTGCCTTTGGATAAACCCGGAATATTTTATTTCAATCTCTACCTGGGCCAAAGCGAATTCGGGGATCTCCAACCTGATATGTTCTAAGCCTATCAGGTTTCTTAAATTTATCTGCGGCCTCTTTAAGATCTCTTCTAAAGTCACTGTTTTCTTTATAGGCGAAGTCCCTAAACTTAAAAGTTGGCGGTTTATCTCCGGATCCGGCTTTAGGCGCGTATTCCTTAAAAAATCCTCTCCCTTCTTAATCGCCGCGAGCTTATCCTTAAGTTTATCATAATCTTTTTTCGGCACCAAGCCTAATTCATAACCTATTTTCCTGAGGCGCAAGTCCGCGTTATCTTCACGCAAGAGCAGGCGGTATTCTACACGGGAAGTGAACATACGGTAAGGCTCATTCGTGCCTTTAGTGGTGAGATCATCGATCAATACACCGATATAGCTGCTGGAACGCTCTAAGACCAAGGATTCTTTGTTATTCACCCGTAAGCCCGCGTTAATGCCGGCAAGCAGGCCCTGGGCTGCCGCTTCTTCATAACCGGTAGTGCCGTTGACTTGGCCGGCAAGATATAAGTTCTTGATCAACTTAGTCTCTAATGTAGGATAAAGCTGTGTAGGTTCAACTACGGTATGCTCTACGCCATAGCCAAAACGGATCACCTTAGAGTTCTCTAAGCCCTCAATAGAATGTAATACCGCTGATTGCACATCTTCGGGTAAACTGGTGGATAAGCCATTCGGGTATATTTCAGAAGTTCCGTTACCCTGCGGTTCTAAAAATATCTGATGCCGCGTTTTATCGGCGAATTTGACGATTTTATCTTCTATGGAAGGGCAATACCTTACGCCCGCGGCCTTGATCACTCCTGCGTAAAGCGGAGAACGGTTTAAATTGTCCCGGATAATTTTATGAGTATCTTTATTGGTATAAGTTATATGGCAGGGTACTTGTTTTTGCGTTAGTTTTAAAGTTGAGAAAGAAAACGGCTTTGGCGGCTGGTCGCCGTCCTGGACGATCAGCTTAGAAAAATCTAGGGAGTTTTTATCCAGGCGCGGGCAGGTCCCGGTCTTAAACCTAAGCAGGTTAAAACCCAGTTCTCCTAGATTCCGCGTTAAACCTACTGAGGCAGGTTCATTGATCCTGCCTCCGCTAAAATGCCTTAACCCTATATGAAGCAACCCATCCAGGAATGTGCCCGCGCAGATAACCACGCAGGTAGAACTGATCTCTTCATTCTTGTCGGTAATTATCCCGCGCACACGGCTATCCCTGATTATTAATTTACTTACCTCTGCCTCTTTGACAGAAAGATTTTCCTGCTTTAACGCCAGTTCTTTCATATACCGGTTATACGCGTCCATATCTATCTGCGCCCGGGAAGACTGGACTGCCGGCCCCTTGGAGGCATTGAGTATCCTGAATTGTATCCCGCAGGCATCGGCTGCCCTAGCCATCTGACCGCCTAAAGCATCTATTTCTTTAACCAGCTGCCCCTTGCCTACGCCGCCAATGGCCGGATTACAGCTCATTTTACCTATAGTATCAACACTAAGAGTCACTAAAAGAGTCTTGGAGCCCATACGGGCGCAGGCAAAACCCGCCTCAATTCCCGCGTGCCCCGCTCCAATAACTATAACATCGTAATTATCCATATTATTAATTATACCACTTAAATATTAATCTTTCGCGCTTTTTAGAAGGAAAGGCATGATGTCCCTGCCGCTAAGTTCACCTATTGAACCGTGCCTTGCGGCTTTTGCAGAAAAACTCAATGAGCCATCGGGCTTGATATTGCCTCCTGAAATAAGCAAAGGCACGGGGCAGGCGGAATGGGCTCTGGCAGCGCATACAGTTGAATAATCGGAAGTAACCGCGATAACCGTATTATCAATATCCAACCCGGCCAACAGGCTGGTAAAGAAAAACTTATCTATCTCTTCAATAGACGCTTTCTTTTTATTAGAATCCCCGTCATGGGCCGGCTCATCAGGGCCTTTTATATGCACATATATACCGTCATATTCTTTTATAGAACCCAGAACAACCTTGGCCCATACAGAATAATCCACATCTTGATGCCCTGTTAATTCAGGCACATCGATTATATCCATGCCGGCCAGAAGCGCGATGCCTTTTTCTACGGGCATCCGCACGAATGAGCCGAACTTCAAATTAAAAAGCGTATTTATAGAAGGAAGTTTAGGCAGGCAGTCTCCCGCGCCACGCGACAGGATCATATTGGCAGGAAGCTTATCTTCAGAGACCCTTTTCTTATTTACCGGGGATCCATCCAATACTTTGCGCGACTTCAGGATGAATTCATTTAATAAACACGCGGTTTCTTTGGCCTCGCGGGAATCCTCGTATCCGGCTATAGGCGCTGATTCTATTACTTCTTCTTTGTCATATGTAGGGTCAGTGTTGCTTATCCGGCCGGATAACTTAGAACGTATCCCCCTTATCACTAATACCCCGCGATGCCCGACAGTATTCTTAAATTCAAAGGTAGCACTCGATAATGTAACTTTGGAATTTATCTCTTTAGCCAGAGTAGAAGCTTCATCAGCGGTCAAGCTTCTTCCTGAGCGCCGGTCTATAATAGTCTTGCCGTCTTCGGATACAGTAGCGAAATTAACACGGAATGCCGCATCCCCGTCATTTACCGTTACACCCGCGGCAAAAGACTCCAACGGCCCCCTTCCTGTATAATACTCGCGCGCGTCGTAGCTTAACAAGCTTATCATCGCGATATCCGACTCAGGAATAATTCCGCGGCCGACAGGATAAACTAACCCGGTCCTGCCTTTCTGGGCTAAGCGGTCCATATTGGGAGTAAACGCTGCCTCCAGATCGCCTAACCCGTCAAGGACAATATACAGGATCTTCTTCATGTATTTATTTTTAGCTGTATGAAGGGTAAGCTATTTCAACACTTGGAAAAACCGCAGGCATGGCACTTTACGCATCCCTCTTCATGGCGCAGTGCTCCGCCACAATCAGGGCAAACTCCGACTATATCCGCGTGATGGTCTACGCCAGGAGTAAGCTTGGGGTGCTCATCGCTATGGGAATGTTTCATGGATACCGCTTGGGCCTCCGCGAGGGGCTTTACAGATGGGTTATTAACCAGCCTTTTTTCAATCACGCGGGCAATGGCGTCTGCGCAGGAAAATATCCTCTGGCCTTTTTCCCAGGAAGGCGAAGGACAGCGGATATTACGCAATTGTTCAATAATGGATTTTACCTCGATCTCGGAACGGAAACCTAAGGACACCAGGCGGCCTATTGCCTCAAGTTGCGACGCGGCGCATCCTCCGGCTTTGCCCATCTGAGTAAAAAGCTCAAAAGGACTGCCTTCTTCGTCAACATTTATGGTAACGTAAAGATTGCCGCAGCCGGTTGCCACTTTAGTGGTCGTGCCGATAATTACTTCCGGGCGGGGGCGCGGGGCGATTTCTCTCTTAGCGCCCGGGGCTTTCTGTTCCTGTTTCTGCGCGGGCCCGCCGACGTTTAAGACCTGCTCTTCGCGGCTCCTGTCGCGGTAAATAGTTATGCCTTTACAGCCTAATTTGTAAGCCAATACGTATGATTTCTTGACATCTTCCACTGTCGCTTCATGCGCGAAGTTTATAGTCTTGCTTGTGGCATTATGCACATATTTCTGAAATGCCGCCTGCATGCGCACATGCCATTCAGGGGATATATCGTGGGCCGTAACAAATATCTTTCTTATGTCTTCCGGGATCTCCTTGATATCCTGTATTGAGGAGTGCTCGGCGATCTTTTCCATCAATTCCCGGCTGTAAAACCGCCTTTCCTTGGCAACTTCTTCAAATAATGGGTCCACTTCCACCAGTTTATCGTTATCCATAACATTGCGGTAATAAGATATGGCGTACATTGGCTCTATCCCTGAAGAGCAGGGGCCGGCAATTATACTTATTGTCCCGGTAGGGGCAATAGTAGTCAAGGTGGCATTACGCATTTTTACCGGGTTGTCTTTCTTATCGTAAATACTGTTTTTAAACGCGGGGAATGTTCCTTTGGCTTTGCCCAATTCCAGCGACTTCTTAGAAGCCTCCTCTAATATAAATGACATTACTTTCTCCGCCAGCTCTACCGCTTCCTCGCTGTTGTAAGGGATATTCAACCGTATCAACAGGCTTGACCAGCCCATAACCCCTAAACCGATCTTGCGCGTAAGCTTAGTTGCTTTTTCTATCTGCGGCAGAGGGAATTTATTCACGTCTATAAGATTATCCAGGAAATGCACCGCCAAATGCGTTAGTTCCTTTAATTTATTCCAATCAACTTCATAGTGGCCGTTTACTTTCTTATATATCAAAGAGAGGTTCAGGGAACCCAGGTCGCAGCTCTCATAAGGCAGGAGCACCTGTTCGCCGCAGGGATTTGTTGATTCATATTTCCCCAGCTTTGGCGTAGGATTAAATTCATTCATCCGGTCAATAAAAATAATCCCAGGCTCTCCGTTCTTATGAGCCTGCTTGACGATCAGATCAAACACTTCTTTTGTATTAAGCCGTTGGACTACTTTTTGCGTGCGCGGGTCGATTAAATCATAATCCTCACCCTTTTCTAACTTTTTCATGAAATCATCGGTGATGGCTACTGAGATATTAAAGTTGGTAATGTGCTTATTATTTTCTTTACAGGTAATGAATTCCAGGATATCCGGATGGTCTACCCTGAGTATGCCCATGTTGGCCCCGCGGCGGGTCCCGCCCTGTTTCACCGCTTCGGTAGCCGCGTCATAAACCTTCATAAAAGAAACCGGGCCCGAAGCAACCCCGCCTGTTGTTTTTACAACCGCGTTCTTAGGCCTTAGCCGCGAGAACGAAAATCCCGTCCCGCCGCCGCTTTTATGTATCATAGCCGTTGCCTTAAGGCTTTCAAATATTGACTCCATGGAATCTTCCACAGGCAAAACAAAACAGGCGCTTAATTGCCCGAGTTCCCTGCCGGCGTTTATAAGGCAGGGAGAATTAGGCATAAATTCCAATTCGGACATAATACGGTAAAAATCCCCCTGGAGAGTTTCCACTTCTTTCTCGCTCTTGCCATACAATTTATCCGCTATGGCCATAGCTTTAGCTACGCGGAGGAACATCTCTTCGGGTGTTTCTACTACCTTGCCCTGCTCATCCTTTTTAAGATATCTTCGCTCCAGCACCTTTAAGGCATTCTCGGATAATTTGTGCGCCATTTTTCTACCTCTTTAGTTAAAAGTTAGACTTTATGTCCTGTAAGTATACCGTCCCATAAATAATTTGTCAATAGAAAAATACAATATCTGGTATATTTGAATGAATTATACCCAACTGATTGTGTTGATTGTCAAATTAGACTATAGCGGCTGACAAGATTCCCTGACCACTAATTCTGCCGGCAGGCGGGCCTTTTTTACCGGCGCGCTGCCTGGTTTTAGGTTCATCAGGCGGTCTAATTCTTTGACGCTCTCTTCCGCCATTTTGATCAAGGGCTGCCTTACGGTAGTCAAAGCTACCGGGCCATAAAGGCCGGAGGGATTATCATCAAAACCCACGATAGATAAATCTCCAGGGATGTTCTTTCCCAGTTCGCGCGCGACCGTCATCACCTCTAAAGCCATGGAATCAGAAGCGACAAACACAGCGGTGGCAGGGTCAGGCATCTTAACCAACTCCTCGGAAACGGCCCTGGCCTGGCCGCGGGAATAGTCAGTCTTAAATATGTACCGCGCCTCAAGAGCTATATTATTCTTTTTTAAAGCCCGCTTATAACCCTCGAAACGATCCGCCGCTGCCTGAGTTACCAGATCTCCTGTTATATGCGCTATTTTTCTATGGCCCAGGCTGACCAAATAATTGACCGCTGTTTCAGCGCCGCCGGCATTATCTACGGCAATGCAGCTGACTGGAAGGTCATCAATGTAATTATTAATCACCACGCAGGGCACCCCGCTGGCCAACGCGTCTTCGAGCTGATGGCGGTTGCCGATGATATCCGCGAATATTACCCCGCCGATGAGGCCCTTTAGGTTAAGATCAGAGCGGATATCTGTCAGGCGGAGCAAGAGGTCCAGCTTTAAGGCATCGCAGACCGTTCCTATGCCGCGTATTAATTCCAGGGCGTAGAAAGAATAGAACACCCCTTCATAACGGGGAATAACCAGCGCTATTACATTGCTTTTACCGGTGGCTAACCTCTGCGCGAAAATAGAAGGCTGAAATTTAAGCTGCTTGACCGCGTCTAAGACTTTAACGCGGTTCCTTTCTTTTACCGAAGACGCTTTATTAATTACGCGGGAAACAGTGCTGATAGATACGCCGGCAAGATGAGCGACTTCTTCTATGGATATATTCTTGGAGGGGAATTTCTTGGTACGGGTCATTTATGAAGACGGTAATGAAACCTGCTAAGGCCTAGAACCCTTTTGAGCCGCTTTAAAAATATAAATTATCTTACTGTATCCCCTACCCTGATAGGAGTAGTTTCCTTCTTTATATCACAAGCCGCTATATCTCTACGGACCTGGATGACTTCAACAACAGCGATAGGATTATCTCCTCTGTATACCTGAAAACTGCTGCCTACGCTTACGCCGGACTCTTCGCCAAGATTTACGATCACGAAATTAGTATCTTTATTTATCGCCAGGACCTTGCCTGTGAGCGCAGCGACGCTAGCCTGCTCCAAATTTTCCGGCTGAGGGCGCACAACTATAGGAGGCAGCTCTACAGCCTCTTTCTTCTCCTGAAAAGCTTCCGACGGCGCCTTAGCCCCGTTGCCGCCGCCTAAATTCTCTTTTATATCATTTATACGTGATATCTTATCCGTAAGCATGGTCTGCATCTCGGTAAGCTTACGCTCTAAAGAAGCATTCTTTTCCTGGAGTTCCTGAAGCTTCCTTTCCAGGTTAACCTTACGCTCATTCAAACTTTTTAATTGCCGCGAAAATACGGAATTATCACCCTTTAACGACTTAAAACTGTCCTGTATTTTTATCTTATCGTTCTTCTCTCTTACCAATTCCTGGGTCAGGCTGTCTATTAACTTCTGATTGTATTCAACTTGCCGCCTTAAATCCTCGTTATCGCGCCTCAAGCTGTTTATGTCTAAATCAAAAGTGGCCTTTTCTCTTTGCAGCTGCTCATTCATTATCTGGCTTGATTTTAATTCACTGCGCAGGCTGCCTAACTGCAGATCCAGATCTGTTTTTGCCTTTAATATGCCTGCCCAGTAGGAGTCTGTGTCTTGAGGCTGCATTGGCTGCTGCGGCGCTTGAACCACTACCTGAGCCGGCCTGGACTTTAATCTCTCAATAAGCTCGCTCTTTTCCTTATTGATTAATTCAAATTTCTTCTCCACGTCTTGTTTTTCGCGGGAGACCCTGTCTAATTCCTTGTTTAACAAACCAACTTTATTTTCATAATCGCGGATACCGCTTTCAAGCTTATCGAGCTTACCGCTTAAGGCTATATTCTCTTTCTTTAGATCATCTCTTTGCCGCATGACCGATTGTTTTGAATTCAAGGTTTGCATAAAAAGAAAAAAACATACTACTAATCCTCCGGCAAGCCCGATCAGGATAAATTTTGTCTTTTGCTCCATTATCTCCCCCCTTATATGAGCCGCCCGCTTACCATAATTGGGCGAACATCTTTTGCATAACCAAACTCGCCGCGCCCAGGGCCACTGAATTCTCCTTTAACTGAGAATAAATTATCTTCAGGCCGTTTGTCGATTCGCGGAAGCCCCAGTCCCTAACGGTAGAATTTACCTTATTTAAAAAACTTTCACCCGCTTCTTCTATGCCGCCACCGATAATAACTACCTGCGGGTTTAACAAATTTACCAGATAGGCGATCTTTATGCCCAGCCTCTTAGCAGCCCTGTCTAAGGCTAAACCGGCCAGCTCATCCTGGGCGCGGGATGCGGTAAAGACGCTCTTTAGGTCAACGTTATCTATATTGCTTGAGGTAAGGCGAAAAAAGTTTTCCGCTTTATCTTTATCGCCGGCCAGCATAGACTTTACGTCGTCAACGATCCCCAGGTCCATCTCCCAGCGTTTTAAAAAACAACTGTTCCCCAGCTCGCAGCTGAACTGGTCCTGTTCCTTATAATTATATATGGCTACTTCTCCGGCATAACCCTGCCAACCCCTGTAAATCTCCCCGCCTATCATTATCCCGCAACCTACGCCTGAGAACATATACAGGCAATTCTTAAAACCGCGCGAGGAATCCAGCCAGGACTCGCCAAAACAAGCTGCCGTAGCGTCATTCTCAATTACCACGGGCAGGTTAAATTCTTTTTCTATCAGGCCCTTAAGCGGCAGGTCTACCGAAGCATACGCATAATAATGATCCATCTTCTGGGGCCAATGTATGGAACCATCTTCTTTATTAATGAGCCCGGCGATGCCCACGCCGATACCTTTTATACTAGAGGCGTGTTCTTTCGAGCGCCTGAGTATTTCACGGACAATATCTAATAAACATTCGGAAATTTCTTTAACTGAGGCGCGGGGGCGGGCGGTTTGCGTCTTGGTTACGATGTTGCCTTTTAGATCCACTAATAACCCGACCATATTCATCAGGTTTAAACCCACGCCGATCACGAAACCTGCTTGGGGGTCTAAGTCCAGGAGCACGGGCCTCCTGCCGCCCTCAGAGACATCGAGTTCTTTCTCGTATACCAGTTTACGCTTTATGAATTCGTCAACGTAATTAGATATGGTAACTACGTTTACGCCCATTTCTTTGGAGATATCCGGCCGGCTTATAGGGCCGCGCTTTCTTAATATCTCCAATATATCAATACTGCGCTTTTCTTTTTCCGTAAGCTGCTCTCTTTGGGCGTCTATTCCGTACATTTAAGCTTACACTTCTTTCTTTATGGCTATTTTATCATGTATTAGTTTTTATTTATACTACCAAAGATAGTATAAGTCAAGTATTTTTAAGAATTAATGATAATTTGGAGGGCCCGGGAATTGAAAAATTCAGGAAAGGCTAATAAACATCAACTAAGTCCAGGGAGCGGTCAATTATGCCTGTAGGGGAAACCACCAGCAGGCCTACCACTTTTGTCCCCGTCTCTGTATAGGTGGTATCCAAGACGGACTGCCCGAGGGATGACGGCTTGTTACTGCCCAAGTCCCCTGACCACAAATATTGTAATTCTACCTGCAGGCAGCCGGTAGGAGAGGTATAAGCAACGGTACTGATGTTCACCGGCTCTTCTTTTTTGGCTTTATAAGGGCGGGATTTTAATTCTACCTTGGACATATCAAACATGGCGTATTCTTCATTCAGGCAAATATCTAAGAATGTCTTAAGGTTATACTCCATGGGCCTTGCTTCTTCTATTTCCTTAAGCCTCTCGCGCGCCGAGGCTGCGGACTGCTGGTAATTCTTCCCTGCCGCTTCAATCAACCTGTTATAATAATCTTTCGCGCCTGCCGGATTATCTTCCCACTGACTAAGCAAGCCTAATTGGTAAAAGCTGGAAATTACCTGAGGGCTTGGGGCTTGCTTCTTTTGGATCACCTTTTCAAAATAGCTCTTCCCTTCTTTCTTATCCCTTAACACATAAGTATCAATAATGCCTGCCTTAAATAACGCTTCATCAAAGTGGCTGGTTTCAGGAAAGGCGGTTGTCAGTTCAACAAAGGCATCCTTAGCCTTACGGTAATCCCTTGCTTTCTCTAAGTTGAAGGCGCGCAAGTACATTAGTTCCTCGCTAAAAGCCCTATTCCCGCCTAATTCTTCTATTTTTTTGAATATTTTTTCGGCGTAAACAGGATCACAATAACCCTGGTCTTTATAAGCGAATTCTTCGGCAATGCCCGTTAAAACAGGTATTAATTTTTCTTTGGGCATTGACCCGGCTGCCCTATCAATATAAATATTATAGATGCTTTCTGATAATTCCAGGTTGCCCTCTTTATAAAATCCCAGGGCGATATCTGCCAGCGCCTCATTATTTATGTCAGAAGCCGCGAGTTTCTCCGCGTAGATACCATACAGCTCTCTTGATTTTCCTTTTTCGCCGTACGATAAAATTTTATCAGCGGCTTCTTTTATAGGCTCCAGATTGCTCGCGGATTTTGAATACTCTAAGACAGAATTCATCAAGTCGGCCAGCGCGGCTTCAGCGAAAACATCCTGCTGGTCTTTATGGAACTGCCATAAGATAAGCCGGGTATAAATATTAAGCGGGTCTTTGGCCGTAGTAGAATTCAGCGTATTTTGCGCGCTTTGCGTTAACTCATCCCTGTAGGCATTGCCCTGGGCAAAATATTCATCCCATTTCTGCGTCTCTTCTAAATACTTAAGCTGGGAATAACGGGCTAACGCGGTGTAGTATCCGGAGAATGGCTCCAGCGCCTTATTTTTCTGGCTTAAAGATTTTAATGATCCTACAAAATCCGCGTATCTATTATCTTTAAAATACAGGTCCTTTAGTTCTTTAAAAGGCGCGTATAGCTCTTGGCTGGACTTAGCTTCCATGATCTTTTTACTTAAGGAAGCCGCGTTGCCGTCAACCTGGGCACATAAGCCGCAAACCGGAATAACCGATAAGAATAAAGCAACTATTATGGATCTCGCTGACCTGATTTTGTTTGCCATTTTAATTTACCTCTTTTTCTTATGGTCCTTGCCCAGTGAAGGGTTTTTCCAGAATTCCCTTAACACATAATAGGCCTTGCGGGGAACGCGTTTGTTAAGGCCGTTCTCTAATTCTTCAGATAACGCGATGATACCAAACCACTCTTCATTCATATTCATATTCCGGGGCGCTTTTATGTCAAAATAATAACTGCCGTTAGACCAGTTTGATTCTGTCTCCTGGGCCTTCCAGCTCTCGGGATTGCTCTCATCGTGCTTCCACCACTCGTCCGTCCACTCAAACATTATCCCGCCTAAACAATTGCCTTCGCCTTCTTTATTGCTGGCTAAATTCTCATAGATCTGGCGCCACTGCGATTCCAGGAAAAAAGCCTGCATGTTCTGGTCTTCTTTCTTTAGATAAGCATCGTAGGCGTCGGCGCCGAATTCCGACAAAAGGATAGGCTTGTCAAAAGTCGCCTTCAAAGATTTAAAAAGATTCCCGAAGGTCTTGCCTCTATAAATAATACAGGCGACTAAATCCACGTCGGCAGCGAACTCCCTGGCGGATTCCAAACCGATCAGCTCGCCATTACCCAGGGCGACCGGATGCTCGAGGTCAACTTTATGGATCTCGCGGGCAAGTTCATTTACATAAGAATAATATATCTTAGCCCGCATCGCTTTCTGTTTTTGCGGGTTCGGCTCCTTGTCTATTTCCTCAGTTGACCAGCGGTTAACCATGCCCAGGCAGGAATAATTATTCTCGTTGCCCAGTATCCAGAGAAGTACGCCCGGCTCATCTTTATACAGGTTAACCATATCTAAAACTTCTTTTTTTACTTTATCCTGAAACGGTTTATCCCCATAAAAAGGGCAGGGATATTCCCAGAAACCCAGCCAATGGCCTAAGACCGTGCGTATACCATAGAACTCATACATATCCCTGATAACTTTTTTTACCGCCTCGGGGTTATCGCCCGGCTGATAGATCCTTATCGTGTTTACCCCCATCTCTTTCATCAACTTACCGTCGGCTATCCAGGGTTTATTCGGGTCAGCCCACCAATTGTATTCGTGATTCTGCCCTATGGGTATGGGATTATAACAAACACCTTTTACAACGTAAGGATGGCGGTCCACGATCAATTGATAACGGCTGTTCTTAAGTTTCTTTATGTAAACCTTATGTACAGGGCGTTGAGCCATGCCCGAAAGAAGGACAAAAAGCAATAAACCGCAAACTGCAAGCCAAATAGGCTTGCAGTTTGCAGCTAGAGAATTATGATAAGTTTGCTTATTCAAACTTGATCTCATCCAGATAGAAAGTAGCGCCCTCGGGATTGTTGTCAATATTGCCTGCCCAACAGAAACCTCCGAGGATATAGGACATATCCTTGCCTTTTAAGTCGATAGTGTATTGCGTCCAATTCTTAGTCAGGATGACCGGGCCTATGCCGGCGCTGTCTGAATCAGAATATTCTCCCATGATCCCGCCAACCTTGAACTCCTCGATGCGTTCCTGGCCTGTTACACCGCGGGCCCAGAACGTAAGCTTGGTGGCCTTAGAGAGATCGAAACCGCCGTCAATGGTACCCCAGTTGTTAGGAGGATTCTGCCAATATATGCCTGCCCAGCGCGCGCCTTGAGTGGCTTTACCGTTGTAGATTATTTTAATGCAGGTATCGCCCAAATAAGGATCATCTTTGGAAGCGCCGTCATATTTTATGTCGCCGTAATCTCCCATCCATCCCGAAGGGATAAAATGGTTCTTCGCGGAAGATCTATCGGTATAGACATAAAAAGGCATAGCCTCTTGTTTCTTGGATTCCGGCTTCATGGCGGGATCCGCTTCGAATTTTATATCGTCCAGATAAAACACGCAGCCATCCGGATTCAAGTCAGAGGTAGTTGCCCAGCCGAAACCTCCGCTTACATAAGAAAGGTCTTTCCCGGATAGATTGATAGTATACTGCTTCCAGGTGTTAGTAAGCTCGATAGCCCCTGTCTCAACATTAGCCGTATCTGAATACGTGCCTTTTATGCCTCCGACAAAGAACTTCTGGATCACCTCTCCGCCTTTCGCGCCGCGGGCCCAGAAAGTAAGTTTGGTCATCCCGGTAAGGTCAAACCCACCTTTTTTGTTGCCCCAGTTATTGGCGGGATTCTGCCAATATACGCCTACCCAGCCCTGTGCTTGAGACTTCTTAGCGCTGTAGCTGAACTGCAGGCAAGTTGTGCCTGAATGAGGATTATCCACAGACTGGTCATTTAATTTAATATCGCCGTAATCTCCCATCCATCCCGAAGGGATAAAATGGTTATCGCGGGAATTCCTGTCCGTGTAAACCATAAATTCCTTGGGTTTTTCAGCAGCTTTCTCTTCTGCCAACGCACACATCGGAGTTGCCAGAATCAACGCCGCCAACACTACTAATAATTTCTTCATCCCTACACCTCCCTTTCTTTCCTTTCTACTTCCACAGCTTTTTATACGTGTAATATGCCTTGCGCAACTGCCTTAAAAAAGGGCTTAGCTTACCATCGCCCTGGCTCAAGATGCCCAGCCATTCCTCATGCATATAACCGTCGGGGAACGGCCCCGTGAACAATCCTTTAGTGTCATGCGTAAAAGGCTCATACGCCTTCCACCATTCATCCAGCCATTCAAAAGCCACGCCTCCTATAGAATTGCCTGAGCCGCCGCTAAATGCCATATTGGCCTCAATATCCTCCCAGGAACCCCGGTGATATTCTGCCTGGAGCTCTTCTGTTTCCGCCGGAGACTTTCCTTCAGCGTAAGCAGGGCAGCCGAATTCCGTGATGAATGCCGGCTTATCCGCTTCTTCTTTTACCCCTCTCCAGAACCGGCCAAAACCATATTCTCCCCGGTAGACATTGGCCCCAAAGATATCTATGTCCGGAGCATCTTTGCCGAATTTATCCAGATATAAGGTATCCCCGCTGGCTATGGCAACCGGATGATCAGGATCTATTTCCTTAATACGCTTGGCTACCTCATTAGCAAATTTAAAGAACGCGTCCGGCTCGGTATTGGCGTTACAGGCGTAGCCGTAGACATTTTCATTTCCTAGAAGCCAGAATAATATATACGGCTCGTCCTTAAACTCTAAGACCATTTTTACTACCGAATCCATCATGTTCTTCTTATGCTCTTGGTTATTATAATCAGTCCCCGGGATCCATGAGGCGCCGGAACCTAAAGCGTACTTGCCTAAGAAATCCCCCAATATTACCCTGATCCCGTAAGACTCATACATATCCCGCAGGAGCTCTTTATTGACTCCAAAAGGCTGATGATACAACCTTATGGTATTTACGCCCATCTCTTTCATCAATTCAAAATCCCCTACCGCGTGTTCATCCGGGTCTTGCTTATTATTCAAGTTCCTATCCACAAACGCGTCGTACGGGCCGTCTATCCTGCCATTATAGTTAAAATCATTTTCCATCCAGTTGGTCATTGTCCCGTTGTCAGGAGATTCTCCGACTTTAGTCGGAGCGTATTGGACACCCCGGATTATATAGGGCTTATTATCTACGATCAATTCCCAATCACCTGTTTCATACTGCGCCAGGTGCACCTTGCCCTTGCCTAATCTCCTCTTGATACTAAGCAGGCCTTTTGATTGTTTTGGTTTTAATTTTTCCAGTAGGCCGGCCTTTACAAATTTACCGGGATCAGCGGTCACCATATCATTGGAAACATCGTTATCATAACCGTTTATTATTTTTATGTCCGCGCCCTCAAGCTGATACCCTAACTGCGGGTTCTCGCGCAAAAGGAAATTTATCTTGGCAAGCGCGGCCTGGCCCACGTACCAGGGAGTATGCCAATAGGTCCAGCCGTAACTGCCGGGGAAATGCACCGCGATCGCGTAGTAACATTTAATGGCATGTTTAATAAGGCCGGATTTCTCCAAAAGAAAGGCGGTATAGAATAATTTTACTCCCTGCGGCTCAGAAGCGACGCACCATTTTAAGAACGCGGCCTCCAAATCCGGAGAGTGCAGAAAATCCCAGTGAGATCCTTCCAGCCTCTTTTCTTTTTGCGCTTTCTTGAACTCCGGATCCCACCTCACCGATCCGCTATTAGGATATATACCTTCACCCACAGCCGTAATCAGTCCTTCCTGGTCTTTTACGATATATTGATAATCTTTTGTCCCCCTGTTCTTAAACTCGCCGTATTTTTCATAATTAACAAAGTCCTCACGGCCTTCATCGTAGAGGACTATTTTTGTGGGGATCTTGCTTACCGCCGGGCCCGCGGGTTTCTCCGGAGCGGTGCCGGGGCAAGGCGGAGGCAGGGCCTCTTTAGGATTTAATTTTAATATACTTTCCCTGGCAGCCTTGGAAACCGACCAGAACCAGCCGCGCGGGTCCCATGCCTGGGCATAGCAATATCTTTCCACAACCACCCTAAAAGCTTTTATCGACTCCTCATTCTTGCCTTGGTCCCTGTAACACTCTCCCTGGATAAAATAGGCGGTGCCTACATCATTTAATACCTGCACAGCCTCAATATCCGGCCTGTTCTTAGGCAGCGCTTTTAAAGAAACCTGTTCTCTGTCAGCCTTTTCTTTATATAGATCGATCAGCTGCTGAGTGGATTTTAAAGTTGCCTCAACGTCTTTCTTCCCGTGCGCTCCCCAGGCCTTGACTATCAATTCTCCGGACGATGGTTTATCTTCAGAATATGCTAAGCCCATCATAGCGGACACTAGAACACAAGAACACGCGAACACGAGAACTTTTTTCATCCCACAATCGCTCCGGCAGTAACACCTTTGACAATATATTTCTGCATCAGGATATAGACTATTATAATAGGTAAAGCGGTTATGGTCAGCCCGGCCATTAACAGCGGATAACGCGTAATGAATTCTCCCTGAAAGGTCATTAGCGCTACCTGAAGCGGCATAAGGGATTTGCTGTCAAAAATAATCAACGCCAGGACATACTCATTCCAGACAGTAAGCGCGTTAAAAACTACCACTACCGCCAATACCGGTTTAGACAAAGGCAAAGCCACATTCCACCAGATGCCCAATTTAGAACATCCGTCTATACGCGCGGCGTCCTCTAATTCTTTAGGCATCTTATCAAAAAATGTCTTAAGCATGAATATGCTCGTGGACAGCCCTACGTTTATCATTGCCAGGATATAACCTAAAGAGGTATTCCTTAAATGCAGTTTATTCAGCAAGATGTACAGCGGCACGAAACTTCCCGGAATAGGTATCATCATTGCCGCCATGAACATAAAAAACAATATGTTCTTGCCGGGGAAACGCAGGCGGGAGAACGCGTAGGCGGCAAGAGAAGAAACAATGATTATGCCGATGACTACGGAGGTGGTATAAAATATACTGTTTAAGAAAAACCTCCCGAACCCCCCCTCTATCCAGGCCAGGTAATAATTCTCGAAGTGAAAGGCCTTGGGGATAAGCGATGTGTTCCTGAATATTTCCTCCTGGGTCTTAAGGCTCGAGGAGACCATCCAGATCAAAGGAAACAAACAAGTAGCTGCCACCGTGATCAAAAACACATGGATCAATAAATTTATACCTGTCCTTTTTGTCTTATAATAAATTGATGCCTTCATCTTTTGCCTTTTCTTTTGTATAAATTTACCTGGCGCGTTTGGAGAAACGGTATTGTATAAAAGAAATCATCATTAAGATCAAACCGAAACTAAGGCCTTGCGCGCAGGCATAACCAAACCTTGATGAGCCGCGCATAGACGCCAATATCCTCAAGACCGGGACCTGCGTATGGTATGCCGGGCCTCCTCCGGTCATGGCAATGATCAGGACAAACGCCTGCATAGTGCCTAAGACCGTCAGTATCGCCACCAGTACCGCCACCGGTATCATAAGCGGAATGGTAACATTCTTAAAAGAATGCCAGGCGTTAGCGCCGTCAACCCGCGCTGCTTCATAAAGTTCGCGGGGGATAGTCTGTAACCCCGCCAAGAATATCAGGAAACCCCAGCCAAAGCCTTTCCAGGAATGCACTATGGCCACGGTGGTCAGCGCGGTCTGCGGGTCTGAAAGCCAGTTCCTGGCTAAACTGGATAACCCCATATGGGCCAGCCACTGATTCAGGAAACCGTAATTGCCGTCCAATATCCACTGCCAGACCAGGCCTACCACTACTTCGGATAGGACCGGCGGGATAAAAAATATCAACCGGTAGAAATTCTTAAGCCGTATCTCGCGGTCGCATGCCCAGGCCAATAAAAAAGCCAGCGCGTTCTGAAAGGTAAGAGCAATCAAAGTAATATAACCCGCGTTCCACATTGAATCCCACCATATTTTGTCCCGGATTATCTCTTTAAAATTCCCCAGGCCTATATAGGTCATGATAGGAGATATCCCGTCCCATTCATGCAGGCCGTAACGGAACACCCAGGCAAAGGGAATGATATAAAATATGGCAAAGATCAACACCGCCGGCAGGACAAATACGTAGTTTTCTAATGTTTCTTTAACCTTCATTTACTTTGCTTGCCTCGCCTGTTTCTTAGCGAGTTCCCGTTCTTTTATTTTCTGCACTTCAGCTGCCACTTGCTCCGGGGTCTTTTCCTCGATAATGATCGACTGGATCCCTTTATCCAAAGCCTCTATTACGGCGGAAAACTCAGAAACCCCCCAGACATTCGGATGGGTCGCCGATTCCATGCCCCTGGCAAACGCCGCTAAGACATCGGGTATTTTATTCAGGCTATTCTTATTTGCCGGTAAATTATTGGTAGCTTCCGCTAAATATGCCTGCTGGTCTGCGCCGGTAAGCCATACCAGGAATTTCACCGCTTCTTCTTTATTTTTAGAACGGGCATTAACCATAAAAGACGAACCCGCCCCGCCCCAGATACTCATGGGATTTTTATCCGACGCCTGAGGCGGCAGTATTACCCCGTATTCCAAGCCGGGATTCATACCCTTATAAACATTTACGCACCAGGAACCATTAAAGGCAAACACCGCCCTTTCATTCGCGAAGAGCTGCTCGGCGGTTTTATTCACCATGGTAACTATGCCGCTGGCTAAGACCCCGGAATCCTGCATCTGTTTAAACAGACCCAACACCTTGACCCAATCCGGGTCGGTATAAGGAACTTGTCCTCTTATAGTAGCTAATACCTTGTCTTTGCCCATAATATTAAAAGCGTAGTTATTGGCAAGGCAATCGATCATCCAAACTTCTCCCCAGCCGGAAACCAAACCCTGCATATTGGCTTCTTTTATCTTCTTGCCTATATCCAGGAATTCCTGGAAAGTAACCGGCGGCTTTTTGGGATCTAATCCTAATGTTTTAAATAAACCTTTATTATAAACCATTTGTATGGTCATAATATCTATAGGCGCGCCGTAAACACCGGGCTCAACCCCATAGCTGTTGCCTTCGTTAAATTCATTTACTGCCAGGGCCTTGCTGAAAAAACTGTTTCTCCATAAGCCGTTATTTTCTTCCATATAAGGGCTTAAAGCCAGGATGTGCCCTGCCTTGACAAATGAAGCGAAATCTCTTTTCTCGCCTAAGATACCAAAAATATCGGGAAGATTACTGCCTTGCGCTGCCGCGCGCACCTTTTGGGAATAAGCATCGGAGGGGGCATAAAGCTCAAAATTAACCCTTATGCCGGTTAAAGCTTCATATCTTTTGGATAGCTCCTGGAATGCCGGCTCTCTGTCGGTCATCCAATGCCAGACCGTTACGGTTGTTTTCCCCGCGTCTTTCTTAGAAGAACAACCGCTAATATTAAATAATAATAAGAAGCCAAAAACTGCGATATATAAACTATAAATTAACCTATTCCTCGGCATTACTTGCTCCTTTCTTACGTTTGATCTTCCTTTAAGCAGAAAATATAAATTTAACACAAGTTCATAAGCCGGTCAAGTCCTTTCTAAGCCGCTACATCGCCCTCATAACGCGGCTTAAGCCCATTAAATTCGCTTTTTCCAGATTAACCCCTAACTGGCACCTGCTATCTCCGATCATCTTTGACCAGACTACTTCTCCCCGCGTATAAAAAGGCTCTCCTTTATCGGGAATATCCAGCCAGAGCTCCAAGGGAGTCCGGGGGGCTAATTCCTTATTAGCTACCAAGCCAATACCTTTGGCGCTAATGTCCATGCTTTGGGCCTCGCCTTCCCTGTTCTCGTTTAAGTCCAAGAACCTCACGGGGAATCCGGTAGGGAAACGCTCAAAGATCCTCTTATCTTCAAAGCCAGAGTTCAGCATACCTCCACCTCCTCTTTTGTATATTTTATCAGATATCTTCTCTTTTTGCTACTTTTTTAAAATAAAGGGGACAAAATCGTCCCACCTTTTTCTCCTGTAATCTCCTATTTGTAACGGGGGAACCTTGTGTTGTTCTCCACTAGTCGTTACTGCACAACCCACCTGCCATTCATCCGCGCCACTGAAGCGAGCCGCCAACGGGCTTGAGGTGAAAACCCCGGGCTCAGGATCATTGCCACCTTTGCCTTTTTTCTCAAGCTCTGACTTTACGCTTTTTATGCGTTCGTCGACAAGCCGCGTGAGCTTTTGTTCTATTTCCTTGCTTCTTGCAACTATAACCCAATCAGTAATGAAAGTTTGCCCAAGCCCGCGAGGATCGGACATTATTATTCCTGTAATATCTGCAGGGATAAAAAATCCTTTTATCATGGAATCAAAATACTCATACGGCCTTTTATCGGAAGAGCAAGAAAGCACTGCTACGGTTATAAAATCATGCTTTATAATCCCCAACGGTAAAAGAAACCTATGAAAAGCATAAGCAATTTCTAGAGGAGATAGTTGGTCATCTTCCAGGATCGGGAAGTAATCCAAGTCGCTTGTTTCCTTCGCTGAGTCTTTAGCAAGACTTCCAAAAATTAATATGCCAAGTATCTTTTTATCTGCGGTTGCCCTGAGAATATCTGCCAACATTTCAAAATTGCTCCTAGTAGGCAAGTCTAAAACAGGGGATAGTTCTGTTTTTTCTCCCACCGGCGAGCTGGAGGATATTGAAAACAACCCGTTATCTCTGTATTCCATAAAAGTAAAGTTATCTTCGGCTGGCAACTCCAGCATTTCCTTCCAGGTTAACAAAAGCGGCTTAAGCGTGCTGGGGTCCTGTGCCGAAAGAATGTATCCTTCGCTGGTACCGATAACCGTTACGATGCGCGGACGTTTTATAAAAACGAACTTAATTTCCCTAAAGACGGCCTTGTCTTGGAAATATTTTTTCAAGAGGGGCATCTTCCATTCGACATCATACCGATAGTCTATTACTATCAAGCGCTGAGCATCCCTTCGAAATGACGAAGCCAGCTTTGCGAATTGCCTTTGGCAGCGTATATTACGTAGATAATCTTTAAACCATCCTTCCTCGCGATTTTGAATCTGTAGATGCTCTTGATGCAATACAAACCCGCGCACTGCCAAAGAATCGCCATTTATTTGCACCCCGATTACCCCGATACAGTTGGAGCACCATCCTGTGCCAAAAATTGTCTGTGGCCCTACCTCTATAAATCTACAGTACCTTTTACCCTTAAAAAATGCGCGGTAAAAATCAAACCCTTCGAACTTTATGTTTTGCTCACGGCTACGTGCAAACTCGCTATGCATGTGGTTATACATCGCCTTTTTCCCTATTAAGGCCTGCCGCGAATCCCCGGATAAAGCCAAAACCTTTGCTTCATCCAGTGTGTTATTCAAAAGGTAAGACTGAACCTCATGCTCATAGTTTATTACCGGCGAGCTGCCCCTTGTTAGCGGCGAGGAGGCAGTTTCGGGCGGATAAAAATTATCACCGTTTCTATTATTAAATAACGCCCTCCTACTGCTTAGCACTTCCTTGCAGAACCAAACTGCCTGTTCTTGATCAGCATAACCGGGGCTTGTGAACATAAAGATAACGGGGAATAATAAATTCATGCGTTTCCAAAACTGTGTGGCACTTACATCTGGCCTGTTATCATAGTGCGGATGATCAACGTAAGAATCAACATCTATACCCAAAATACAGTCATTAATAACCAGGTGCTCTTTTAAATAATCTTCTAACCTAGATAAGGGAACCTTGGTCACGGGTACAGTAATTCTAAAAAGGAAATCTTCTGGCTCCGCGGCAAGAATCGCATCCGCGCCGTCACAGCCAGTCTCAAAAGGCGAACCTTCTCCTTGAAATTCACTTAAAATTAAATTATTATATGCTAATTTTATATGGTTATCAAACCAGGCGTCATTCACAACGTGCACGATGTGAGAAATAGTCCCATCATAAATTAAGGGGACAATATGGGCTTGAATTCCCCGCCCAATATCTTCATTCAACACTTCAATTTGATACTTTAAATTACCGGCAAAATCTGATTCTAAGTTATAGTTCTTGAGACCGGCCCCTATTAGATCGGAGTGGCTTGGCCTATCAACATGTATTAAAGTTTTTCCTTTACCTCTGATTAGACTCAATTCATACGCAAGTTTTATCATCAAAAACTGGTCAGAATGGTTATCCCCCACAAAGGCGCCTAAATCAGGTATGTATATACAATGTAAAAGGCCTATATCTTTATAGTGTACCGGCACTGTGCCAACTTTTATATCTTCTTCTGTCCCGATAATAAGTCTTGGGCAAGACCTTACTAGAGCTTGGAGCCTGGAATTATCGCTCTTAGCTATTGGCTCTAAACTCTGAGTTATTTGCGAATTCACCGGCGAGCTGGCGCGGCGAGGCAAGCTAGAAAGACGCTTACGCCTCTTTATTTCTTTTTTGAGTAAATTATCCGCCAACTCTATCAGGCCTTGCGCCCTTATTATCTCTATACGATTATTGCCAAACCAAGGCGCCACAGCATCATAGTCAAAGTAGGGTTCGCTAAAGATACCTATGATTGCGGCTGGTTGATCGTTATATAGGTTTAAATATTTATCATTCAGGTGGCGGAAATAACTTGCAAATAATTTCGTAAATAATTTGGCTGGATGGGGGAATAATAAGCTCTGTTTCTCCTGCAAAAATTCGTTCCTTAGCATATTAATCAATATCTTAAGCCTCTTACGGATTCCTGCTAAACTCAAGCCCTGCTCCAGTAAAGAACATCCATCTTCATACCAGATAGACTCCTCCAGCCCTTCTTTAAACCGCCCCTCATCCAGAAGCTCTTCTAAATCATTATTTGCCCCCGTACAATCAATATCCTGGACATGTAAGGAACTATAATACCACTTATTATTTTGTAGATAGGCTGCGGTTTCACCCATCCTTTCCGCTATTAATAACATAAGCTTGGGAAAAGTTATTTTTTTGCCGAAGACACGTGACATCCTTTCCAGGAGAAAACCTAAGCCCCCGGTAGCGATAATCTGGGGGAGTTTGGCTAAACGGTGGTAATCTTGAGTTAAATAAAAAACATTTACCGGTTTCCCCAGGAAACCCCAGTCATAATCATAATCTTCTATGGGTTTTAAATGGCCTTCGCCGTCAGGCAATTTCTTAAGTTCCCGCTGTCCCAGATAAGGAGTTAGATGGGCAACTTCAAAATTAATCTTTCTTAAATCTACTAATTCTCTGGTTTCAGCCTTTGTAACAACGCCAGAAATAGAATTCCTGTCTCTAAACCCATGCGGCTTGACGTCTTCAGAAGCAAAATCCCCCGAACCTTTAATGGAGAGCAAATATCCTCCGGGTAAAGGAATGTAGCATCTTCTCCCGTTTGCGCACTTAAAACTACCAATACGGTATTCGGAAACACAGTCGGTAATCCCAATGATTATCTGGCCTTCTTCAGCCGCCAAGCGATTAGCTACCTGCGCATCTCCTACCAGGAAATAAGCTTTTGAATCAATGAGTTCCATTGCTATTTTAAGCGCATCTTCACGCAAAATACCCTTCAGAATGTCGAGATTTCCTCTCTCCAGAATCCCCGCATCACCGGATTCCCTGTGGAGCACTTGCAGAAATACCGGCCTGACTGCCCTATCGTTAACTAGGATGTATTTTAATTCATAGGTAAATAACGGAATGAGGTTGAGATATTTATCCAGCCTTTCTTTTTTGAGATAATCTGCGAAACGTTCATCCAGTTTATTCAGATATAGTAGCGAGGCGGCTTTTAACTTATCTTCTGCGACGCGCCATTTGCCATTTTCGATTTGCGAATCCACCGGCGAGCTGGAGCTTCCAGGCTCCGGCGATCGCCTGATTCGTTCCTGCTCATTAAGAATCTCCTTTTTAAATCTCTCCAGATGCTTGTTTCTTGAGAACAGGGGGAGAGCAAATAAGGTTGCTGCTGCACAGAGGGGAATATATGCGATATCCAGCGTTAGCGGCCATGTACAGCAAACAACAGACACCGCTGCATTCCAGATAGCATGCATGGCAATCGGATACTTAAGCGAGTTAGTCCGTATATACATAGAGCATAAAATGATCCCCCCTAGAAACTGAGGTATGGGAGGATATTCAAGCGAAAATCCTCCCCTAAACCAATAAACTAAGGCAAATACCGCAGAAGATAATAAGAGGGATTTTTTGATGCCTAGCTTTAGCCATTTAACCAGCGCTGCTTTAAATAAAATCTTTCTAAAAACGTATTCTTCCAGTATGGAAACAAAAAGTGAATAGCAAATAGCCAGCAGATATAGATTCTTGAGAAATATAGTAGGAAGGACGCAAATGAATAGTGATATGGGCAGCAGGCAGTAGTCTTTTAGCAGTAGCGAGGCGATTTTTGTCGCTAATCGCTTAGCGTCATGATCTGCGATGCGCCATTTGCGATTTTCTATTTGCGACTCCACCAGCGGCGAGCTGGCGTTGGTTTTCCCGCCGTTAACGTACCGCTGCCATTTCTGCCGCGGCCATAACTCTATATGTTCTTTGAATCCGACAAAGACCGCATATTTATCAAGCAACCCTGCTGCTTCTCTTAATTCCTTATATATATAGATTCTTCCTTGATTGTCTATAGTTACCGGATAGCTCCCGGCAGACCAGAGTCGCTCTTCATTCCTAGAGCCGCACTCAGCCTCCTTCTTTAGATAAGTATCCTGCGGATAGAGTGAGATAAAGTTGCTGCCCTCGGCCTTGCTTAAACGTAAGAAAACTATTTCCCCTAACCCTTTCCGTAATTTACTAGGAATACAAATTCTGCCTTCAGTAAAGGGTACTCTATATGTCCCGAAGAATTTCTGATCCTCAAGCTTGCTCTTTACCGGCGAGGAGACGCCTGTTATTTTGCCTTGCCCTGTTTCAGGATAACCTGTGAGGCGACCCATGCGTTCAACAAATTGATCCCAAGGTAGAGCGTAAAACTCGACGGAGGAGTCGGTAAATAAATAGGTAACGCTACCGCCTTGCGGCATCCCCATAAGCTCTTTGCCTGCTGTTTTCTCGATATAGCCCCTATAAGCCTGCAGTTTTATAAATACGGCTTTGCTAAAGGCTTCTTTAATATTGTTGGCAAGCAGGATAGCCCGGTATGCTTTATTATTATTCGCTGTAAGCAAAGGTTCAGATAGTTCTTCCGGTATACTGACAAGTATAGCCAACCATTCAGGCATATTATTGTCGAATAAGAAGTAATTAAGTACGGGATCGAATAGCTCTTCCGGCATGCTGGCAAGGATAATCGACCAGTTAGGTTGATTATAACTGGATAGATGGCGATGAGGATAGATACCCCTGGATAATATATGGGCGAATATCCTTTCCTTAATGTCCTGGCTTATCCTGACTTCAGGGTTATTTAACCCCAGTATAAATACAGACATTAGCGTATCAGGGCTCTCGCTAAGGGCTTGCTTAATAGAATTAGTAAGCCCCTTCTGTGCGATATCCGAACTCGACCAGGTAAGGGCAATAAGAATCTTGACTAAAATATCGGGGTTATTTATAAGAGCCTGCGCAATGACTTCGGAAACCCAATATAAGGCCTCATCCGATCCAGGCCGGGAAAGAATAGTAAGGATCGGGTTGAAAAAAACCAGGTTGTTACTAGAAGCCTCCTTAATAGTATCGGTAAATTTCTTCCAGGCATTATCTATTGATGGCCGGGTATGGGCGGCAAGAAACGGGGTCAAAAGAACCGGCTTGTTACTCAGTCCCCTTAAAATAGCATAAACAATTTTCTCTTTGGCATCATCTGACTCTGCCCGGGTAAGGACGGTAATAAGGATATTTAATTGCCCGAGGGTTGGCTCAAGATCGGGGTTTCTACTAAAAGTTTTCCCAATAAGATCAGCAATTTCAGCTCGGGCTATATCCGAGCCTGCCTGGTCAAGAACTGTAATAAGAATATCCGCCTGCTCAAAGGTTAGTTGAAAATCAGGGCTGTAGGTAATAGCTTCTCCAACGTCTCTGGCAAGCTGGCACCGATCCCCATCCGAGCCTGCCCAAACAAGAGCAGCAATTCGCAGATTGAGATCCTTCTGATCAGAGATTAGCGGTGATGAAGCAAAATTCTCCTCTTTATCTTTGCCAATAACTAAGGGTGAACTGCCAAACCTCTGGTGGGACCGAGCCTGAATTATCTTATGCACCTTAGTAATATAGACAAGGGCTTTGGATTTCCCGAGGTCATCGCGGATTGGCATAACAGCGGCTGAGGCTTCAGCCAATATGCGGTAAGCCTCATCTGCATC